>Ga0114919_10001269_pt1 | contig 20174 bp, 11 predicted proteins | sample BlataG_FD_88682 | JGI IMG/M metagenome (GOLD analysis project Ga0114919, IMG submission 88682) | Deep subsurface microbial communities from Black Sea to uncover new lineages of life (NeLLi) - Black_00105 metaG | ecosystem: Environmental > Aquatic > Marine > Oceanic > Sediment | place: Atlantic... | reverse complement strand
CTGGTCTATCTCAGTTCCGGGTATCGCTTCAAGCATCCTCAGTGCTTCTTTGTAATTCGCTTCAGCCTCCTTGAACATGCCTGTGCTCTGATAGACATTCCCCAGGTTCATAAGGCATCTCGCCTGCTCTATCTCAGTTCCGGGTATCGCTTCAAGCATCCTCAGTGCTTCTTTGTAATTTGATACAGCCTCATTGAACTTGCCTGTGCTCCGATAGACACCCCCCAGGTTCATAAGGCATCTCGCCTGCTCTATCTCAGTTCCGGGTATCGCTTCAAGCATCCTCAGTGCTTCTTTGTAATTTGATACAGCCTCATTGAACTTGCCTGTGCTCTGATAGACATTCCCCAGGTTCATACGGCATCTCACCTGCTCTATCTCAGTTCCATGTATCGCTTCAAGCATCCTCAGTGCTTCTTTGTAAGGTCTCTCTGCGGCAGCATCGCGACCAATGTTGGAGAAGGCATTACCACGATTAAACCACCATTCAGGTGAATCGTCTATCTCTACCTCTGGGAAATGATACTCTCCAAACTCATTCCTGTAAACTTCAAGCAAAGCCTCTTTTAGTGATGAAAGCCCTGAGAACCGATTAGCGGGGTCTGGCGAAAGACATCTCTCAATCATTCCCCTCAACGAGCCTGGCATATTATCAGGAACTTCTCCCGCTCCTTCTCTAAAAAACATCTCCGCTTCTTCTTTATAATATGCAGCTCTTATTATCCATGGAAACGGATGTTCTCCTAAGAGGAGTTCAAGCATAATTAGTCCTATAGCAAACTGGTCTGCACGTTGGTCTATGGTTATATCATCTTTCAACCCAAAGAGAGACGCAACCTGCTCAGGAGCCATGTAACCGGGTGTTCCAATCACACCAGCACTGAAATCCGTCACCTTGTAAATGCCTTCTTTGTAAACCATGATGTTCTCAGGCTTCAAGTCCTTGTGAGCTTCAAGCCCATGTTTATAGGCATGAAGAAGAGCTTCACAAACTTGCAATCCTGCGCTAAGGGCTTCTTCCAACTCAAATCTCCCCTTTTCTTTAAGCAAATTCTTCAAATCCCCTTTGTCCATAAACTCCGAGAATACAAAAGGCACGTTCCTTCTGGTTGTAGGATGGACGATATTTTCTAACAGGTGGACAGGAACGATGTTAGGATGCTGACCCATCTCAAGCCATGGTAGAGCTTCTTCAAGAAAATCATCCGCTATTTTCTTCTGCTGATAAGTAGGCATCTCTAAGTAATCCCTTTGTAAGAATCGCTGCAGGGTTTTGGCTGCGTATATCCTTTCTTCACCAAAACGAGTGGACTTTACGAAGAAGACTGCGCCCACCCCACCTGCTCTCAGTGCTAAAATCTTAAAGTCTTCTTCTCCAAAGGTGTCGTTGTAGTGCCAGGGGAGATGGATGCCTTTTTCCTTTAAACGCTCTTCTGCTTCGCGGCTTGATTCGTCTTGCCAGTTGTGAGATGCGGCATCTTTTATCTTGTAACCTTCAAGGATTTTTGTTTTTTCTACTCTTGCAGATGGTTGTGGTTCTGAAGGTGTGAGGCGTTTTGTTTCGGGTTTTGCTTTTTCTGTGGATGTCGTGATGGCTTTCTTTGTTCTCTCGGCAGCGTTCTCAGAAGTCCCCCTGCTCTCCTTGAACTTTTTCCTCAGACCGTCTAATATTCCCATTTTCATCACCTTTCTCAGATATTTTTTAGTGTCTCAATGGATTATATATCTCCTTTCCGTTACTGTATTTGACTGAGAACCTTAAGGCATGCATTTTTAATCTGCTCTGTGCCCATGGGATATCGCTTGCAAATCTCAAGTGCGCTTTTTAACACGCTCCGTGCTTTGCTGAATTCCTGAATCTTGTTATACAAAATCCCCAAGTTCATAAGGCACCTTGCTTGGCTTATCTCCATCCCTTGTATCTCTTCAAACATCATCACCGCTTCTTTGTAACTTTCCTCAGCCTTATGATACTCGCCTATATCCTCATAGACAACACCTAAGTTCACGAGGCACCTTGCCTGTTCTACCTCTGTTCCGGGTATAGGTTTAAGTACCCTCAATGCTTCTTCGTAATTTGCTTCAGCTTCATAGAACTTGTCTATGCTCTGATTAGCATCTCCGATGTACTGATAGACATTCCCAAGATACAAAAGGCATCTTGCTTGGTCTCTTTCCGTTCCAGGCTTTACTTTAAACATCATCAGTGCATCTTTAAAGTTGTTATCAGCCTCATAGAGATTCCCAATCCTCCGATAGATAAGCCCCAAGTTCAAAAGACAGCCTGCCTGTTCTTTCTCTGTTTCATGTCTCATTTTAAACATCCTTAATGCATCTTTAAGGTTGTCTTCAGCTTCGTAGAGCCTGTCTGTGCTAAGATAGATACCTCCCAAGTCCAGAAGACATGTTGCCCGTTCTATCACTGCTTCAGGTATCGATTCGAGTATCCTCAAAGCTTCTTTGTAATTTTCTTCCGCCTCGTAGAACCCGCCTGTGCTCATATTGGCATAGGCGTTCCCAAGATTTATAAGGCACAATATCTGCTCTATCTCTGTTTTAGGTATCCCTTTAAACATCCCCAACGCTTTTTCAAGAGGATTTATTGCATCGGCATCACGACCAATGTTGTGAAACGCTAAACCACGATTAAACCACCATATTGGTGAATCATCTATCTCCACCTCTGGGGAGCGATAATCTCTGCCAAATTCAGTCCTATATACATCAAGCAAAGACCCTTTTAATGCTGAAATCTCAGGGAACCGATTACCATGGTCTGGAGAAAGGCATCTCGCTATTGCTTCCCTCAACGAGCCTGGCAAATTATCTGGAATCTCTCCTGCACCATCTCTTAAAAACTTCTCCGCTTCCTCCTTAGAATATGCAGCTCCTATTATCCATGGAAACGGATGCTTTCCTAAAATGAGTTCAAGCAGAATAATTCCTATGGCAAACTGGTCTGCACGCTGGTCTATGTTTATATCATCATTCAATCCGAAGATAGATGCAACCTGCTCAGGAGCCATGTAACCGGGTGTTCCAATTATGCCAGCACTGAAATCTGTTACTTTATAGATGCCTTCTCTGTAAATCATGATGTTATCAGGTTTCAAGTCCTTGTGTGCAGAAAGCCCATGCTTATAGGCATGAAGAAGAGCTTCGCAAACTTGTAATGCCACGCTAAGAACTTCTTCCAACTCAAATCTCCCTTTTACTTTAAGCAAATTCTTCAAATCCCCTTTTTCCATAAATTCTGAGAAGACAAATGGCACGTTCCTTCTGGTTGTAGGATGGACGATATTTTCCAACAGGTGGACAGGGACGATGTTAGGATGCTGCCCCATCTCAAGCCAGGGCAGAGCTTCTTCAAGAAAATCATCTGCTATTTTCTTCTGCTGATATGTAGGCATTTCCAGATAATCCTTTTGCAAGAATCGCTGCAAGGTTTTGGCTGCGTATATCCTTTCACCAAAGCGAGTGGACTTTACGAAGAAGACTGCGCCCACTCCACCTGCTCTCAGTGCTAAAATCTTAAAGTCTTCTTCTCCAAAGGTGTCGTTGTAGTGCCAGGGGAGTTGGATGCCTTTTTCCTTCAACCGCTCTTCGGCTTCACGGCTTGATTCGTCTTGCCATTTGTGGGCTGATGCACCTTTTATCTTGTAATCTTCGAGGATTTTTGTCTTTTTTACTCTTGTGGATGGTTGTGGTTCTGAAGGGGTGAGGCGTTTTGTTTCGGTTTTCTGTTTTTCTGTGGATGTCGCGATGTCGCCCCTTGTTCTCTCAGCGGTTTTAGTTTCTTTGCCCTTCTTGAGTTTCCTCCTCAGGTCATCAAATATTCCCATTTTCAATCACCTTTCTCTGATACTTTTAGTGTCTCAATGGATTATATAATATGTTACGGGAATTGTGTAATTTGAGATTCAGGATTTCATAAATTGTTGATTCCTCCTCAGGTAGTTCCTCTATCAGATGCTCCGGCAATCGAATTGTAATTGTTTTCATAATTTTCGATTCATTTAATTAACCTCTAATCGATTATCTTCTCTTCATCCTCTGCAAAGCCATTTCTTTAGCCTTTTTTGCATTACCATCCTCTGGATTTATTTCCAGTGCCTTGTCAAAGCAAGTAATAGACTCTTTAAGCTTACCTAAACTGTATAAAGAAATTCCTTTATTATTCCATGCCTCTGCAAATTTAGGATTTAGTTCCAGTGCCTTTGAATAGCAAGTTATTGCTTCTTCATACCTACCTAAATTGTATAAAGAATTTCCTTTGCTATACCATACTTCTACAAATTCAGGATTTAGTTCCAGTGCCTTTGAATAGCAAATTATAGCCTCTTCATTCCTGCCTAAACTTTTTAAAGAACTTCCTTTGCTACTCCATGCCAACGTATGCTCAGGATTTATTTCCAGTGCCTTTGCACAGCAAGTAATTGCTTCTTCATACCTACCTGACATGGCTAAAGAATTTCCTTTGTTACTCCATGCCAGTGCATCCGCAGGATTTATTTCCAGTGCCTTATCAAAGCAAATTATAGCCTCTTCATTCCTACCTAAATTGGCTAAAGAAATTCCTTTGTTATTCCATGCATTTGCATGCTCAGGATTTAATTCCAGTGCATTGTCAAAGCAATTTATAGACTCCTCATACCTACCTAAATTGTATAAAGAAAATCCTTTGTTATTCCATGCATTTGCATACGCGGGATTTAATTCCAGTGCCTTGTCATAGCAAGTGACAGCCTCCTCAAACCTGCTTAACTCGTCTAAAGAAGTTCCTTTGTTATTCCAATATATTTCGGATATCTCTTCACCTATTATTACATCAGACAATTTATATGCTTCTCCAGTAACATCTTTGTATATTCCCATTAATTCTTCTTTCAATTCCCTGAAATTATGGTATCTCTCTTCTGGACTTTTTCGCAAACATTGCATCACTATCGAGTCAAGTTCCGCTGTTATTTCGGAGTTTATTTCACTCGGATTTCTCGGTTCTTCAGCTAAATGTTTTTGCATATACGTTTCCATTGAGTGTGCATAAAACGGCAGTCTTCCTGTTAGCATTTCATAGAGCATAACGCCAAAAGAATATATATCGGATTCTGTTTCTACGTTCTTTGTATCTCTAAACTGCTCTGGCGACATATAAGGCGGAGTTCCTATTGCAGACCCTGTTTTTACCAGTGAAAAATCCTGAAATGACCCCTCTTTTGTTTCTCTGGAATAAGCATCGTCAAATACTTTCACCAATCCAAAGTCAGTAACTTTTGCCACTCGTTCTTTAGTAATCATAACATTCGACGGTTTTATGTCTCTGTGAACAATGCCCATCTCTTTGTATGCATACTCCATTCCAGTGCAGATTTGTATTGCAAAATCCAGAGATTGAGGAATGTCCAGTTTTCCAATCCAGCTCGTTAAATCTGTTCCATCAACGTATTCCAGAAAAATATACGGCTTTCCATGAATTTTCTTAACAAATTCTGCCTGGACTATATTAGTATGCATACCCAGATTTACCCATGTTTCTGCTTCTTTCACGAACCCATTTGTTATATCTTTGTCCCACAAGAATTGCTCTTGAAAACTCTTGATTGCATACATTTGGTGCCACTCATTGTCATAAGCAATATATACTGAACCCATACCACCTTTTTTTATGTCTCTTATTTTGTATCTGCCTTCTAGCATATCGCCAATCCGGAGTTCTTTTCGCTTGATTTTTGTGTCTATTTTTACTTCTGGTTGGACTGGTGGTTCTTCTGAGCTCGGAGTAGGAGTTGATTTTGCTTTTTTCTCATTCTTTTTCCTTCTGAATTTATCGAATAGGGTCATTTTTTATCCGCTCAAAACTCCTCTGATCTTTCTCATGTTCCATGAAGACGATTTAATGCAATTTCTCTTTTTTTTCTTGCTTGTTCATACCTTGGATTTATCTCCAATGCTTTGTCATAGCATTCTATTGCTTCTTCATATCTTCCAAGGGCATCCAGAGCATTTCCTTTGTTGTACCTTGCTTTTTCATGTCTTGGATTTATATCAATTGCCTTATCAAAACATTTTATTGCTTCATTATACTTGCCAAGGTCATTCAGAGAACTTCCCTTGTTATTCCAGATGCTTTCGTTTCTTGAATTTATCTTTAATGCCTTATCAAAACATTTTAATGCTTCTTTATATTTTCTGAGAGTTATCAGAGAGTTTCCTTTGTTGTACCATGCTTCAAAAAATCTTGGATTTATGTTTATTGCCTTATCATAGCATTCTATTGCTTCTTCATATCTCTCAAGAGCGTCCAGAGCAATTCCTTTGTTGTACCACACCATATCAATTCCTGATTTTATGCGTAATCCCTTATCAAAGCATTCTATTGCTTCTTCATATTTTCCTAATCCTGCGAATGAGGCTCCTTTATTAAACCACCACTCAGCAGGCAACTTTTTCCCCTCATTCCACTCTTTTCCAGTGTCCGCCTTGTTGAGTATCTCCCTAAATCTATGGAATCTATCTTTTGGATTCTTCTCTAAACACTTCATCACAACAAAATCAAGTTTTTTCCAATTTGATATTTCAGGATTTAACTCGCTTGGTTTTATTGGCTTTTCGTTTAGATGCTTATCCATGTATTCTTCAAAACTATTCGCATAAAAAGGTATTCTTCCAGTTAGCATTTCGTAAAACATCACGCCAAATGAATATATATCGGATTCAACGCCAACGTGCTTCGTGTCAATGAACTGCTCTGGCGACATATAAGGAGGCGTTCCTGCAACTGCACCCGTTTTTGATAAAAATATATTCTCTGGAACACCTTCTGATTCTATTTCTTCAATATCGTAATCAAGTGATTTAACAAGTCCAAAATCTGTTATCTTCAAAACTTCCTTCTTTAAAAGTCCTTTCTTCGTTATCAAAACATTACTTGGTTTTATGTCTCGATGTATGATTCCGCTTTTATTATATGCATAATCCATTCCACCGCAGAACTGAAATGCAAAGTGAATTGCCTTTGGGATATCTAATTTCCCAATATAATCACTTAAATCGCCGCCGTCTATGTATTCTAAAAATATCAATGGCTTTCCTTCGATTTTTACAACAAGATTCGCCAAAACGATGTTCTCATGCATGTCAAGATTTATCCAAGTTTCAGCCTCTCGCATGAACCGATTTACTGCATTCTCATTCCAGAGATATTCTTTTTTAAATGTTTTTATCGCAAAATATTGCTTCCATAAATGGTCATAAGCGATGTAGACAATTCCCATACCACCTTCCTTTATGTCTCTAATCTCGTAGCGATTTCGGATTTTGTAGCCTATGTTCCAATCTTCTTTTGATGATGGTTCTGATATTGGAGCAACTTCTATTATTTTGCCTCGATACCTATGTCTATCATTCTTCTTAAACCCATCCAATATCCCCATCTTCATCCCTCCACAAAAGCTCCAAACGCTTTACTTTCCATTCCACCACTTCTGAACAGCATTAACGCTTTTCCTATCTTAATTTCGTTTCCATCTTCCAATCTCCTCGTTCTCTCTATTTTTTCGTCATTAACGAATGTCCCACTTGCACTGCAAATATCCTCAATGAAATACTCGCTATCCTCAAAGATAATCCTCGCATGATGTCTGGACGCAGTGCGGTCATCTTCATCCATACGGATTTCGCATACATGACATCTCCCTATCCTTATATCTTTCCTCCTCTTAATCTTATCCAGACGTATTGTCTCCATGCCTCTGCCGTCCCTTACCGTTATCAACCTCTCTCTTTCGCTGAATAAAAGCACTGCTCGCCCAATTTCAATTTTATATTTATCATACAATCGTGTTTTCCCTTTTCCCTTTATTTCTCGCCCGTTAACCCTTGTGCCGTTTGTGCTCCACGTATCCTCGATGAAATATGCACCATTCTCAAAAATCAGTCTTGCATGATGTCTTGATACTGTGTCATCCTCTTCATCCATACGTATTTCGCATACGTGGCATCTCCCTATCCTTATATCCTCTGTTACATCAATTACTTCTAAGATACACTCTCTTCCCTCGTCTATACCGTTCATTATCCTGATAACGTGCATGGATTCAGTAGATAAAACGGTGGAATAGCTCTCAGCAAGCGTATTTTTAATTCCTTTAGAAACACCATACTCGTCTAAAGTACTTGCAACAATGTTCCTTATTTCATCATGGTCTTTTTCTGAAAAATCGGAAATTGGACGATTAAGAGCTCTTTCACCAAAGCTTTTTTGACTCCTTATACGATTTTTCACTTTTTTAACGACTTCTTCTCTTATTTTTGTAAATTCGGGAGATAACAGACCATGAATTACAGCCGCCAAAAATGCTTCTAATAGCATTTTAATCCCTCCATACCACCTTTCTTTATGTCTCTTATTTCGTATCTGCCTCCCAGCATATCTTCAATTTGGAGTTCTTTTCTCTTGACTTTTGTGTCTATTTTTACTTCTGTTTTTCTCTCCTTCTTTTTCCTTCTAAATTTATCGAATAGGCTCATTTTTAACCTCCTCCACCAAATTCATCCCGCAAACATTTAGATTTTCAGGTAGCATAAGGTTCCTCTTTTATTAATATTTTTCCACCCCTTCTAAAGCTGTAAGCATTTCGCGACCATTGCGAAATCGTAGTCCAATTTCTGGTGATACTGCCTTCTTAAGGACCATCCTAAAATCGTTGCTCACAGTAGGATTCACTTTTGGTAGAAAGTCAATGATTTGCTCTATAATTTCTATGTGTTTGAATTCAAATAGTAAGTGTCCTGTTAGCATGAATATCCCTGCTACACCAAGATAAAAAACGTCTGATGAAGGGCCCATCCTTATTTCTGGCGGACGAAGCCAAGCATGGCTAAAAAGTATTTTCTCATCAGTGATGACTGTCATTGGACTAAACAGTGGCGGATTGGCAAGAGAAAAATTCGTTGCAAATCCAAAATCAATAAGGAAAGCTTTCGTGCCTGAAACAACTATATTCTCTGGTGTTATATCTCGATGAATTACTCCCATATCGTGAAGATATGCCACGGCATTTGTTATTTGTAAGAGGAGTGGAAATACTTCCTTTTGTTCTCCTGGCCTCAAAAAGAAGCGCCGTGCCAGTGTTTCACCATCCACATATTGTGTTACAATAAACAATCCTTCCTCTTCATCATGCCAACGGAGCAATTTGACAATGTTGGGATGATTAAGCTTTGAATGTATATGGATTTCGTTACGAGGATCATCATAAGTGGGAATACCATCAGGCCCTCCAAATTGAGATTTTTTTATCACCACCATCTTGCCATCCATGTCCTCTGCTACACATACATTTATAGATAGTGGGCTAATAAATTTATACTTCTTCCGAGCGAGAAAATCAGTCCAGTGGTACTCATGTAATCCAGACTTTATAGATAAAGGATGAGGAACTGCTTCATCGCCCGAGGTCGGTATGATAGTAGGCACACTGCTCTTATCCTGCTCAAGTGCCCTATCTCTACCAAACCTTCTAAACATACTCTTAATTAGCTCTTTCTTCACTTCTTTAAAACTTTGATACCTATTTTCTGGTTTCTTCTCTAAACACTTCATCACCACAGAATCGAGTGCAGATGGTATTAATGGATTAACCACCTTTGGATTCTTTGTTTTCTCATTTAACTGTTTATCTCTAAATTCAACAAAACTTCTCCCCACAAAAGGAAGTTTACCCGTTAACATCTCATAAAGGACGCAGCCGAAAGAATAGATGTCTGACCTGACATCTATATCCTTCGATCCCATAAATTGCTCTGGAGACATATAGGGTGGTGTTCCACAGATAGCACCAGACATCTCGTCAAATATTTTTGCTAATCCAAAGCCAGTCACCTTTACAACTCTATCCTGCGTGATTAGTATATTTGAGGGCTTTACATTCCGGTGGACAAAAGATTTTCCCATTTCTTTAAACTTTGTGTGTGCATAATCCATTCCATTACAGAACTGAATGGCAAAATCTAATGCTAAAGGCGGATTTAACCCCCCTCGCGCAATCCATCCACTCAGGTCTGCTCCATATTTTTCATCTCCTGCTATATACTCCAGCACAATATACGGCTTGCCCTCAATGAAATCAATAAACTTTGTGCTGACGATGTTTTCATGTTCCCCTAACTTCAGCCGAATCTCTGCCTCTTCCATGAACCGATTTATTATCTCTTCATTCCAGAGATACTTGTCTTGAAATGTTTTGAGAGCTACAAGTTCTTGGAATTCGTGGTCGTAGCACACATAAATAATACCCATGCCGCCCCGCATGATGTTATATATTTCATATCGGTTTTCAATCTTATCTCCTATTGTCCATTCTTTTTTGTGTATTTCAGTGTCTCTGCCCCTTGTTTCGAGTTTTGGTTTTTCAGAGGATGTTGTGATGGCGTCCATTGTTCTCTCAGCGGTTTCAGTTTCCTTGCTCTTCTTGAGTTTCCTTTTCAGGCTGTCGAATATTCCCATTCTCAATCACTTTTCTCTGATATTTTTAGTGTTTCAACCTCTAATCAATTATCTACTCTTCATCTCCTGCAAAACGATTTCTTTAACCTTTTTTGCATCTGCATTTCTTGGATATATTTCCAGTGCTTTGTCAAAGCAAGTAATAGCCTCTTTAAACTTACCTAAACTGGCTAAAGAAATTCCTTTGCTAGTCCATGCATCTGCAAACTCTGGATTTATCTCAAGTGCTTTGTCAAAACAAGTAATAGTCTCTTCAATCTTACCTAAACGGGCTAAAGCAACTCCTTTGTTATTCCATGCCTCTGCTTTCTCTGGGTTTATCTCAAGTGCCTTGTCAAAGCAAGTAATAGCCTCTTTAAACTTACCTAAACTGTCTAAAGAATTTCCTTTGTTATACCATGCCTCTGCATCCTCTGGATTTATCTCCAGTGCCTTATCAAAGCAAGTAATAGCCTCTTCATTCCTACCTAAACTGGCTAAAGAAGCTCCTTTGTTATTCCATGCCTCTGCATCCTCTGGATTTATCTCCAGTGCCTTATCAAAGCAAGTAATAGCCTCTTCATTCCTACCTAAACTGTATAAAGAACTTCCTTTGTTATTCCATGCCTCTGCTTTCTCTGGATTTATCTCCAGTGTCTTATCAAAGCAAGTAATAGCCTCTTCATACCTACCTAAACTGGCTAAAGAACTTCCTTTGTTATACCATGCCTCTGCAAACTCTGGATTTATCTCAAGTGCCTTATTAAAGCAAGTAATAGCCCCTTCATTCCTACCTAAACTGTATAAAGAACTTCCTTTGTTAGTCCATGCCTCTGCATTCTCTGGATTTATCTCAAGTGCCTTATTAAAGCAAGTAATAGCCTCTTCATTCCTACCTAAACTTTTTAAAGAACTTCCTTTGTTATTCCATACCTCTGCATTCTCTGGATTTATTTCAAGTGCTTTGTCATAGCAAGTAATAGCCTCTTCATTCCTACCTAAACTGTCTAAAGAATTTCCTTTGTTATTCCATGCATAATCATCCTCTGGATTTATTTCAAGTGCTTTGTCATAGCAAGTAATAGCCTCTTCATACCTACCCAAACTGTCTAAAGAACTTCCTTTGTTATTCCATGCCGCTGCAAGCACGGGATTTATCTCAAGTGCTTTGTCATAGCAAGTAATAGCCTCTTCAACTCTACCTAAACTTTTTAAAGAACCTCCTTTGTTATTCCATGCCGCTGCAAGCACGGGATTTATCTCAAGTGCTTTGTCATAGCAAGTAATAGCCTCTTCATACTTACCTAAACTATCTAAAGAAAATCCTTTGTCATTCCATGCCTCTGCAGATAACTCTTGTTCTATTATTTCAGATAATTGGTAAGATTGTCCAGTAATATCTTCGTATATCTCCATTAATTCCTCTTTCAGCTCCCTGAAATTATGGTATCGGTCTTCTGGATTTTTCCGCAAACATCGCATCACTATCGAGTCAAGTTCCGCTGTTATTTCAGACTTTATTCCACCTGCATTTCTTGGCTCTTCAGTCAAATGCTTTTGCATAAACGTTTCCATTGAGTGTGCATAAAAAGGCCGTCTTCCAGTTAGCATTTCATAGAGCATAACGCCAAAAGAATATATGTCCGATTCTGTTTCTACGTGCTTTGTGTCTCTAAACTGTTCTGGCGACATATAAGGAGGAGTTCCTATTGTAGACCCAGTTTTTACCAGTGAAAACTCCTGAAATGACCCCTCTTTTGTTTCACGGGAATAAGCATCTTCAAATACTTTCACCAATCCGAAGTCAGTAACTTTTGCTACTCTATCTTTAGTAATCATAACATTCGATGGTTTTATGTCCCTGTGGACAATTCCCATTTCCTTATATGCATACTCCATTCCAATGCAGACTTGTATTGCAAAATCCAGCGATTGAGGAATGTCCAGTTTTCCTATCCAGCTCGTTAAATCTGTTCCATCAATGTATTCCAGAAGAATATACGGTTTTCCATGAATTTTCTTAACAAGCTCTGCCCGGACTATATTAGTACGCATACCCAGATTTACCCAGGTTTCTGCTTCTTTCACGAACCCAGTTGTTATGTCTTTGTTCCACAAGAATTGCTCTTGAAAACTCTTGATTGCAAACATCCGGTGCCACTCATTGTCATAAGCAATATATACTGAACCCATACCTCCTTTTTTTATGTCTCTTATTTCGTATCTGCCTTCCAGCATATCGCCAATCTGGAGTTCTTTTCGCTTGATTTTTGTGTCTATTTTTTCTTCTGGTGGGACTGGTGGTTTTTCTGAACCCGGAGTAGGGGGTGTTTCTGCTTTTCTTGCCTGCTTTTTTCTTCTGAATTTATCGAATATTGTCATTTTTATTCCCCAAAACCCCCCCGATCTTTCTCATGTTCCATGAAGACGGTTTAATTCGTCTTCTCTCATGATTCTTGCGAGTTCAAATTTTGGATTTATCTCTAATGCTTTATCAAAACATTCTATTGCCTCTTCAGGTCTTCCAAGAAGAAGTAGGTTAAGTCCTTTGTCACACCACGTATGATCATCATTTGGATCAATTTCTAATGCCTTAGCATAGCATTTTATTACCTCTTCACATTTTTTATTTTTAAAAAGCCAGCTTATAGCATGTCCTTTTTTAGTCCATGCAAGTCCATCTCTTGGATTTATCTCCAATGCTTTATCAAAACATTCTATTGCCTCTTCGCTTCTATCAAGATAATACAGGGCAATTCCTTTGGCAGTCCAAGCTAATTCAAAATTTGGATTGATTTCTAATGCTTTGTCATAGGATTTTATTGCTTTTTTATATTTCCTAGGATTGAATTTTCCTGGATTAAAGGTCAGAACGTTTTTTTTGTTTAATTTTAATATAACCTTTTTATTTTTTCTTGCATCTTCAAATCTTGGATTTATCCCCAATGCTTTGTCATAACATTCTATTGCTTCTTCATATCTACCAAGATTCCACAAAGCATTTCCTTTGCTATTCCATATTACCTCATTCTTTGGAGTTGTCTCTAATGCCTTATCAAAACATTCTATTGCTTCTTTGTGTCTTTCAAAGACTGCCAGAGCAATTCCTTTGTTAGTCCATGCAAGTTCATATCTCGGATTGATTTTTAATGCTTTATTATAGCATTCGATTGCTTCTTCATGTCTATTAAGATTGTATAACGAAACTCCTTTGTCCGTCCACCACTCAGCAGACAATTCGTCTCCAGTGGCTTCCTTCCCACGAAGCCTGCTTAACAAGAGTTCTTTATTTTTTCTTGCATATTCATATCCTGGATTTATCTCTAATGCTTTATCATAACATTCTATTGCTTCTTTATATTTGCCAAGACCTGCCAGAGCATTGCCTTTGCCAGCCCATGCTTCTTTAAGTCTTAAGTTTATCTCTAATGCTTTGTCATAGCATTCGATCGCCTCTTCATATTTTCCGAGAACTGCCAAAGCAGTTCCTTTGCCAACCCATGCCTCTTTAAGTCTTAAGTTTATCTCTAATGCTTTATCATAACATTCTATTGCTTCTTTATATTTGCCAAGACCTGCCAGAGCATTGCCTTTGCTAACCCATGCCTCTTTAAGTCTTAAATTTATCTCTAACGCTTTATTACAGCATTCTATTGCTTCTTCATAGTTTCCAAGGTTATAAAGAGCAACTCCCTTATTACTCAATGCTGCTTCATCTCGCGGATTTATCTCTAACGCTTTATTATGGCATTCTATTTCTTCCTCATATTTGCCACAATTACCAAGAGCATTCCCTTTGTTAGTCCATGCAAGTTCATTTTTTGGGTTTACTTCTAATGCTCTATCATAACATTCTATTGCTTCTTCATATTTACCAAGATTATACAGAGCAATTCCTTTGTTAATCCATGCTGCATCATCTCGCGGATTTATCTCTAATGCTCTATCATGGCATTCTATTGCTTCTTTAGGTTTACCAAGATCACCCAGAGCAAGCCCTTTGTTAGTCCATGCAACTTCATTTTTTGGATTTATCTTTAATGCTCTATTATAATATTGTATTGCTCCCTCATATTTACCAAGTTTAAGCAAATCAATTCCTTTAGTAGTCCATGCTCTTTCATCTCTTGGGTTTATTTTTAATGCATTATCAAAACATTCTATTGCTTCTTTATGCTTCCCCAGATCATCCAGAACAGTTCCTTTGTTAGTCCATGCTACTTCATCTCTTGGATTTATTTTTAATGCATTATCAAAACATTCTATTGCTTCTTTATGCTTCCCCAGATCATCCAGAACAGTTCCTTTGTTAGTCCATGCTGTTCTTTCTCTTGGATTTATCTCTAACGCTTTATTATGGCATTCTATTGCTTCCTTATATTTTCCAAGATTATTTAAAACAGTTCCCTTGATTGTCCATGTGCTAGCAAATCGTGGATTTATCTCTAAGGCTTTATCACAGCATTCTATTGCTTCTTCATATTTGCCAAGGTCAGATAGAGCAACCCCTTTGGTGCACCATGCTACTATTTCCCCTGGATTTATCTCTAAGGCTCTATCATAGCATTCTATTGCTTCTTTATGTTTGCCAAGATTGCTTAGAGCAACTCCTTTGTTACCCCAATCGCTTGCCGTCAAATCCTTTTTCTTTCCCATTATATCATATCTTTTCCCCGTAAAATCATAATATATCCCTGCCAATTCTTCTCTCAATTCTTCAAAATCCCGATACCTATCCTCGGGATTCTTCTCCAGGCATTTCATTATCAACCCATCAAGTCGTTCAGGTATCTGCGAGTTTATACGCAATGGACTTGTCGGACTCTTTGTGAAAATTTCACCTACATCCGCAAAAGGCCGCCTTCCAGTCAACACCTCATAGAGTGTTACTCCAAAAGAACAGATGTCAGTACGAGTAGTTACGGGCTTGGATTTGAAAGAAAATTTTGATTGAAATTCCTCAGAAAATTGTTCAGGAGGCATGTAGGGCCATGTTCCCATACCTGTGGATATGGAAGGAGATTCAAGAACCTCTCCCATATATTCTTTCCCTAATGCCTTTACGAGCCCGAAATCTGTTACTTTAAAAGCATACCCAAATCCGAATTTATCATCTCTTGCGACCATAACATTCCCTGGCTTTATGTCCCTGTGGATAATCCCTAACTTATTGTAAGCGTAGTCCATTCCCGTGCAGAATTGTATTGCGAAATCCAGGGCTTGAGGAATATCCATTCGTCCAACGAATTGGCTCAGGTCCCCTCCATCTATGAATTCCAAAAATATCAATGGTTTTCCTTCTATCTTCTGAACGAAGTTTGCGAATACGATGTTTGTATGTCTCTCTAAGTTTGTCCAAGTCTCTGCCTCTTCCATGAACCGGTTTATTATCTCTTCGTTCCAAAGGAATTTGTCCTGAAATGTTTTTATGGCAAAATGCCAGTTCCATTCGTGGTCGAATGCAATATAGACAACGCCCATGCCTCCTTTTAGCACTCTTTTTATTTCATAGCGGTTGAGTAGTTTGTCACCTACTTGCCATTCTTTTTTGTGGATTTCTGTATCTACGGCTGTTGGTTCGGGTTTGTTGGAGATGACTTGTTTTTCTGGTTTCTTGGCTTCTATTTTTTGTGCTGGTGCTTGATTTTTACTTTCCTTCTTTTTCTTAAAGCGATCAAATATCCCCATTTTTATCCCTCCGTTGAAGTCCCATGCGCTTAGCCACCCATTACAACCCTTCTGAACTGCATCAATATATGCCCTATTTTAATTTCATCCCCATCTTCCAATCTCTTCTTCTCTTCTATTACTACACCATTAACAAATGTCCCATCAGCACTGCAAATATCCTCAATGAAATACTCGCTATCCTCAAAGATAATCCTTGCATGATGTCTGGACGCTGTGCGGTCTTTTTCGTCCATACGGATTTCGCATACGGGACATCTCCCTATCCTTATATCTCTCCTCCTCCTAATTTCATCCAGGCGTATTGTGTCCATGCCTCTGCCGTCTCTTACCGTTATTGTCCTCTCTCTTTCGCTGAATGAAAGCACTGCTCGCCCAATTTCAATTCTATTTTTGTCACGCAATCTTGTTTTTTCATTTATTTCTCGCCCGTCAACCTTTGTGACGTTCCTGCTCCACGTATCCTCAATGAAATACGCACCATTCTCAAAAAGCAGTCTTGCATGGTGTCTTGATGCGGTGCGATCGTTTTCATCCATACGGATTTCACATGCATGGCATCTCCCTATTCTTATATCCTCGGTTATTGCAATTTTATCCAGTGGATATTCTTCTCCCTTATTTGCACCGTTTATTATCTTTACTGTGGCACTTATCGGTACAGGAGGTTCAGGTTTAGGCTCTATTTCCAAAACCACAATTCTTCCGGGTTTAAAGCCATCCTCTCTCTGTAAATTCCCATTCTCATCTGTATATGAGAGACCTGGTTTGATGCTGAATATTCCTTTTGCAATCGGATCCACTATCCAATACTCTTCCGTTATGTCTCCGGGTAAAAGACGCCCAATTAGTATCTTATCGTTTTTCACAACCAGCTTATTCGAGAATTCCGAACTCAGTGTCACGTCCGAAATCGTCTGGTTGCTCTTGTTCTCTATACTCACGTAAATCTTTGATTCCCTATTGATCTGAACTTCCTGCTCAGATATGTTTACTTCGATTGGAATTGGAAGTTCAGGCATCGGCGGTTGCGGTGGCACACCGGGCATCACGGTTTCACCAGGTGCCGCATCACTGATATTACCGTGTATAAACTGCAGCCTTGTTTTACTTGTTTTACCCACTTCGAATACAGCGCCGCTTTGCAGCTTTGTTGTTTCCTTGCGCACTGTTCTACTGCCAAAGCGTGTGCCGTTTGCGCTATGGTCCTGGAAAAAGTACTCGCCGTTCTTGAAGAACACTTTGGCATGGAATCTGGATGCGGAAAGATCGTTATTGTCAATGACTACTTTATTCGACCCATTCCTGCCTATTCCAATACCGTCTTCTTCTACCAGGTACTCTTTTCCCGCATTTACACCGCTTAACACTACTATTTTAGGTGCATGCGCAGGTATTTTGATTTCTCCTTCTGGCTCAATCACTTCTAATTTACGCTTTTCCTCTTCCACCTCCTTTTTAACTTTTAACTCGTCGATTTCACCCTTTTTTTCAATCTCTCTCTTTTTTGCCTTTAACTCTTCCTCTTTTTCTTTTAACTTCAACTTTCTTTCCTGCAACTCTAATTCCCGTTCTTGGATTATTATGTCCTCTTCTTTAACATGCAACCCTCCGCGTCTTTTTACGATTTCTTCTATATCCTCTGGGAACACGAATTCAACAGCGGGTACTTGAACCAACTTTAATCCAGTTCTTTCAAGAGTTGTCTTCATCTGGTGTTCAAAGTCTTGCTCCAACTCCTTTTTGAGCTCTAAATTGCCGTAAAGCTCTTTAACCGAGCAGTCTTTTACCTTCGCTTGCAGGATGTTTTTCATCTCGCCTTCCAAAAGCACTTCCACATCATGGATTTCCAGTAATTCCCTGCCCTTCATAAGATTACTAAAAAGCTTGTTTAACTCCTGCGCCTCCGCTTGTATGGTAACGTTACCACTCACACCAACATGAACACTTTCCTTGGTTAACAGGTCTTCAATATGCATGTCCAGAGAAACATCACCTACATCAACCAGAATTACGGTTGCCTTCTCTGCAATATCTATCCTCCAAGCTTTGATAACTCCGCCAATATCTTTGTATGTTCCAGGTGGAAGTTCCCCCGCGAACCTTCCACCTTGCAGAAAAAGAGCCTTTGTTCCCGCTTCTATTGTTATGTGCTTTCTGAAAAGTCCTTTGATATCGCGGATCTCGAATCTTCTCCCAAATTCATTCGGCTCACGTTTCCATACTCTTATTTTTCCATTTCCAAAAACCATTTTTTATTTTCACCTCACCACCAACAAAATATCCTTCGCACCCTCTTCCGGAGAGATAATCTCTCCCTTCTCCTCTTCAACCATCTCCCTGAATGCACTCATCACGATTTTCCTCGGCACCTGGTATTTTGAAGCCACCTTATCAGCTCGGAACTGCAACACACCTCCTTCAATCTCCTCTTCAAGTTTCGCAATCATATCCGTAATCTCCTCCTCCATCGAAACGGGAACGAACCACTCCGCAAACAGCTTCGTCTTCTTATTGCCGTCATTGAAAAACACCTCTCTTTCGCTTAAATCAACAAGATAGACGCTGTTATTCATGTTCCTGATGTTTTTCACCTTGTCAATGACCCATTCGCTCCATCCTGTTGGAGACACCAGCGTTAAGGCATTGAACGAATTTTTGTCGTTCGTTTGTATAAACCCTGTAATCACATCCGATATTTCCTTTCCAGTTTTACGATAAACAAAACCTTCTTCATCTTCAGGAACGATGAACTTAATCTCGAACCCAACAGAAATGCGTTCACGAATTACCCCTTTCGTAATCTTCGCAATTAGTTCCTCTTTCTCAACGTCAATCTTCCAATCTTCTCCACCGTATTCCTCGCCAGTTAATGGATTAACCACCCTTTTACTGGCAAGACGCGATTGCATCAATGAGAAATAATTCAACCGTAAGAACTCAACGTCCTCTTTCGACAGTAGTCTATCCCTTATCGCTTCCGTATCTTCTGTCAGGATGTTGTCAACAGCATTTTTAGTCTTTTCTATCCCAGCCAGTTGCTCCTCAACATTCGCGGATAATTGCGATATGTTCTGTAATTCTTTATTCATTCTTTCCCTTTGCTCAGTTTCAAATTCATTTGTTCTGTTCTCAATCTTCTGTTCCCTCTCTAAAATCGCTTGCTGTTGCATGGCGATTTCTTCTTCCTCCTTCTCCAACTGATTCTTCTTTTCATTCCATTCGTTCACCATACCTGCAACTACGTCTTTAATATCCTCAACTTCTTCACCAATCAATTCCTTAATGGCTTGCAGGCATCTGGCATCCTCAACGTGTTCCCGGTATTCATCTATGGACTCTCTCTGTGATTGTATGTTCTCCTCAAGAGCTCTTGTCTCTTCCAAAAGTCTTTTTGCTTCGCTGAGTACATCTCCCATCTCGCCTTCATCCCTGAAAAGCATCGCTTCTTTATTCATTCAGGTTACACCCCCTCCGTCTGTTTTCTTTATAAGAAAGTCTGCTCTGTCCGAGAAGATATTTCTTAAGCTGTCAACGCTTCTCTTCACTTTTCTTATCTGTAAAATAATGTCTGATGTCTCGCCCTTTAGCACGTAGTCATAAACGAGGTCCGTTGCCTTCGTTATCACTTCCAATTCATCGAACAGGTTTTTATCAAATTCCACCATTCTATCCAGCGCCTCATCCGATACCTTATCCTGCTTAAATAATGGCGATAAACCGTAGGTGGCGTTCTCTATTTCGTTTCTGAACAGGTCTATGGTATTGAGAATGTCCTTGATATGCTCCACAACATCCCTTCTTCCGTCTTTATAGGCTAAGTCGCTAACCTCCTTCAATGTATTATACGACTTTTTCAATTCTCTTGATAGTTTGTCTCTTACCGCACGGTCTGAATTTAGTCTGTTTTTCTTTACTCGATAGTCGTAACCCGGAATGATTTTTTCTTTCAATTTTTCCATATCCCTATTATCACCCCTTTACCAATCTACTGTTAAGT
>Ga0114919_10001268_pt1 | contig 20178 bp, 12 predicted proteins | sample BlataG_FD_88682 | JGI IMG/M metagenome (GOLD analysis project Ga0114919, IMG submission 88682) | Deep subsurface microbial communities from Black Sea to uncover new lineages of life (NeLLi) - Black_00105 metaG | ecosystem: Environmental > Aquatic > Marine > Oceanic > Sediment | place: Atlantic... | reverse complement strand
TCTGCCCAGCAGAACGCATATGCCTGGGCGGTCATCCAGGGGCATGACGGAGCAGCCATACCAGACTCAGCGGGCCGACCCTGCGGAAACAATCTGCTGAGGTATGACTATCCGGCTGCAGCTGTCACGCATATCAAGGTGATCAACGGCCGCCACGGTCTTGGGCCGGCTCAGCCCGCCGTGCAGGCGTTGATCCAAGAAATGCTGCTCAGAGTCGAAGGCTCCTCCGCAGGCTGATAACGACGACGGCAATCTTGCCCCTCCCTTGTTTTCAGCCGGAAAACTCTGGGAAACTATGAAACTTAGTCGACTTAAACGGAGATTCCAGCCGTGTTGCAGGCTGCCTCCCTTCCAAGGAGTTTTGTCTATGTCTTTCCAAATGTTGAGCAGGGCCGGGCTTTTGCTGGGGCTGTTTGTTTCTTCGGCGTTCGCCACTGAGCCGGTACGAATGGGCTGCGGGATGATGACCTTTGACACCGTGCCCGGCTGGGGTCTTGATGCCGCTGGCAAGTCGCAGATCGGCCCAACCCACGGCAGTGTCGTCATCGACAGCAAGGGGCAGGTCTACACCAGTTCGAACCTGGGCATCTTCGTCTTCACGCCCGACGGCACCCTCGTACGGCGGCATCTCGGCGGCGACTACACCAGCCTGCACGACATGGAGATCCGCACTGAAGACGGCCGTGACTTTATCTACGGAGCCCGAAATGCCGCTGGCGAGGGCATCAAGATTGAGGCTGAGATCGGCGCGGTCGTCTTCAAACTGGGCATCCCGACAGAGGAAGAATGTGGTGTCAAAATCACCAAGTGGTCGCCAACGGCCATCACCGTGGCTCCCAATGGCGAGATCTATCTCTCCGACGGCTATGCCAGCAACCGGATCTTCCGGTTCAGCCCGGAGGGAAAATACCTGTCGCACTTCGGCACGAAGGGCAACGGCCTCAAAGAGTTCAACACCGCCCACGGCATGACCCTCGACACCCGCTACGATCCGCCCCGACTGCTGATCTGCGACCGCAACCATCAGCCCAAGGGCCGGCTGCTGCACTATGACCTTGAGGGCAACTACATCGATGAAGTGATCACCGGGTTGGGCATGCCGACGGCGGTGGCCATTCAGGGCGACTATGTCTCGGTGCCCGACCTGCACGGCCGGCTGGTGATCCTCGACAAGAGCAACACGATCATGGCCGTGCTCGGCCACAACCCCGACCCGAAGACCCGGGGCAGCTTCAAGGTGCCGCAGGAGCAGTGGAAGGAGGGCATCTTCAGCGGCACCCACGGCTCGTTCTGGGACGCCGACGGCAACCTCTATGTGCAGGACTGGAACGTCTCCGGCCGGATCATGAAGCTGGTGCGGGTTCCCTCTGCCGCCACGTCACCCTGACCAGCAGTATTTTGGTGGCATGAAACAGTCTGTTGCCTGTCCTCAACCGGCCCCTGCCTGATGCCGCTTACCGTTACGTACGTTCGTCGTCTTGCCGAAATTGTGGATCGGGCGGCGGCGTTTCTGAGTCAGCCGGGCGACCTGTTTACGCCCCAGCATGTCGTGCTGCCGACGGTTGGTGCGCAGGCCTGGCTGGCGGCGGAATTGGCGAGACGACTCGGGGCATCTGCGGCTGAAGGTGGGGATGGCATCGTTGCCGGGGTCGATTTTTCCTATCCAGGTTCCCTCACGCAATTGGTGATGCCGGTGGCGCCAGAGGACGATCTCTGGTCGGTTGACCGACTCACATTTGCCGTGCTCGACGCCGTTATGCGGTCACCACGGTGGCAAGGTCTCTGTCGGCGTGCCGGGGGGCCGCTGCTTGCAGCCCGACAGATTGCTGACCGATTCGATCATTACCACTTCAGACGACCTGGCATGATTCTGGCCTGGGAAGCAGGACAGCCGGCCCTCACTCCAACAGCAGACGATCAAGGGGCTTCCGGCCGTCCGCTTGCCGTCGCCGACCGGTGGCAGTTTGAACTGTGGCGTGAGGTTCGTGAGGCGATTGGCCAGCCGAGTCCTCCGGCCCGGGAGCAGGCTGCCACCGGGTTGGCTCCGGAACGGGTTCTGGTGGCGGGGTTGCAGACGGTCTCACTGCATCAGGTTGAACTGCTGTTGCGACTGGCAGAGCAGAAAGCGTCCTCTGGAGAAGCGTGTGACGTCCAGTTGCTGCTTGTGCATCCCTCCCTTCCGCTTCGTGAACGCTGGGCGGCCACTGCCCCCGAGGTCACGCCAGGCCGCCTGCCGTTACGAGGTGAGTTTCTGCCACCAGATGATGTCGATGCATTCGTCTCCACCTGGCTGCGCGGGACATGCGAGAGCCAGTGGCTTCTGGCATCACAAGACATCCGGCCGACGCATGATCTGACGGCAGCGAATGACTCAGGAGCCGTCTCGCCGACCCTGCTGGGCAGGCTCAAGCAGACAATCACCAGTGATCTCTGCCCACAGGCTGTTCCGCCTGAACAAACCGATGACTCCGTGCGGATTCATCGGTGTCATGATCTGGGCAGGCAGGCAGAGGTGCTCTATGACGCCATTTTGCATGCGTTACGAGAACACCCTGGTCTGGCACTCCATGAGATTGCCATTGTCAGCCCACGGATCGCCGAACTGGCGGCCCACCTGGAGGCAGTCTTTGGCCGTCGAGTTGAGGGGAAGTCAGGCAGTGGTGAGTCAGGTCGTAGTGAGTCAGGGAGTGTTGAACTCCCTGTGCAGATTGCGGACCGGGGCATTCGAGATATCAGTGGTGGAGCCGAACTGCTCAGTGCGATCTTGGCGGTCAGTGGATCTCGCTGCGGGGTTGAAGACATGCTGGCGGTTGCCACGCATCCACTGGTGCAGGCACACTTTGGCTGCGACGACGATGCTGGAGAGGTCTGGCGGCGGTGCATCGAGCGGACCCGGATCCGTTGGGGACTCGACGGACCCCGCCGTGGACGCGACGGGCTCAATCAACCCGATCTCACAGCCCATACCTGGTGGCTGGGGCTGGAGCGAATGCTGCTTGGCGCGGCTGTTCCCGATGGCTTTCCCGAACCGGTTCTCGGCGGCGTGGTACCACTGACAGGTGTCGATACTGCCGACATTGAGTCGCTGGCGCCACTCGTTTCGATCGTCGGGATCGTGGACGAACTCGATCGGGCGGTGGCAGAAGATCGGCCAGTAGCCGACTGGTGCGACCGTCTTGAATTGACCCTGTTGCGGCTCGCAGGCGATGAGTCCGACGAACTGGAGGCGGCACTTCGCGAACTGGATGCCCTCCGCCAGCCAGCCACCGAGGTTCCAGTTCCCTTTCATGATGTGAAGACCATTCTGACTGCTAGTCTGGCTGCCGCGGTCGGCCGGCAGCCACTGCGGACGGGCGCCATCACTGCCACGTCGATGATTCCGCTGCGGGGTGTGCCTTTCCGCGTGATCTGTGTGGCTGGTTTCGATGAAGAGGCAGTGGCCCCGCGTGATGGCGACAGCGATGACCTGGTGGAGCGACAGCGACTGCTCGGTGATATCGATCAACGGGTCGATATCCGCCGAAGCCTCCTCGACTGCCTGCTGGCAGCGGAAGACCAGTTGATCATTACCTGCACCGGCATGAGCGTGGCGACGAATGCAACCCTTCCTCTGGTGACACCGCTGGCTGAGTTCGTCGAGTTTGTGGGACGGCATGGCGTGCCCTCTGTCGAGCGGATGGGTGAGGAATTTAGTGGGATTGAGGTCTTTCACCCCCGGCATGCCTGCAGCCGGCAGAACTTTGTCTCCGATGTGGTGCGGCCGCAGACTCCCTGGAGCCATGATCGTGCCGCCTGCCACACCGCTGCGGCACTGGGGGCCAAGCCAGCCACCGACAAGGCAGCGGGAATTGAGCCACCACCTCGCTCCCTGATTGAATTGAAGCCGTTGGCTGCCTTCATGGCTGATCCACTCTGGCCTTATGTGCGAGAGACCTTGGCCATCAATCCGTGGTGGGATAACGCCGGCGTCACCCCCGCTACGATCCCTCTGGAATTGTCCAAGCGTGAGCAGCGTGAACTGCGGGACGATTTTCTGCGGCAGCGATTGGCCGCTAACCCACCGCCAGCCTTGGCGGCGGAATGGGCGGAGGCAGTCCAGGCTGATGGTGAGGTGCCGATCTGGGGGTTCGGGGAAACAGCCGTTGCCGAAATTACAGGGTTTGCTGCAGCAGTGATTGAGCAGGCGAGCGAGGAGGGTCTGTCTCTCCAGCAGCGTGAAATCGAAATGGTGCGTCTTGATCTCGGCGAGGTGCAACTGGCGGGTGGCATTGAACGTTCGACAAGTGACGAAAAGACGCTGCTTTTGCTCCGGCCGGAGGCGATGACGTCGTCCCAGTTCAATCAGCCGAAATACCTGGCGGCCACTCAGTTGTTGATGGCTGTGGCGGCAGGCTTACCCGTCGAGCGGGCGGTGGTGCTCAGTCAGCACGAGAAGTGGTCGCCGGGTGCGGTCGACGGCAAGGGAAATCCTCGGAAGGCGGTGCAGCAGCGAACCGTCACGCTCGATGCCGGAATTGACAAGGGAGAGGCCCGGCGACTGCTGACCGAACTTGCCCGGCTTTATCAGCTGGCAGCCGCACAGCCCTTTGGCTGTTTTGGCAAGACAGCGGAAACGCTCCTTACCGACCTTGATGGAGCCCGGCGGGCCTTCGCTACTTTCGTCGGCTATGACGGCAATGCCCGAAGTCTTGAGGTGGTGGTGCATGGCCTGCAGCCTGAGTTTGAAACTGTCTTTGGCGACACTGCCGCTGCGGCAGCGTTTTTTGATCCATTCGTCCGCCTCACCCATTTTGTTCCCCGCAAATACATCTACCAGCCGCGATGAACCTTGATCTGGCCTGCGATCGAATTGATGACGGACTCGTGGTTGAGGCGAGTGCCGGGACGGGCAAAACCTATTCGGTGGCAGCGGTCGTGACCCGGGAAATTGGCCTGCAGGAAGAGCTGCGGATTGGCCAGATTCTGATCACGACCTTCACCCGCAACGCGGCCGCAGAATTGCGGCATCGGGTCCGCCGTCGGCTGGCTGAAACAGCAGCTGCCTTGCGGAGCGGCTCGGTTGATGCCAGCGACGCAGTGGGCAGGCTGCTCGCCGATGGAGATGAGGCAGAACGACTGGCCCGCATCCATCGGCTGGAGCGAGCGCTCGTCGAGTTTGACATGGCAACCATTTCAACCATTCATGGTGTCTGCAGCAGGGTTTTGCGAGCTGCAGGTGTTGATGCCACAGGCATGGCTGAGATCGAAGAAACGGAGCGAATCGTCGCCGAAGTGGTGAACGATGCCGTGGTAGCGGCTGCCGCGGATGGCACGCACTGGGATGAACAGCGACTCATCGACCTGGTGACGGTCATTCTGAGTGATCCCTTTCTTGAGCTCTGGCATGACCCAGCTGGCCTTGAGGCTGAAGAGCTGGCCCAGTTGGATGCACTCCAGCCACTCTTGGCCAGCTGTGTAACGCGGGTGCAGGCTGCCCTGGCGGCTGCTCCGGATCCCAATGATTTACTCAGACGGGCCCATGAACTGCTGGCCGACGCTGAGCAGTCGGCCCTGAAGCAGACCCTCACGCGTCGCTTTCGTCTGGCAATCATTGATGAGGCCCAAGACACCGATCGTCTCCAGTGGAGTTTCTTCAACCGGCTCTTTCCAGGCCATGATGGTCGGCCGCTGGTGAGTGTCGGTGACCCCAAACAGGCCATCTACGGGTTTCGTGGCGCAGACGTCCGGGCCTACGTCGATTTTGCATCCAAGGCAGAGCATCATCGCACGCTGACCATCAACAGACGGTCTGATCAGCCGGTGCTTGATCGGCTCAACGCCGCCTTCAGCGGTGCAGCTTTTGGGCAGGGAATTTGCTATCACGAGGTTTCAGCCCCGGCCAATCGACAGGCTTCCTGCCTGCAGGGGCTCGATGATGAGGTCGAGTTCATCGATCTTGGTGAGGTCAGCAGCCAGCAGAGTCTCATCCAGCCAACAGTCGGGGCGGTCTTTCGATTGCTTGACCAGGGGCAGATAAAGCCTTCAGGGGCAACCCAATCGCGGCCCGTGGAACCACGTGATATCTGCGTGCTCGTGCGGACAAGCCGAGTAGGCCAGCAGGTTGAACAGCAGCTGACGCGGGCTGGCGTGCCAGCTGTGAGCGGTGGCACCATCAGTGTGATGGCCAGCGACATGGCACTCGACATCCGGCTGTTGCTGGAGGCGATGGAACGGCCGTCCAGCACCGGCCATGTTCGGCGGGCGGCGGCCACCCGGTTTTTTGGCTATCCCCTGGCCGAGGCCGGCCTGCTCGAAGAAGCCTTCTTGCATACGGTGCAAGAGCAGCTCATGCAGCTCACGGTGATTCTCCAGAAGCAGGGAATCGCGGCACTCGGTGTCGCGATCGAATCAAACGAGGCGATGATGGCCCGCATCGTTGCCGGGCGATCTGGGGAGCGGCAGGTAACAGACTTTCTGCATGTCATGGAGGTGATGGATGCCACTGGGCCACGGCGGGGCTGTACGCCTCAGCAGGTCCTTGAGATTTTTAAGCGGCTGGAAAGCAAGAACGCCTTGCATGAACTTGTGAGCCGGCGGGTCGAGAGTGACGCTGATGCCGTGACAATCCTGACCATGCACGCCGCCAAAGGGCTGCAGTTTCCATGTGTGGTGGTGGCCGATCTCTGGAAGCGGGCCAGTCAGATCAAAAGTGGAGGAAGAGCACGACCAGCTGTCTTTTATGCAGACGATGGCCGGCGGCTGGTCGATCTTGGGCACGCCATCGACAAGCCATCAGCCGTGGCACAGCAGCGGCAGCAGGCGGCTTCCGATGAAGAAACAAAGCGGCTGCTCTATGTAGCGGCCACACGCGCCAAACACTATTTGGGCATGCTGGTCGCCCGAGGCAGTTCGCCGAGCCTGCTTGAGGAGACACTCACGCTGCCTGATTGCCTCCTCGATGCCACGCGTCTGCCCTGGCAATGCCATCGTGGGACGCAGCCGGTACCGGTTGCTGACAGTCTGTCGCTCGCTCCACTGCCGACAGTTCAGCGGACCCAGCGGCGGATGTCCTTTAGCGGCCTGGTCGCCATCCGTGGCCGCGACGACCCCTTTTCGCCAGTGGGGGGTGGGTATGACGAACCAGTGCAGACGGCTGTCAGTCACTCAGGCTCTCAAACAGAACTGGATACATCCGGGCACGAAGTCATTGACCTGCCTGCCGGCGTGGCGGTGGGGCGGGTTGTGCACGAGGTGTTTGAGTGGGTCGATCCGACATGCCTGCCACTGGAGGAAGAAGTTCGCCGGGTCGTGCAACAGCGGGCGGCGACCAGTCGGCTGCGGCATGCTCAGGACCAGCTGGTTGCGATGGTCTGCGAGACGTTGCAAACGCCGCTCGGCGGGCCATTTGGTGGGCTGACGCTGAGTGCCATTCCACCTGCTCGCCGGCTTCCGGAGCTGGGCTTCGAGATGGGGCTGGCGGACCTGACCGCCGGCCTGAAGGCCCGGTCGATTGGCCGTGTGCTGGCTGAGCGACTCGACGCGGATGATCCGCTTGCCAGCTATGCCGAGACACTCGCCGGTCCCGCTTTTGATCTGCCTGTCGGTGGCTTCCTCACGGGTTCAATTGATGCAGTGTTGGGGCTGCCTGAGAGCAGTCCCGACCAACCCCGACTTGCGATCTGCGACTACAAGAGCAACCGGCTTCATGCCCGGAATGCAACTGACCCGCTTCAGGCCTATGCCCCACGGCAACTGGCGGCGGCCATGGCAGAGCATCACTATCCTTTGCAGGCACTGCTCTATGGAACGGCAGTGGCCCGCTGGCTCAGGTGGCGGCTGCCGGCGGTGGATCCCGATGACTGTCTGGTGGGGGTGATCTATGCCTTTATTCGCGGCATGAAGGGGCTGGATACACCGGCTGATGCCCACGGCCATCGGTGTGGTGTCTTTGTCTGGCAGCCCCCGCGAGGCTTGTGGCAGGCCCTGAGCGATCTGTTAGCTGATCGGCATCCTGGGGAGGCTTCACCATGACACCCCCTGCCATCTTGCAGGACTACCGACGCCTCGGCGTCATTGGTCGAGATGACCTGGCAGCAGCGACGGTGCTCGTCGGCATGGCTGCCCGCGAGGGTAGTCCTGAGCCCGATCTCCTCGCCTGGCTTGGGCTCTGTCTGGCGGTACGGACCGTGAGGGATGGCCATACCTGCGTTGACTTCGACCGCATCGGTGACTGGGCCGCAGGGCTTGACCCAGCAACAGATGTGGCGCTCGACTGGCCGTTGTCGGCAGCGGCATGGCTGGCTGCCCTCCGGGCCATCCCAGCCCTGGTTGGACAGCCCGGGCAACGTCGGCCATTCATTCTAGATGGTCACCGACTTTATCTGGGCCGTTCCCTGGCCGAGGAAGAGGCGATTGCCAGTGTGGTCATGCAGGATGGCTGCCGCCGTGTCCAGATCCTCTTGGGTGGCCCGGGGACTGGCAAGACGACGAAGGTGGCCCGCGACCTCGTTGATCGAATGGCCCAGTTGCCAGCTGGCCAGCGACCACCGCGACTGGCACTGGCGGCCCCAACCGGCAAGGCAGCCTCGCGGATGACAGATGTGCTACGGGCCCGTTGTGCAGAAGCTGGTGCGGCTCCAGAAGTGGTGGCTGCCGTGACGGCTGAACCAGCCCGCACCGTGCACAAACTGCTTGGCTACAACCCAGCTGCCAAGCAGCCCTTCACTTTTCATGCCGGGAATCGACTGCCGCATGATCTGGTGATTGTTGACGAGGCTTCCATGCTCTCCAGTTCGCTCATGCATCATCTTCTGGTTGCCTTGGCCCCTGATGCCGAAATTCTACTGGTGGGTGATCCCGATCAGTTGGCCAGTGTTGCTGCTGGCACCGTGCTGGGTGACATCGCTGCCTTTCGCGCCGAGGCCTTTGCCAGCCATCCGCTCCATGGGCGGATTGAAGAGCTGACCACAAACCATCGGGCTCAGCATGCACCCGGAATTGTGGCGTTGGCCCAGGCCATCCGGCAGGGCGATCCGGAAGCAACGATCGCCGTGCTCGAGAGTCAGCCAGCCGATGTGACCTGGGTTGAGCCTGGCAGCAGTTCGGCATTTACTGATCTCACTAGCACGGTCGTCGCCCATGCCGAGCGGCTCTGTCAGGCGGCAGCGGGGGGTCATCCAGATGATGTGCTCAGGACACAGGCCAACCTGCAGGTACTCTGCGGCCATCGTGAAGGATCATTCGGGGTCGCGGGCTGGAATGCTCGTATTGAGAGTCGGCTGGGGATTCCTCCGGCAAAACCGTGGTATGCCGGCCGGCCGGTAATGGTCACCCGCAACAACCGGTCGCTGGCGCTTTTCAATGGTGATGTCGGTGTGACCGTGCCCGTGGCAGGCGGCTCTTCGCGGCTGGAGGCAGTCTTTGGCCAGCCGGGTCAGACGGTGCGGGTTCCGATCTCACGGCTGGAGGATGTGGCAACTGTGCATGCCCTGACCATCCACAAAAGCCAGGGATCAGAATACGACCACGCTGTGGTTGTGTTGCCAGAGCGACCCAGTCGGATTGTGACCCGTGAACTGCTCTATACCGGGGTGACGCGGGCCAAGAGCCTGGTGACTGTCGTCGGCAGCCGGGCGGTCATTGAGGCCGCGGTGAGCCGGCCAATCCGGCGGGCCACTGGGCTTACGGCACGAATGGGTTGACGGCGGCGTTCTGTCTGGCGGCAGTAGCTGAGTGGCTCGTCTGGTCTGGTTAGCTGGCCACCTGCTCAAGCAGGGCGGCCTGTTGATCATGGCAGGTGAAAAAAATGACCTGATGTCGCTGGGCAAACGTTTTGAGTAACTCGACGGCCTCGGCCAGCCGGTCGGCATCGAAGTGAACCAGCGGATCATCAAGCAGGATAAAGCCATCGCTCACCTGCAGGTAGGTTTCGGCCAAAGCAAGTCGGGTGGCCAAAGCCAGCGCACCCCCGGCGGCCTGTGAGAGCTGCTCGGGCGTGATGGTGATCGGGCCACGGGTGACCGCATCTGGCAGCGTGCCAGTAAACCCGAGGGTGGCGGTGCCATCGGTCATGGCGCTGAACAACTCGGTCACGCGGTCACCAAACGTGTCGAGAGCGGCATCAGCCGGCGCGGCAACCGCGGTGAGTACCTCCGCAATCCGCTGATAGCAGCAGCCGACTTCATGAACCCGCTCGAAGTGGCGTTTGGCCGTCTCGGCCTGGTCACCCACATCCTCGCTCCGCAGATCACCCAGACTCGCCTCCAGCCCACCACGCTCTGATGCCAGAGCGGCACGGGGCTCGCGACTGGCGTTGAGGCGGGCCTGGGCGGCATCGAGGGCAGCAATGAATGCCTCGGCGGTGGCGAAGCCTTCGGGAACTGATGGCAGGGCAGCCAATGCAGCCTCGGCCTCACGCAACTGCTGCTGAGCAGCCAGCATCGTGACCCCGAGCGTTTCCAGAGTCGTGTGGGCCTGCCGCCATTGAGCAAGCTTGGTGTCGTGAGTCGTTGCCTCGTGGTCTCCCTGAACCAGGGCTGTCCGAGTGCTTTCCAGCTCGGCTTCAAGCGTGGGAATGTCTCGGGTTTGTGGCAACGAAGCTGCTGCTGCCAGGTCGGCATCCCAGTCCGCCAGAGAACGTCCTTGCAGCAAGGCCTTCAGAGTTTGGGCTTTCGTAGCGGCCTCTTGTGCCAAGGCGGCGTGACGAGCAGCCTGCTCGCGGGCCACGGCAACCGTGGGAACGTCACAGGCAGCAAGGACGTCGGCCAGTTCGCGGCGGGCGTTTGCCAGGTCAGCCAAAAGCGTGGTCATATCCGCGCCACCGCTGTCGACGATGAGCGTCAAGCCTGCCGTCTTGAACTGGAATCGACCAGCTGCTGTGCCACGGAGCGGCTGGCTGGAAAGGGTGAGCGTTTCGGCTGGTTCGGGCCCCCGGGTGAGTTCCACCGTGGCTGCTGCAGTTGGCTCGATTTGCCAGCTCAGTTCCCGGGCGGCAAGCTGGGTTTCAGTTTGTGTGACAAGGCCATCCAGTCGCTCGAGTTTCTCGAGGACATCTGGTGCAGGGTGGGGCTGGTTGGCAGCTGCCAGTGCCGCGGCATCACCATCGGCTTTGGCCTTCAAGATCGCATCGTGACTGGCGCGGAGCCCTGCGACCTGGGCATGGTGGCGGGCAGCGGTCAGCTCAGCACGGAGTTTTTCGCCAGCTTCGAACAGCTGTAAGCGGCGGGCCTGCCAAGCGGCGACGGCAGCCTCGGCAAGCGGCCAGGCGGCAAAGGTTTTCTGTAGTCTGGCGACATCGGCCTGCAGCCGGAGGGAGCGTTCCTCCAGGGTTTTGCGTTCCGCCAGCTGGTGACGACGCTCGCCAAACCCGCTGAGCAGTGCTTCGTCTTGCTGAGTCTGCTCAGCAAGGGTAGCCAGCTCGGCCGTGACTCGGTCAATCTCTTGTTCACGTGAGAGGATCTGCTGCTGCTGATCAACCAGCCGCTGCCAGCTGTACCAGGCTGCCAGGATTTCACCGACGCCCTGCTTCCATTCGTTCCCGATGCCTTTTTCCTGTCCGTTTTGCCGATCGGGCCGCTGACGGGTCTCATCCCAGCGATTGAAGAATCGCTTGAGTTTTTCCGCGAGCGCCAATTCGAGTTGCTGCTGATCAACATCACCGGCACCACCTGTGGCAGCCTGAGCGAGGCTACGGATATCCCGGAGTTCACCGGCATGAGTTTCCAGCGAACGCAGCGTCCGTTCCAGTTCGTCATGACCGGTGCACAGCACATGCCGGAAGGTGGCTTCGTTATGCCCGAGCATGTCAGCCAAGAGGGTCGCCACTCCCTGTGGATCAGCCTGGGTGGTTCCTGAGGAGGCGGTGAGGCTGACTGCTGCGGCTGCTCCCCAGCGTTTGGTGAGGGTGTAGCTGGTGCCACCATGCAAAAAGGTCAGGGTGACGGTGGCATGGTCGCCGCCAGGAAGGGGAAACCAGCGAGCCAGGCTGTCTCGAAGCCGAGCCGGGGTCAGGTTGCTGGGTGTGAACAGGGCGTGCATGATCGCCTGTCGTAAGGTCGATTTGCCGGTTTCGTTGGGACCGGCAACCACCGCGATCGGAGCCGAAAGGTCCCAGGATGCATCCTGGAAGCGGCCGAAGGGGTGCAGTCTGGCGGAGGTGAGCCTCATTGACCGGTGACCTCCTGAATGAGATCGTGGGCCAGCGTCACGGCATCGGGATGGTTCTTGTCATCGACCAGGCGGCTGAGCAGCCGTTCTGCCAGTCCACCACTGGCATAGGTGGCGGCAATCCGCTCCCGATCAATCTGCTCATGAAGATCCAGTTCGACCGTAAGACTCAGAAACAGAGGACGCAGCTGGGTGAGGACAGTTTCGAGCTTCTGTCGATCGGTGGCATTCAAGCGCCCCGTGAGCTGCAGGTCGAGGACGGTGGTGGCAGCCTCAAGGGCTAGGCAGGCAGCCTCAAGGCGATCAAGATCGGCGGTGCTGGAGAGGGTTTCTGTCAGCCGGATGAACCGGATCTTTCCAGGTGAGAGTCGTTCGTACCGGTTGAGTTGCGTGCCGCTGCATTCAAGGAGCCACGCTGAGCCAGCATGGCGACAGCGGACGGAATCGGGTGTGTGAATGCCCGCCATGAAAAACGGTGAATGAACCCCACGGTCGCTGGTGGGGAAGGGCACGTGAATGTGGCCGAGCAGCCAGGTCGCCAGGCCAGCCTTTTCCAGGTCAGCTGCCGCCATCGTGAAGTAGCGATCAGCGGCATCTAGGCCGAGCCCATCGACATTGCCATGAGCGATTCCGATGCGGAGGGCGGCTGGATCGTGGTCGGCATCGTAAACCCAGCCTGTGGCTGGTTCCCGACCGGTCTTGGAGGGACAGGGGCACGGAAAAAACTCAATCGGCTGACCATTCACGTCGTATCGCACGACCGTAGGCTTATCGAGTAGTTCAATCGTGTCAGTGGACGCAGTCGCTTTGCGAAACCGCTTCCAGACCTCAGTGTCGGGGCCACTGCAAAAGTCATGATTGCCCGGCAAAACCAGCACGGCTGTTCCGGCGAAGCCCGCCAGAATGGAGGCAGCACGATCGACATCAGCCGCCTTCACTCGGGTTGAGTCGAACAGATCACCGGCGACAACAAAGAAGTCGGCCTGCCGCTGATTGGCCGTGTCAATGAGGCGGTCGACCGCGGCAAAGCGTTCTTCGGTTAATACCGCGCGGGTCGCGTCATCGCAGGAACGAAACGGAAGCCCGAGGTGATTGTCGGCCGTGTGGACGATGCGAATGGCCATGGAATGGATCGTCCTCAAAACGGGTTGTTGGGTCAGCCTGCTCCGCTCAGAACTTCAGCCGGGCCCCTGAAAGACGGCTGTGGAGTTCGGCCATCAGGTCGTCCTCTGCCGCCTCGTCCTCAGCCTCGTAGGTGAGCGAGAATCGGGTGAAGGCTCCGCAGTCATCCCAGGGCACTGTCGAGATCGACAGCTCCTTGATCAGGAACTGCCCTGCCTCCGAAGCATTGGCAAAGACGCGGTCGCCGGCACCCTTGGGGCTCTTTGTGTAGAGGAAGTAGGTACCGCCAGGCATCTCGCACTCAAACCCGACTGCCCGCAGGACACCGACCAGCTTCTCCAGACGTCGGCGGTACTTCTCCCGCACCTGCCGGGGAATCTCGGGGTCGGCCAGTGCCGCCGCCGCCGCCTTTTGGATGGCAATGAACTGGCCCGAGTCGCAGTTGTCTTTCACGTCAGCAAACGCCTGGACCAGCTTTTCATGGCCGCAGACCCAGCCCAGCCGCCAGCCGATCATGTGGAAGCCCTTCGACATCGAGTGGACCTCAACGCCCACCTCCTTGGCTCCTGGTACCGACAGGAATGATAGCGGCTCTTCATCATAAGAGAGCATCATGTGGGCGGCGTCCTGGATCACGATGATCCGGTTGGCCTTCGCAAACGCAACCACCTTTTCGTAGAAGGCCCGCGTGGCGGTCTTCCCAGTGGGGCTGTTGGGATAGCAAAGCACCAACAGCTTGGTCCGGGCCAGCACATCAGCCGGAATGCCATCGAGGTCTGGGAAGAAGTCGTTTTCGGGCACCAGCGGCAGCTTGTGGACCTCGCCACCAAACCAGCGGGTGGCGGTGCCGGCGACGGGATAGCCCGGCACCGTCATGAGGGTGACGTCGCCCGGGTTGATGAAGGCTGCCGGGAGCATGGCATAGGCAGTCTTTGAGCCGATGCAGTGGTTGACCTCTTTGACCGGGTCGAGTTCGACCCCGAACTCCCGCTGCATGAAGGCGGCGGCGGCCTCTTTAAAGGCAGCGATGCCGTTGTCGGCGTAGCCACGGTTCTCGGGCCGGTCGATCTCCCGCCGCATGACTGCCCGGACAGACTCGGGGGCCATTTCGTCGTTTTCCCCGATGCCAAAGTCGAGCATCTTCCGCTCGGGATGGTCGGCAAGGGCCTGCCGCTTGGCCCGCTTGATGAGTTCAAACTTGTAGACCTCGGTGCCCTTGCCGTAGCCGGCTCCGCCGATCCGCTCGGCAAAGCGATCCTGGAACCAGGGGTCTTGGGTTTCCGGTGCGGCAGGACTGGCAGTTGACATGAGGGCCTTTCTGGTGGACAGGAATAAACGGGACCGGCCGTGACGGGTGAGCCACACTGCGGCAGGCGGTACCAGTCAGATGTCGAACATAAAAAGTTCACCGACCAATTCCAAGCAGCAGCCGAGAATGGCGGGTGGCTCCAGAATCGGTTTCCGTTGCCGTCTGACCCGGCGGTAGAATCTCATCGGAGGTTGCCAGCGATGTTCAATTCCCTGCGAAGGACCAGCGGTTCACCGCCAATGGCATCTGACTACGGCCCTCTCGACGGCGACTTCGATCCCTTTGACGACGATGAGGCCGTCGAGGACTTGGTCACCTTCGAGTAACCTCGCTGCCTCTCTACTCGGCGTCGCTGCGACGGATGACCAGCACGTTGCAGGCGGCATGCCGGATCACCCGCTCGGCAACACTGCCGAGGAACAGCCGCTTAACGCCGTGGTAGCCGTGCGAGGGGATGACGATCAGGTCAGCCTGCTGCCGACGGGCATAGTCGGTGACCTCGAGGCCCGGCGTACCAATCGCGACCGTCAGTTCAGCCCCAGTCGCACCAGTTTGGGCAGCCAGCTTCGTCAGAGCCTCAGTCACTTTCTGCCGGCGGGACTCATCGGTGATATCGCCCACAAGGAATCCGGGCGACATCGTTTCGAGCGGCGGCATCACATGGATGAGATGCAGTTGTTCCGGCTGGCTGACAACTTCCAAAGCAGCCGCGATCGCCCGTGACGACTCTGCGGAAAAATCGATCGGCACGACGACAGTGGTGGCAGTCAGAGGCATGAGACGGCTCTTCCTTTGCAAGGGCTTTCAGTCGTAGGTGACGAACTCGTTGTTCCGGTACCGCGTCCAATAGTCGGCAAGCAGAGCCTTCACCTTCGGGGCGAGAATGACGCCGCCAATCACATTCGGGAAGGCCATCGACAGGATCATCAGGTCGGAAAACGAGATTACATTCTCAAGCGACGAGATTGCCCCCAGCACGATGAAGCCGAGGAAGATGCTGCGGTAGAGAATCACCGCCTGCCGGCTTGAGCCAAACAGATACTGCCAGGCCTTCTCGCCATAGTATGACCAGCTGATCATCGTCGAGTAGGCAAACAGCAGCACAGAAATGTTGAGTACCACAGGAAACCAGCTGATCGTGTCGGCAAAGGCCCAGCGTGTCATCTCAACGCCCTCACCCGCCCCCGGCTCTTGATAGGCCCCACTGACGATCACCACCAGCGCCGTCATCGTGCAGATCACCACCGTGTCGATGAATGGCCCGAGCATCGCCACCATGCCCTCCCGGACCGGCTCGTCGGTCTTGGCGGCGGCATGGGCGATGGCGGCCGAACCGACACCAGCTTCATTCGAGAAGACCGCCCGCTTGATGCCCTGCACCATCACGCCGACAAAGCCCCCGAAGATCGCCTCGGGGGCCACACACGACTGCACAATCAGCACGGCGGCGGCCGGTATCTGTCGGGCGTGCACCACGAGAATCACGAGGCCCGCCAGCACATAGATGCCGCACATCAGCGGGATGATCTTTTCAGTCACCTGACCAATCCGCCGGATGCCGCCGATGATCACCAGGCCAACAAAGAAGGCGAGCACGCCGCCGATCAGCCAGTCGAGACGGGCAGCGTCGCCAATCATGCCGCGGATGGCGGAAGTGGCCTGGTTGGCCTGAAACATGTTGCCACCACCGAATGATCCACCAATACAGAACACGGCAAACACGAGGCCGAAGAGTTTGGCCACCAGAAACGGAAGGCCTTTCTGCTGCAGGCCGATCTCGAGGTAGTGCATCGGCCCGCCATCAACGGTGCCGTCGGGGTGTACCTTGCGATAGACCTGAGCGAGCGTGCACTCGTTGAACTTGGCAGTCATGCCAAACAGGCCGATCAGGATCATCCAAATGACCGCCCCCGGCCCGCCGAGCTGAATGGCCACGGCGACCCCGGCAATGTTGCCGAGGCCGACGGTGGCGCTCAGCGCCGAGGTCAACGCCTGGAAGTGGGAAATCTCCCCGGGATCGTCCGGGTTGTCGTAGCGGCCGCGGGTGATGTCGATGGCATGCTTGAAGCCGCGGATGTTGAGAAAGCCAAAGTAGACGGTGAAGAAGACCGATCCGCACAGCAGGATCAGCACGATCAGCGGAATCGGGACAGCCTTGACCGGCTCCCAGAACAGCACTGCCGCCATGTACCCGACAACGACGCCAAAGCGGGCGTCGATGATCTCGGCCACGGTGGCACTGCCAGCCTCAGCAGCAGCAGCAGCAGCCTCGGCCGCCCGTGCCGGCAGAGCCAGCAGGCAGGTTCCAAACAGCAGCATGAGCGCGACCGGCAGGCGGGAGAGCAGCATCTGAATCGGCGTTCCAGGCAGACAAAGAAAACCTAAGCCCGCAGAATACGCCGGTCACGGGCAGCCTGACAACGCTGTTCGGAACCGGGGTTGCTGGTATCGCATCCCGCTTGGTGTCATTTGTTGCTCTCCCTCTCCCAGAGGGAGAGGCGATTTGGACAATCCTCGACCGCCGCCGTAAGCAGTCTGCCGAACAGGACGAGCAGACTGACATCACCAGCGACTTGCCGGCCGGTCAACGAGGGCTTCCCGGCTAAAGTAAAAGAACTTGTGAATTCACCACGAGTTCCCTCTCACGTCAGCCTGCCGCCATGTCCAGCCCGCCTCCCCCCGCCTGCGTTTGGCTGAAGCGTGACCTGCGGGTCGCCGACCAGGCTGCGCTGACCGCGGCGGTTGAGCACTCGCGAAGGGCGGGAGTCTTTGCCGTCTTCCTGTACGAGCCTGAGATTCTGGCCCAACCAGAATGGAGCCCAGGCCACACCGCCTTTCAGCAGGAGTGTCTGGCTGACCTCAAGCCGGCCCTCGCCCGGCTTGGCATTCCGCTGATTACTCGCCGGGGCGAGGCGGTGGCCATGCTCGAACTGCTGCGGCAGGAGACCGGCTTTGTCGCGTTCTTTGCCCATGAGGAGACCGGCACCGCGGTCAGCTATGCCCGCGACCGGCGGGTCCGCCGCTGGGCCCGCGAGGCGGGCGTGCGGTTTGTTGAACTGCCGCAGACCGGCGTGGTCCGGCGGCTGACCTCCCGCAACGGCTGGAACCGGCAGTGGGAAGAAAGGATGGACAGCTCCCAGGCGGTGCTGCGGCCGCTTGGCCCGAACCAAGCCACGGACCGGCTGCGACGCCTGCCGACCGCCGGCCTGCTCGGCCCGGCGGACCTGGGCCAGCCTGCCGACACGCTCGACCGCCAGACCGGCGGTGAGCCGGCGGCCACCGCGGTCCTCGACGACTTTCTCAGCCGCCGCGGCCGTTTCTATGCTGGCGGCATCTCCTCACCGCTGACTGCAGAAACGGGCTGCTCGCGACTCTCGGCACATCTTGCCTTTGGCTCCCTTTCCATCCGGCGGGTCTGGCAGGCGAGTGAGGCCAGACGTCTAGAAGTAAAGGCCGCAGTTGCAACCACCACCGATCGCCGGGAGCGGTTTGAGCTGCGAGCCTGGCAGCGCAGCCTCAAGGCGGTGCAGTCGCGGCTGCACTGGCACTGTCACTTCATGCAAAAACTTGAAGATGAGCCAGCCATTGAACAGACCAATATGTGGCGGGCCGCTGATGGGTTGCGAGAAGACGAATTTTCTCCGGAACGGTTCGCAGCCTGGACCGCTGGCCAGACGGGCTACCCGTTGGTTGATGCCTGCATGCGAAGCCTGCTGGCCACCGGCTGGCTGACCTTTCGGATGCGGGCGCTGCTGGTGTCGTTTGCCAGCTATTCGCTCTGGCTGCACTGGCGGCCGACGGGCCTGCACCTGGCCCGACAGTTCCTCGACTTCGAACCGGGCATCCACTGGTCGCAACTGCAAATGCAAAGCGGCACCACCGGCATCAACACCCTGCGAATCTACAACCCCGACAAGCAGGCCATCGAGCAGGACCCCAACGGCGTCTTCATCCGCCGCTGGCTGCCGGAACTCAGCGGCGTGCCGGATGCACACGTCCACCAGCCCTGGACGATGCCGGCTGGCGTGCAGCAGGCGGCAGGCTGCCTGATTGGCCGCGACTATCCCGAACCGATTGTTGACCACATCCTGGCGATGCGGGCAGCCAAGGCCCGGTTCACCGCCCTGCGGCATGACCCGGCAGCCTGCGCGGAGGCCCGGGGAGTAGCCGACCGGCATGGCAGCCGTCGCGACCGCCGCGGAGCGATGCAGCAGGATCCGGTTCGCCGCCAACTCAAAGAAAACAGACAACGCCGCCGCCGGCAGCCGGTCGCCGATGGCCAGCAGACTTTTTCCTTTCTCGCCGACGAGACCGAGGACTGACCGATCGCAAAGCGGCCGTTACCGACCAAGGTCTGTGCCGCCTGCGGCCGACCGTTTTCCTGGCGAAAAAAGTGGGCCCGCTGTTGGGAGCAGGTCAGGTACTGCTCTGACCGCTGCCGCCGAAAGCCGGCAGCGACTGTCTGACTGTCAGTGCAACAGCAGGTCGCAGCCACATGCTGAGGGTGTTCGATCAGTCCCTCACACCGGCGCCGAGGGCAGGGCCCGCGGATAGGGCGGCACCTCGCGGGGTGGCAGATCAACGCCAAACTCAGCCTCCCACTCGGCCCGCTCAGCGTCGTCAGCGTAGTAGGTCAGCCAGATCAGTGATTCGGTCACCGGCTCAGGCAGCCACTGGCCGAAGTCGAGCTCGGGTGCCCGGCCGGCCGTACTGCAGTCCCAATGCAGGAAGTTGTCGGGCAGATCGACCCGCTTAACAGGTGTCGGCAACAGTTCCCGCCGAATCAACTGGTAGAGCTCACGATCGGTGAGGTGGTCGGTGAAGTCGAGCACGATCCGTTGGGCGTAGAGCCGCTCGATGGTCCGCCAAAGCTGGTCCCGCAACTGATCGTCATCAAGGCTGGTGGCAGCCGGCAAAACAAGCGGTGGGTCAAACCACCGGGCCACCGGGGTGAGGGGTGCATGCTCCCAGGCCAGCATTGACTCGAGGTAGCGGTTTTCAACCTCGGTCGGCATGCTGCCAAAGTCGATGTCGCTGATCGTATCGTCATCGAGGTAAGGCTCGATCGCGTCCCGTAATTCGGCGTTCCGCAGCAGACAGTCAATTTCGGCAGAGCTCGGTGCGTTGGAATATCGCATTGAGTCGAAGTCCTTCGAAGCGGCACAGGTCCGGGAAAATCGGCGTGGCCGCCGCTGCATTCCCAGAGCCTTTCCTGCGACAGTACCAACGCCACCGGGCGACGCAACGAATCAGTGGGCAAATTTTCCCGGAAAAATCGCTGCTGCTTCGGCACGACCGCTACGAACTGACGAGTTTCCGCCGACCGTTTTGTCCCCCGTGTCTTCCTGGAATTGCCATTCACCCCAACACCCACCCGGCGGCAGAATCGGTCCACTACCACCCTAATTGGGAACGCCCCAACGCTTGACGCCCAAAATTTTGGAAGCCAGGAGCGGAAGCGACTGGACAGGCCGCTCTGATGATGCCGTAGCAACCCGTTCAGCCGATCCCCCGGCTCCCGCCGGGGGCTTCCAGACACGAAGCCGGACGTCGCGGCAGTCTGCACTCTCACTTACCCATCGCAGGCGGCGGTCTCGAGGGCG
>Ga0114919_10001264_pt1 | contig 20200 bp, 18 predicted proteins | sample BlataG_FD_88682 | JGI IMG/M metagenome (GOLD analysis project Ga0114919, IMG submission 88682) | Deep subsurface microbial communities from Black Sea to uncover new lineages of life (NeLLi) - Black_00105 metaG | ecosystem: Environmental > Aquatic > Marine > Oceanic > Sediment | place: Atlantic... | reverse complement strand
GCAGGGTAGGCCATCTTTGCCAGGATTGTAGCAGCTAATGGTCATTGCATAATCTACACCCAGGGATATCCCTTTCTTTATGATCTCTCCCTTGGTCATGTGCATGAGAGGTGCATGAATTGTTATTCCGTTTCCCTCCACACCTGCCTTTGTAGCAAGATTTGCCATGGTTTGAAAGGATTCGATAAATTGGGGTCTGCAATCGGGGTAGCCGGAGAAATCAATGGCATTAACACCGATGAATATCTCTGTTGCACCCAGAACCTCTGCCCAGGCAAGGGCGTATGCTAAAAAGATGGTATTTCGTGCGGGAACATAGGTAATGGGTATGCCTATTGAGCTGATCTCTGTTAGGTCTCTGCCTTGAGGGATGGGAATGTCTTCAGTGAGGGCAGAGCCCCCAATAGCGTCCAGATCCAGGCGAAGGATGAGGTGTCTTTTTGCCCCAAAATACTTTGCAATCACCCGAGCTGCTTCAAGCTCGAGCTTGTGCCGCTGTCCATAATCAAAAGAGAGAGCATAAATATCATACCCCTCATGTTTCATGATGGCCATAATGGTTGTGCTGTCCAGGCCGCCACTGACGAGCACAACGACTTTCTTGCCCATCTCAAACTCCTCTTACGTGCTCTCCCCAGATATATTTGTGTAGTTGGATGTGAAATCTCACCCGCAAATGATCCTGTAGTATCCAGCTGGCCAACTCTTTGAGGTCCATCTCATTAAATACCGGGGAAAAGTTGACCACCAGTTTTTTTCTCCTCCTTATGGCCGGATTATCCAGTACGGTTTTTGCATAGAGGTAATCCTCCCGGTCAGCAATAACAAATTTCAACTGATCGTAGGAAACCAGGTAATCCAGGTTTTTCCATAAGGTCTCTTGTTTCATTCCACTTGACGGACACTTAATATCCACAATCCGGATGCATTTTTTGTGCAGCGTACTGATATCCTGGGTGCCGTTGGTTTCAACGAGAACGGTGTAGCGATTCTTGATAAGTGCCGTTATCAGATCAGCTGTCTCACGCTGGATAAGGGGTTCACCGCCCGTTACTTCTACCAGGTTACAGTTGAATCCCATTACAGTGCCAAGTATATCATGGAGAGACATACGGTCTCCTTGTTCATAGGCATACTTGGTATCACAATACCGGCATCGGAGGTTGCACCCGGTGAGCCTGATGAATACGCACGGCCACCCGGCGAATGTGCTTTCTCCCTGGATGCTGTAAAAGATTTCGTTGACGTTCAACATGGCTGATCAGAGGATCTCTCGCGCGCTTCCCCTTCGACCCGGCTCAGGGTCGCTCGAGCTCGCAGACCCGCCTGCCTCGCCAGGGCGAGAGCTATGGCGGGCAGGGTTCGCAAAGGTGTTCTTTTAATTAAATTGTTACATGAAAAAAGGCCTACGCGAAGACTCTGTGGCTCCGCGTGCTCTGTGAGAGATAGAAATAATCCACATGCCACATCAAGTAACTGATAGCTCATACCGGATTATTAGATTGCACAAAAGGCCACGGATAACTGACTACGGACCACTGACATCATGTAAACAACACCTCCAGCAGCTCCGTTACTGATGAGACGCCGATGAGCTCCATATCGATTTTGCCTTTCAAGGTTTTTATGCTCTTTTTTGAAAGCAAACAGCGTGAAAACCCCAGTTTTACCGCCTCTTTCAGTCTGAGCTCAGTGTGGCTGACCCCCCTGATTTCACCAGATAGGCCCACCTCACCAAAGGTAACGGTGTTCCGCGGGATCGGCTTATTCAGGAAGCTTGAGGCAGTGGTAGCAATGATTCCAAGATCGATAGCAGGTTCGCCAATCTTTATCCCACCAGCCACATTAATGAATATATCCTTGTCAGAGAGGGCCACTCCTCCTCGCTTGGCCAATACTGCAACGAGCACACTCACCCTGTTGGGGTCAACGCCAATGGTAGTCCTCCGTGGCATGGCAAGGTAGCTATTACAAACGAGGGCCTGCATTTCTACCAGGAGCGGTCTGGAACCTTCCATGCAGGAGATAACAATAGAGCCGCTTACATCGCTGTCCCGCTCTTCTAGGAAAACATTCGAGGGATTGCGGACCTCTTCCAAGCCACTATCGAGCATCTCAAATACCCCGATCTCGTTGGTAGGCCCAAACCGGTTCTTCACAGCCCTCAGGATCCGATACATATGGGAGCCATCCCCCTCGAAATAGAGCACCGTATCTACCAAGTGTTCCAAAACCTTGGGGCCAGCAATTGCCCCGTCTTTGGTAACGTGCCCAATCAAAAATATTGCCATACCAGAGGTCTTTGCCAGGTTCATGAGCCTGCTGGTAACCTCTCGGACCTGTCCGATTGAGCCTGGAGCAGAACTGAGGGATTCAGTAAAGATCGTCTGGATAGAGTCAATAACCACAATGCGTGGGGCAAGCTCCTCAAGCCTTTCAATAACATCCTCCAAACAGGTTCCGGTCAATAAATACAGCTCAGGGGAGTTTGCGGAGAGCCGGTTTGCCCTCATCTTTATCTGTTGCACCGATTCCTCGCCTGAGATATAGAGGGTTTTCAGCCTGTGCTGGGCGAGCCTCTGTGCAATCTGCAGAATCAGGGTAGATTTGCCAATACCAGGGTCTCCTCCGATCAGAACCAGGGATCCTGGAACAAGCCCGCCTCCGAGTGTCCTATCAAACTCACGCAACCCTGTCTTGTGCCGGGCTTCGGTATCTGTGCTAACGGTGTCAATCCTTTGCGGTTTATCTAAGGCGGAATGCCGTCGCTCTCTGTCCCGGTGACTGATTTCAGCCAATTCCTCAACAAATGAGTTCCATGCATTACAATCAGGGCATCTGCCCAGCCACTTTGGGGCCTTATACCCGCAGTTTTGACACACAAATATTGTTTTTTGCTTGGCCACGGAAAGCCCTCGCTGTTATTGTGTTTATGGGGGTTATTGAGTTTATTTCATCTTTGAAAATCACATCCTCTGGGCGTGGTCAGAGGCCAGCGGTTTTGCGTGGAATTGTCCCGGCTTTGTGAAATAATTTCAAATGACAAAATCCGAATGACAAATCAAATCCAAATGCTCAAATGCCCAAACCCCCGGTCAAGTGAGCAAAGTGCGCTAAAGCGATTGAAGTTAGGCAAATGACAAACGAGTAACGAGGAACAGCAACAAGCAATGAATCCCGATAATATTGGGATACCAAGGTTGGGTTTTTGGCCTTTGACATTCATTTTGCATTTGAGCTTTGTCATTTGACATTCAACCTGGGGAACTCAAATCCCGCGCATCGCGGGATAGCCCACTCCTAGGGGGCACATCTAAGCCACATCTGCTGGGCATGGATTTTTTGCTGGGGTGGCATAGGCGTAATCAGTGCTTCTATTCTCATTCATAAGTCGGGATTAGTCAATGTGAAAAACTCTCTCCTTTTTCACCTTTTGACTGTGTTCTTATCTCTCATAGAGTTCACGGAGACACAGAGTCGTTCAAGTCTACGGAGGCAGTTGCTCCTGCTGATAGCTGAATGCCTGGTAATTAAAAACCTCTTGCGGGTTGACAAAGGGGGATGTTCATATTAGGTTTCAGATTGGAAATATTAGGCGAAAAGGAGGAATACAGGTGAGCGAACTTTTACAGGTAAGTGATAGCAATTTTGATGATGAAATCGTTAAGGCCGAGGTTCCTGCCATGGTAGATTTTTGGGCGCCGTGGTGTGGGCCGTGCCGGATGGTCGGTCCCGTAGTGGAGGAACTTGCTCAACAATATGACGGAAAGTTCAAGGTAGCCAAGATGAATGTTGATGAAAATACCCAGACCCCCACCCGCTATGGCATACGGGCAATTCCAACCATACTGCTTTTCAAGGATGGGGAGTTGAAAGATACCATTGTTGGTGCCGTAGGAAAGGCAAATATTGAAAAGTCCATGCTTAAGCTGATGGAACAAGGGTAATAGACCATAGGAATGGTGGATGCGACAAAACCTGACTTATCTGCTAAAGACAGTTATTCTTATCCAGGTGTTGATTTTTTTTGTTACTGGTTGCTCTCTCCTCGGCTTTGGGGGGAAAAAGAGGGAAAAGTCGCCGGAAGAGCTGATGACGGAAGGTATTTCAGAGTTTGGAGATGGCGATTACAGCAAGTCAATTGAACTCTTTCAAACCCTCAAAGATCGGTACCCTTACAGTAAATTAGCAGTTCAAGCCGAATTAAAGTTGGCTGACTCTCTGTATAAAAAGGAACTGTTTGAGGAGGCCCTTGACGCATACAAGGAGTTTGAAAGGCTTCACCCAAAAAACAAGGCGATCCCCTACGTGATCTACCAGGAGGGTATGTGTCACTTTCTCACGATGAATAGAACCGACCTGGATCAGACCAGCGCAAAAAAGGCCTTGAAAGAATTTGAAAGGCTGCGAAGAGCCTTCCCGGATGAGCCATTTTCCTTAATGGCCCAGAAGAGAATCAGAAAATGCCTCAAAAACCTTGCGGAGTATGAATTCTATGTCGGTCATTTCTATTACAGAAGTGGGCACTATGTGGCAGCACTGAAGCGGTTCGAGTATCTCATCAACCATTACCCCGATCTCGGCCAGTATGGGAAGACATTTGTATATATTGCGAAATGTAAGGAAAAACTAGCCAAAGAAAAGCCCGAACAGTAACCTCCCCCAGGGTAACGTAAAAGTCCAGGGTATAGGTATCTTTTTTTTGGTTATGCCCTGTGACATGGCCCCTTACTGGGTCGTTTCAAAATGGTTTATTGAGCCCTAAGCCTTAGAATCGTAGGCTCCATCTATATAAACCATTTTGAAACGCCCACTGATCTAAACTATGTGGGGCATAATCCAAAAAAAGACACCTATACCCTGCAATAAGATTAAAAATCAATAGGTTGGGTTTCATTATGACGTGGCCATGCCCGCCCCCCCGTAATCCTTCTTTTCTTGTTCAAGAAAGAGTCAGTATCTAACCCTCTGTCTTGGACCTGGCCGTAGGCTGAGAAATAGTAATTGATTATTCATGTCATTTGTGACATATTTCAGTCATGCGGTCATTTTTTAAGGTAAAGACAGCCAAGGAGGTTCTCGAGTTCCTGAGAACCGTTCAGCCCTTGGGGATTGAATCTGTTTACATAACAGATGCCCTTAACAGGATTCTGGCGAGCGACATTGTATCCGGTGAAGATATACCAGGATTTCAGAGATCCACGGTAGATGGATATGCCCTTGGTGCTAAGGATACGTTTGGTGCGAGCGAAAATCTGCCCACCCCCTTTGCTATTGTGGGGGAAGTCAAGATGGGCCGGAAGCCCAATCTTGACCTTAACAGGGGAGAGTGTGCTCTGATATCAACGGGAGGTATGCTGCCTAAAGGCGCTGATGCAGTGCTGATGGTGGAGTATTCTCAGAAGGTTGAGGATACGGTTGTGGAAATCAGCAGGCCCGTTTCCCCATTAGAGAACGTGATCCTTTCTGATGATGATGTGAGAAAAGACCAGGTGGTTTTGAAAAAGGGAACCCGATTGCGACCACAGGATTTAGGTATTCTCGCAGGTCTGGGCGTGAGCACGGTAGCTGTATTTTGCAAACCAAAGGCAGCCATCATATCTACCGGTGAAGAAATAGTGGATGTTACCCAAACGCCGAAACCAGGGCAGGTAAGGGATATCAACACTTACACCCTCGGGGGTCTCTGCACTGAACTGGGCGTTGAACCGATCTATCTGGGTCTCGCCGGAGATAGATTTGAGCAGTTGAAGGTACTGTTTGAAAAAGCACTATCCCAGGCAGATGTTATCCTCGTTTCTGGGGGGAGCTCAGTAGGCGCGAAGGATTTGACCTTGGACCTGTTTCTCTCTTTTGCCGACGTCGAGCTCATGGCCCACGGGGTATCCATCAGCCCTGGTAAACCGACTATCATTGCGCGGAAGGGAAACAAGACACTGTGGGGTCTCCCTGGGCATCCGGTATCTGCCATGATTATCTTTGATGTTTTCCTGAGGTACCTTTTTGGCAGACTTTCTGGCCTTTCAGACCCTGCTGCTTTTCATCGCCCTACAGTGGAGGCAGAGCTTGATAGAAACATAGAGTCAGCCAGTGGGCGGGAGGATTATATACGGGTAAGACTTTCCCATGAGGATGGGAGATTGGTGGCGAAACCGATCCTGGGAAAAAGTGGACTGATATCTACCATGGTAGAGGCAGATGGTATTATAAGGATTGATATGAATACAGAAGGGCTTTATCAGGGAGATAGGGTCACGGTGAGGTTGTTTTGACAAAAAGGCAGCGACAGAAGATATACCTCAAAATGAAGGATCCTCAGGAGGCGCGGGAAGTCTTTTTTAAGACCTTTAGTCCTGAGCCAATCCAAGACGGAGAAGAGATCTCAGTTCATGAGTCTTCCGGAAGGATCACGAAAGAGCCCATTTTTGCAAAGATCTCATCACCTCCGTACCATTCTGCGGCAATGGATGGCATAGCAGTTCGAGCAGAAGACACTTATGGGGCTACCGAGCGGAACCCAAAGCGATTGAAAATAGGGCAGGAGGCTCTGTGGATCAACACAGGCCAGGTAATTCCCGAGGGAAAAAACGCCGTGATTATGGCTGAGAAGCTCAACCAGATTGATGAGGAAACAGTTGAAATCGAATCCTCCGCATTCCCCTGGCAGAATACCAGGAAGGTAGGAGAGGATTTTGTTGTCACGGAGCTGCTTTTTCCCCAAAACCATAGGATACGACCATTTGATCTTGGAACCCTGATTGGGGGTGGGATTTTGCATCTGAAGGTGAGAAGAAAACCTCGGGTGCTGATAATACCCACGGGCAGCGAGCTGGTAGATCTCAGCGCCCTATCAGATCTGTCTTCTCTGAAAAAAGGCAAGATCATTGAGTCGAATTCCTCTGTTCTTTCTAGTCTTGTTAAGGAATGCGGGGCCGAGCCTATTGTAGAGAACATCGTTGAGGACAAGAGTGAAAAGATTAAGGAGGCTCTGCTCAAGGCAGTAGACTCTGACGCTGATGTGGTGATTACCATTGCAGGCTCATCTGCAGGCAAGAGGGACCATACAGCCGAGGTAATCGAGGACACCGGAGAGCTTCTTGTTCATGGTGTCACCATAATGCCTGGTAAGCCTACCATTCTCGGGCGTGTAAAAGGAAAGCCTGTTGTTGGTATTCCCGGATATCCGGTTTCTGCCTACATTGCGTTTGATGAATTTGTGAGACCATACCTTTACCGGCTCCAGGGCTCAAGCGCACCAAAAAAACAAAAAATAACCGTAGGCGCTTCGAGGGATATTCCTTCTAAGCTTGGCGCGGAGGAATTTGTCAGGGTTAATATCGGTAGGGTAGGGGAGAGAATGGTGGCCATACCACTTCCCAGGGCCGCTGGATCAGTTACAACCCTGAGTAAGGCAGAGGGTATTATCAGGATTCCTTCGTTTAGTGAAGGCATTGTGGCAGGTGAGGAAACAGAGGCAGAACTCCTGGTAGATCTGGAAGACATTGCCAATACTATCGTTATTATTGGAAGTCATGATATTACCGTGGATATCCTATCCGATGAGATCAGGGGGAAAGATAGCGCTATAAGGATTGCCTCAGGAAACGTAGGGAGTCTGGGGGGACTGTTGGCCCTGAAAAAAGGAAAAGCCCACGTGGCTGGTGCTCATCTTTTAGATACAGCCACAGGTGAATACAATATCTCCTATATCCAGAAGTATCTAAAAAGAGTGCCCGCGCATGTGTTCAATTTAGTAGTGCGGGAGCAGGGCCTGATCATTCAAAGAGGAAACCCGAAGCAGGTAAGGGGAATAGGAGACCTCACCAGAGATGACCTTGGCTTTGTTAACAGGCAGCCAGGATCAGGCACCAGGATCCTTTTTGACTACAAGCTGCAAGAGATGGGTATAGATCCCTCCCAGATACGGGGCTATGACGATGAGGAGTATACCCATATGAACGTGGCAGTGGCGGTATTAAATGGTATGGCAGATGTGGGTTTAGGGATCATGGCTGCAGCCAAAGCCCTGGATCTGGATTTCATTCCTCTTCTCAGCGAGCAATACGACCTGGTAATTCCGTCTTCTTTTGTAAATGATCACAAGATACAATTGTTGATCAGCGTAGCCAGATCCAAGGAGTTTCGGAACCGGGTTGAAGCACTGGGTGGCTACAACCCGGAAAAGAGCGGAGCTTTATGGAAGGTAATTTGAGGCTTTGGGGGCAACCATGGGTGAGGTGCGGTTGAAGTCGAGACAATGGCTGGAAGACAGTGAGGGCAATATCATCATGGGTGAAGGCCGACAGAGGATTTTTGAACTGATTGAAAAGACAGGTTCAATAAATCAGACGGCCAAGCTTATGAGAATGTCCTATAGAGGGGTATGGGGAAAGATTAGGGCAACCGAAGGGCATCTGAATAAAAGGATCGTAGCAACAGAACGGAGACATGGATCTCGCCTAACAGATCATGGAAAAAAACTTCTAATGGATTACTCTCGGCTCAAAAGGGAATGCCAAAAGGCCGATGAGGAGATCTTCACGGCTATATTCACAGGCAGATAGGGGGTTTTCGGTGAAGGCAGTTGGTATAGTTGGGTTTAAAAAGAGTGGGAAGTCCGCGTTGGTTATTAGGTTATCTCAAGAGCTTGCAACAAGGGGATACCGGGTTGCGGTTATCAAACATACACCCAGGCATATTGATTTTCCTGACACGGACACATCAAGATTCAGATTACATGTTCCTTTTGTTTCTGCCATTTCTCCCAACGAGACAGAAATAGTCTTGAAAGGAAAGAAAAGGATCGAGGATATCCTCACCTATTGTGGCAGCGATATTGTATTAGTCGAGGGATTCAAAAAGGAAAAGACGTTTCCAAAGATTGTGTGCATAAGAAATGAGCATGAAAAGAAAGAACTCTTTGATGGACTGCAACTCTGTACCGCCAGTTTTAAGGAAGGTATTTCTGATTTTATCATAGCAAATGATGAACATATAAAGGATATGGCGGCTCTTGTCATTGAAAGGTCTTTTAAACTGCCAAGTCTGAACTGTGGTGATTGTGGATATGAGAGTTGTTATGAGCTTGCCAAGGAGATAGTAGGAGGAAAAGAGAGCATTGATACGTGTGTCTCCTTGCATCCGCCAGTTTCCATTAAGGTTGACGGGACCATGTTCCCATTAAACTCCTTTACCTCTGAGCTGTTTAGAAATACTATTCTGGCAATGTTGTCTTCTTTAAAGGGTTATAAGAAGGGGGCCGTTGAGATAGAGATATCCTGAGTTAAGTGACTAAAATGACAAGTGCCTAAAGTGCCTAAAGTTGATGCATTCGTAAAAAGTCGATCTTGCTCTATCCGTGAGCATTTTGGGCGCACTTAAGACGTTCAGCTAAAATGCCAAAACTCGGTGTAATGCCCTCAGACAGTTAGCATTTCTTAACGCTGAACATCTCAAGCGCTTTTATCCCAAAATGCTCAATCTCGTTCACAAAACACTTTCTACGAGTTTGTCAAAATTGGAGAATTGTGGATTGGTGAGAGATGCGACAAGCATCAAGTAACCGGCAACCACCAGCGAGAAACAGATGTTAGTCGATAGATTCAACAGAAGGATCAATTACCTGAGGATATCCATTACTGACAGGTGCAACCTGCGGTGCATGTACTGTGTGCCACCTTTCGGTGAAAGGAAACTGAGGCACAAGGACATCTTGCGCTATGAGGAACTGCTCCGGATCGCGAGGATTGCCATAAAACTCGGCATAACCAAGATCAGGCTGACCGGAGGAGAACCTCTTGTAAGGAGAGGGGTACAGGAGTTTATACCCGTGCTGACAGGTCTCGAGGGCCTTGAGGATGTTTCCATAACAACTAATGGAGTCTTTCTGAAAGAAAATTTGGAGATGTTGAAGGCTGCAGGTATCAAGAGGCTCAACATCAGTATTGACAGCCTGGACAGAGAGAAATTCAAGAGGATTACCCGGTTTGATTATTTCAACCAGGTCTGGGAGGGCATAGAAACGGCCAGAGATATGGATTTCTATCCCATCAAGTTAAATGTAGTGTTGATGAAAGGCATCAATGATAATGAAGTTCTTGATTTTTGTCGTCTTGCCCTTGAACAGCCTTACCATCTCAGGTTCATCGAATGTATGCCGGTGGGGTTGACGGAAAACAGTCTGGCGTTCATTCCTAACGCGGAGATAGAAAAGGCCCTTATTCACACATTTGGACCGTTGATACCGATATCCCCGGATCTCCATGATGGCCCTGCCACGAGATTTAGATTTGAGAAAGGTAAGGGAGAAATCGGTTTTATCAGCGCGATCAGCCATTCCTTCTGCCAGGAGTGTAACAGGCTCAGGCTTACGGCCAATGGAATGCTCTTACCATGTCTCCTTTCAGACACAGAGGTAGACATCAAAGATCCGTTGAGACGGGGTTGCCTGGATGGTGAATTAATTGAGGTCTTTAAAAAGGCAGTGAGCTTCAAACCAGAGTGCCATCCCTTGGGCCTTGAAAATAACCAGAAGGTTCACCGAAAGATGTGTTCGGTGGGGGGGTAGTCTAGCGTCTCGGGTTTTCTACAACCTACTCGAATTAGGTGGGTTTTTTGAGGCTTGGTGTTTTTGCCTCGTAAGTTTCTTGAGTTTATTGGGTTCAAACCCCATAAACCCAACAAACACTATCACACCTGCGCCAGCAAAGTCGCAGCCTCTTTTCCTGCAACTGATAATCTCTGGGCTGCGTCTCTCTTTTTTAATACGCTCACGCGATCGGCGTCAACATACTCCAGTGCCTTTATCTCACAGAACCGGACACACTGGGGGTCACCATCGCAGAGATCGCACTTAATCACCTTTCTCCCTATGACATCAAAACCCATGGCGCCAAAGGGGCAGGCAGACACACAGGCGCGGCAGCCGATGCACACATCGTAGTCAACCACTACCCGACCCAAGGTCTCATCACGGGAGACAGCCTTTACCGGGCATACATTCACGCACGGGGCATCCTCGCACTGCTGACACGACATCGGAATGTACAGGCCCTCCGATTCCCACTTGATTATCTTTATGCGACTCCGAGAGGGGTTAGATACACCTTCATGCATAACAGAACACACGAGCTCGCACAGTCGGCAGCCCGTGCACTTTTCGTAATCGATCATCAGGACTTTTCCTGTTGGTTCCATTGGCTCACTCCTTTCACACGGGTTAGACTAGGTGGGACGGCTCTTTATCGAGACCAAGCCTTTTTAAGGTCTCCGGTGTGGGAACACCATTTTCGTCCCAACCATGATGCTCATAGTACTCATCAATCATCTTTTTGAACTTTTTCCGATCTATCTTGGCGCCGATGACATCGGGTGCCCCGCGCCTGCACGGTTCGTCAAAGTAGCGGTGATTGAGGGTATCGCCCTTCTTCGGATCATCTCGTGTTAATCCCTCTCTCATATTAAAGAGCCTCTCTATATTGTAACATCTGTCCGCTACATCCCAGATATCCCGAGGAGACATCTCCAACCCAGTATTGTAATAGAGCACCTTACTCCAATCCTCAAAATTAGGAAGGGTAGCCCCCAGGAATGTCGTATGATACTTGCAGATGCCGAGGCAATCTACCCCCATGTAACATAGCTCTTGCCAGAAGACCTGCCACGCCTTGCCTACATAAGAGGTGTGTTCTGAGCTCAGTGGCCCGTCGTATGGAACAGGGTTACTGTATACCTTCCTCAAAACCTCCTCCGGCAAATGGTAGAGGTCAATGGCCGGCCGGCTCCTCAGGTGGTCTGAGCCTCTGGAGCCCGTAGCGATCCCAAGGGCCAGTGCTGGTGTTGCCCTTTCGTCTGAGAGCAGGTTGTTCATGCCTTTGACCTGAATGAGATAGTCAAAGGAATTTTTACCTATTTTTTCGGATGCCGGAATTCCTCCGTCAGCCAATGTATCACCCAGCCATCCGTCTCTAAAACAAATGCGGCGGATCATCTCAAGGAGTGCTTCGTCGTTGCCGAACCTGAGATCCAACCCATCGGTATCTTTGGTCGTGAGGATTCCCTCTTCGTAAAGCTCCATAGCCCAGGAGATAAGGCTGCCGATCTCCAGATTGTCCACACCCCACTGATCTACTAGGTGATTACCGGTTAACACGGTAACTGCATTTGGGCAGTCTGGCTCTCCACCAAAGGCACCCACGGAGGTGTATTCCGGCCCCTCATCATATTTTCCGGCATAGGGGCCTGAGGGAATTTTGTATTGGGCACGGCAGTGAACCTGGCAGCCGAAGCAACCAGCCATGTGATACGGCCCCATCGTTTCGGTGCAGATTTCATCAAACCTCTCAGGTTCGATGTCATCAGCATACTCGCACTGATTGTACTGGAAGTTCCTGGTCCGTATTCCACCCCAGGAATTAGTTGCTCCCCAGATGAAAGGAGTTCCCAGTGTTCCCTGTGTTTGATTCACCTTAGAGCTTACGATCTGAGTAATAAATCTCCTGTTATATTCCAAGGCATCCTCGGGATAGGCTATCTTTATATCCATGGTGCCTCGAGCGGCTATGGCCTTCAGGTTCTTAGATCCGAAGACACAACCCATACCTGATCTGCCTGCAGAATCCTTGATGCCTGTCATCACATTGGCAAACGTCACCAAATTCTCACCGGCCGGACCGATGACTGCACCTTTAATATCATCATCATTGAGTTCTTCTCTAATAGCCCACTGTGTTTCAGTGCTCGTCTTACCCCACAGGTTGCTGGCATCTCGTATCTCTATTTCACCGTTGTGAATCCAGAGATAAACTGGGTTTTTCGCCTTTCCCTTTATTACCAGATGATGAAAGCCAGCCCAGGCGAGTTCAGGGGCAAAGAAGCCTCCCATGTTGGCGCTGCCGAGCAAATTAGTGAGTGGGGATTTAGCCATTATATGGGTTCTGGAAGTCGCTGAAGCCAATGTTGCCCCAAGGATACCGGCACTCACTAAGAGGGTATTTTCCGGGCCCAGCGGATCAACGCCCTTGTCTGTGTGGTTATAGAGTAAATATGCATCCAGCCCTCTACCACCAAGGAATCGCCTTCGTACCTCAAGCGGGATAGGCTTGGTTTCAACCTTACCTGTAGAGAGATCTATATACGCTATCTTCCTATTCAATGCCATGTTACTTTCCCTCCTTTGTTGCTGCCTTTGCAGCTGACTTTTTAGCTTCCCGTGCTGCTGCGGCCTCTTGAGCTATTCTGCGGTTTACATCCCATACTGGCCCGCGTATCCGAGGAAAATCGGGACGAATCCAATGCACGCGGAATTCCATCCCACACACCGGGCACTTGACATGTTTTCCTCCAGCGGTCGGCTGAAGTCTCCCCATGCAACTCGGATTATGGCACCTGAACTTGCCATAGGTTCTGGTCTTAGCCAGACTCTCGGCTCCTGACAAGCCTTCTTTCTCAATTGCCATAGGATCCTCCTTTCTCTTTCGAGTTACTGTCACAGTTCATTATTATGAACACAAAGCGGTACGTATCATAACACATCACCCCGGTTTGTCAAGGGGAAAAATAATCTTTTGAAAGAGCTGCTTTCCCATTACTATGACGGGAATCAATAGGGATACAAATTAATTTTGACAGAGGATAGTGAAAGGATGTAAGGTGCGAGAAATAGTTCATTATGGTGAACAATGTCACTACAATATCAAGCTCCTTCAGTAAAAAAGGCATTTCAAATATTGACGCTTATCTCTGACACTGAGCGGGGATTGGGGATCAGTGAACTGGCAAAAAGCCTGGGGATCAGCAAGGGTACCGTTCACGGAATAACTTCTGCTCTGGAAGAGATAGGGATACTCATCAGAAACCCTTTTACCAAGAAATATAACCTCGGGTATGCTCTCGTCGAGCTCGGAAAAAAGGGACTTTGTAGAATACCCCTGAGAGAAGTAGCTCGAAGGCACATGGAGGAGCTTGTGGAGGACACGGATGAAACCGTCTTTTTGGGTATTCTCAAGGATGATCACATCTTCATCTTAGATGTTGCGGAGAGCACCAAGGAATTGAAGATCACCTCTCCCAGCGGAACCAAGATCCCCTTGACTGCTGGTGCTACGGGCAAGGTATTTCTGGCATATATGGAGGAAAAGAGTACTCTCAGATATCTCACGGCCAACGGGTTGGTTAAGTATACGGAGAACTCCATTACTGACCTAGACCGATACCTGCAGGAAATAAAGGAGGTTAGGAAAAGGGGGTTTGCCACGGATCGTGAGGAATACCTCCAAGGAGTGAAGGCTGTGGCAGCCCTCATACGGACCGAAGGCCCGGGTTTGGCTGCTGTTTGGGTTGTCGGGTTCTCATCTTCCATCACAGAACATAAGATGGGATATATAGCAGAAAGGACGTGCAAGGCCGCTGATGCGATCTCGCAGGATCTTAAGCGGAGGTAGCAGCAATAAGTTTCATGTCTCAGGCCAGTCTCATTACATGACCGCTGGGGTTACCTTCCCACCGCTGATCGCCACAGCATGTCAAGCACTGTGTTCGAAAGAGGTATTCTATTGGCGGCCGATCAGATCTGATTTAATGATCTTTTTCAATGGTCTGTGCCAGGGAGACAGCTGATAGAAGACCTCTGCAGTATTGAGTTTTTTGCATTTCGGGCAGAAACGCAAATAGTCATCTTTTATTGTTTGGCCAACTTTGTCTAGTTGAGGTACCGGCGCAAACAGGGTGCCACATCGTTCACATGCCTTCAGCTCTACTGACCGGATCTCCTGTTTGGGGACGATCTGGAAAAACCTTCCAATACTTATCTCATGCCGCAGGTCAGCAGCGTCTTCAGGGCAGGTATTGACACATGCCCCGCAACAGATGCACTGATAGTGAGAGTAGGTGAAGATCCTGAAGGTTCCTTCATCGTTGGATTCGAGGGTACCGGTCGGGCAACTTAGCTCACAGGCGGCACACCCGGTACATTTGTTAACGTTAAGCCGGGTTCTGCAGAACAAGAAGACTGCCATTACGATCATGGCCTCACCACTGAGAACATGGATGAGCCGCATGTTGTCCCCCAAAAACGCTATCGCATCCAGACTTCCATGGGTTAAAAAGTATCCGGTAATAAAGGGGAGGGCGGTTATAACGATCAAAACGTAGTCTGTTGTGGAAGAGGTGGAGCGAATATCCTTTACGGCAAGGTGCCTGAGTAAGAAATAAAGGGCAAGGGCCAACAAAACAAGGGTCATCCAATCAGCCCATGTGTCGGGCAGGGGGGTCCAGTCCCACTCAAACCTGGATTCCGCCCATAGAACAATGTGTCCGGATAGCCAGATGGGAACCACAACCAGGCATATATGGAACATATAGCGCAGTGTTGCGTAAAAGGGTTTTTTGATAATTGCATTATGAAACGGCACAAACAAGCGCCCCAATGTAGCTGGAATATACCGACCCCGGAATTCTTTATCCTTGCTGCTTGTTATGATCGTGAAAACAAAGAAGGCAAGTCGAGCAATTATCCCGACAGCAAAAATCAAAAAGATAAGCCGCAGTAAGGGGCCCTCAACAAAGGAACCGAAATCCATCTTAGGTTACCCTCTCTTTTTATGACTTGCTTATAACCCCACTATCTTCGTGCAGTTTTCTTCGAGTCTGGGTTCGCAGTTCATTATCATGAACTGAAAGCCGAGCAGATCATACCACATTTATCGGTTTTGTCATGCTGGAAAATGATCTTTGCATAACCCTCCAATATGGTAATGATAAAGCAAATCAGCAGTCATGTTCGGCTAACATTGGCAAACGATAACGAAAGCTTGAAAAGGAAAGTGGGGGCATTATAATGAACAGAATTCGAAGATTATTTTACTCCTTGCCCTTGGAACTTACTTTTTGCTACCGTCTCTTCCTGAGGATTCGTTTGTCTCCTATTCTGACGGTTAGCTGGATTTTATCAAAGTATTCTATAAGAGGAATGGTATACTTTCTTGAAACTCTGGTGATCTCCTTTAGTTCGGGTGTGGCTGCCTCGCCTTTCTCTTTTATAAAATCAACTAGTCGGTCCTTGAGCTCCTGTATGGACTTTTTGTGGAAATAAAGATCCTCTTTCACTTTAATGAGGGTTTCATCCTTGACCATGATTTCCAGCAAATCCCTTCCCCCTCGCCCAACTCTGTTTTGATCCAGGTCCTTAAAGTATGGTGGTTCAAGACCTGCCTTTAGGTAGATTTGTTCGATCTCCTTGCGTAGCTCTTCCTGATCTTGAAGGAGCTCGATTTTATGATCCTTATGCCGGATAATATCCTTCTCTCTGGCAACAACAGAATCCTTTATCAGGTCGTCAATCAGCTGATTGAAAAGTTTCTCCTTTATATTACCCGGCATCTTGGACCTCAATTCCTCTTTTAGAAGTCCCTTTTTAAGGGGAAAGCGCCTGTGGTAATCCGTAAGAATCGTTACGATCTCTTCTTTTGCCTTATTGTAAAATTCGGCATGTGTAAATGCCTCATTCTCTGTATCGGTCTGAATAATAGTCGTATCTGATATTAAGCCATTGACTATTTCATCCAGTTCTTTTTTTCTGAAGTTGGCTAGAAAAGAGAGCTCGGTTTTGCTGAGGCCTTGGAGTTGACTCCCTTTGATAAACTGCTCAACAATTTCTCTGTCAGATCCGCTGCTTAGAACAGAGAGTTCCTGTAGACTTTCCTTTGAGAACCTCTTTTTTTTCAGGGGAAGGGGGTTTAGGACATAACCCCTTCCAATGGCCCTGATGGGAGAATAACTCCTGATGACAAAGCGATCTCTTGCGAGAACTACCGTGGGTCTTTCCAGACGAAATTGTGCAAGGCATGTGTCGCCTGGAGAAAGGTCGTCTTTGTCCAAAAGAATAACGGCGGAAATGATCTCAGAGCTGCCGCAGTGAAACCTGACCCTAGCCCTGTTTTTGAGCTTCTTGGGCGCACTCTCCAGGTAATCAAGAACAGTATCCACCATATAGGTAGGTTTAAGAGAGTCCTTTTCAGCGACCACATCACCCCTGGCTAGAATTTCTTTTTCCAGGGCTTGAAGGTTTATGGCCGTTCTGAGCCCTGTGCTCACTGATGGCACATCCTGATGATGCACCTGAATTCCTCGCACCTTGCTCCTTATTCCTTTTGGATAGATGGTTACCTCGCTGCCCACCTGGATATGACCTGATATGCTGGTACCAGTGACTACCGTGCCAAAACCCTTCATGGTAAAGACCCGGTCTATAGGGAGCCTGAAGAAGACCCCGGGATCCCTCTCCGGAACGTTTCGTGTAAGCTCGTCGAGAGTTGTTACGAGTTGCTTGATTCCTTCCCCGGTCTGCGAGGATACCTGCACTATGGGTGCATCTTGCAGAAATGTGCCAGCGAGAAACGCAGAAATGTCTTCGCTAACAAGATCAAGCCATTCTTTATCCACGAGATCTGTTTTAGTTATGGTCACTAAACCATGTTTGATTCCAAGAAGAGAGCAGATTTCAAGGTGCTCTCTCGTTTGAGGCATAACACCTTCATCAGCTGCGATAATGAGTGCCACTACGTCAATCCCGGTAGCACCGGCTACCATGTTCTTAACAAACTTTTCATGACCGGGCACATCCACGATGCCAACAATGACACCGCTGGGCAGCGTTAAATGTGCAAAACCCAGTTCAATGGTTATTCCTCTGAGCTTCTCTTCCTTGAGTCTGTCTGTGTCTATGCCTGTCAGGGCCTTGACAAGAGCAGTTTTTCCATGGTCTATGTGACCTGCTGTGCCAAGAATAATCTGCTTCATTCCTTCCTCTTTTTTTCTTGCCGTTGCTGAGATGCTAAAGTAAAGGTAACTGTCCGCCTTGTCAAGAAACAGTTTCCCAGGGGTGAGTCTTACCGGATAATTTCATTGACCTTCAAGAAGGTTTCTGTTAAATTCCCCAATCATACTCCCCGGTAGCTCAGCTGGTAGAGCGGGTGGCTGTTAACCACTTGGTCGGCGGTTCGAGTCCGTCCCGGGGAGCCATTCGATGCGAAAAGGGTGACCATCATGCGATGACACCCTTTTCTTACTCATGGCCTATGGCCAATAATTTTCTGAATAGATAGACCTTTTCGTGTCGAATGGCCTTGAGCTGTCCCGAACTTTTAGTCAAGGACGAGTCGCAAGGCATAATTTCATGAACGTCCTTCTTTGGTCTCGTCTCTATGCGGCTTGAGCACATTCAATATAAGCTCACGATCATCGTACAGCGTCTTGCTAAAACACCTCTTCCCGTTGTCGTTAATCGCAGATAGAAAACCCTTGCTTGCATGAAGATCAAAGGCCGCGTATAATTCCATAAGACACCTCCTTGGTTTGGATTGATCTCTTTCCTTAGGCATGCCAGAAAGGGCCTTTGGTGGTATGCTTAGGAGGTACCTTCTATATGATTATCAAGTCTATGATTGACTCTTACTGAAGGATTACTGTGGGGATTCACGTGTGTCCAGGTCATTGAGAATTGCTGATCCGGACCCCTGGCATCATGTCGTAGACTGCGACTGAGGGCCTGCCATTATTGCTACTGGCAAAGACGAATGATTTCAGATGAAGGCATACGGCTCGTTTAGCAAGGTGGTTGACAGGGGGGAGGCTGCAGAAGCGAAGAAAAAGAGGGGCGTTAAAGAACAGATTAAGGGAGACGAAAAAGCCAAAAAGCGCTTTGTCGAAGAGCTCAAGAAGCAGCTAAAAGCATAGACCATATTTCCGGCTTTAGCCAGACGTTTCTTCCATGAAGAGCATAAGGAATGTATTATAAATCTAACCACTGAACAGGCTTTAACGTCTCCGGAGTGCCTGACAATGTAGCTTCTTGATGTATTTTTTCCCTTAAGTGGCATTACATAAAATTAATGCATTCGCAAAAAGTCGATTTTGCTCTATCCGTGAGCGTTTTGGGCGCACTTAAGATGTTCAGCTAAAATGCTAAAACTCGGTATAATGCCCTCAGACAGTTAGCATTTCTTAACGCTGAACATCTCAAGCGCTCTTCTCCCGAAATGCTCAATCTCGTTCACAAAACACTTTTTGCGAGTTTGTCAAAATCAATTTGAAAAAGGAGGTTCAATGTCATGAGGGTACTATCAATGGACGTGAGTAAGCGATTTTACACTGCAGCAGTGTCGGCTGTATGCTTGATACTTATTCTTGGTTGCATCTTAGCCAAAGACTCTCACGCCGCCACGGCCAAAGAGATCGACGTCAGTGTAGATGTTGCCTTGGAGCGCTTCCAGAAAGAAGTGCCAGCCGCCAAGGAGTTCCTTGAGAGCGCAAAAGGCGTGCTTGTCTTCCCAAGTGTCTACAAGGCAGGCTTCGTTATTGGTGGTGAGTACGGGGAGGGAGCGCTGAGAATCGGTGGGAAGACCGTTGACTATTACAGTACTGTAGCCGGCTCTTGGGGTCTGCAGCTTGGGGCCCAGAAGAAGACCGTAATCCTTGTGTTCATGCAAAACGAGGCCCTTAAGAAGTTCCGCAACAGCCAAGGCTGGAAGGCGGGTGTCGACGGATCGGTGGCCCTTATAACCGCTGGGGTAGCGGGCTCAATCGATACAACCAAAATAAAGGATCCCATCGTTGGGTTCGTCTTTGGCCAGAAAGGACTAATGTACAACCTGACACTTGAAGGATCGAAGTACACCAAACTCAAGAAGTAAAAGGTAAGCGGTACCCCCTGAGGGTGTGACTCGGGGTGTGGTCAAGTTGGGCAATATCAGGTTGCGGTCTTGGGCATCATCGTTGCGATTTCTCCTGCGCCAGCACTGCCATTCTTTTACCCGTGGCCATTAAGAGGTTCACTATGGCCTATGAGGTTTTGTTGCCCAGCACCGAGTTTCGAGTAACCAGAAACGAGTACCCAGTAACCGGGAGTCAGCGAACAGCGACAAAAATCCAGTAACGATTTAGTATCGTTCAAAAGTGTTTACTCAATGGTATATTTGTTAGAGAAGGAGGTACATAATCACCTCTATCCAGTCATGCCAATTTTCTCAAGGCGCTATCTATAAGGTTTAAGGGAGGTGGCCAAATATTTGGGTCTAGATGAGCCAGGCAAAGACTCCCAGGGTTTCAGAGGTGTAAACCCCACATATTTGACCACTACAAGACCCAGTGTTCCGATGAAAACTGAATTTGTGAGATATCGCCCGCCCGCTTCGCCTGAGTCCCG
>Ga0114919_10001263_pt1 | contig 20204 bp, 17 predicted proteins | sample BlataG_FD_88682 | JGI IMG/M metagenome (GOLD analysis project Ga0114919, IMG submission 88682) | Deep subsurface microbial communities from Black Sea to uncover new lineages of life (NeLLi) - Black_00105 metaG | ecosystem: Environmental > Aquatic > Marine > Oceanic > Sediment | place: Atlantic... | reverse complement strand
TTTGCCCGGCAGCAGGCCCCACCTCTCTTCTTGCACGCTCCCCCCCCCCACGTTTCTCCCCCAGCTTAGGATGTCGTTGCGGAGGACGCGAATCATCGCCGAAGCGCTTCGGGCACAGAGGGCCGCCTGCGTGATTTCCCTGCTGCGGCGGCTCTGGTCCACGGCGACGGGGAAAATGGACGCGACCATCGTCAGGCCGACCCCCAGGATGCCGACGGCCATCAGGACCTCGGTGAGCGTGAAGGCGGGCCGGCGGCCTCTCGTTCCGGGCATTGGGTATTCCTTCCTTTGAGTCCGCAGCGCCGAAGTGCGGTCCTTGCCGCCTCGGAGCCGTCTAATTGTAGCGATTGGCGTGGAAAAGGGCAACAATTCGGCCGCTTTCAGGCGTCCTTGTTTTCCCACGGCCTGTCTGCGGGTCCGGCGGTGGGCTTCGCCCGGGGAGACGCGCGTTGAGTTCCGACGCCAGCCCGAAACGTACCACAGGAGGGCGGGCCCTGGCTGCGCGAATCGTCTTGAACTCCAGGTGTCCCAAATGCTTGCTCCCCATGAATGCCCTCAAGCGCCCCCTGGCGCACCTCGATTGTTGGAAGTAGTTTCATAACCGCAGGAAAGAGCCAAACTCAGCATCGGGCGTGCCCTGGGGCCATGGCCATGCCACCCGAAATCCGGTCGATGCCAGAATCTGCGGGCACAAGCCCGGAGGGGTGTGGCAAATCTTTATGGTATGGGATGGTGGCCAGGCCCTGTAGCGCAGGCGCCCGCCCGCGCCGTGCAGGAGCGAGCCTGGTGACCCGCACGGCCCGCCGTCCCCGCCTGTCGGAAGCGGTCTTCGACTTTTGGGGGGACGCCATCCGCCGGGGCCGCCTCGAACAAGCGGGGCGTAAGCGCCCGCGCTACAAGCGAAGGCAAGCCCGCCCCACCGCGGCGGGTAAACATAGCGGGCAAGCCCGGCGCACCGGTCAAGGCAGAGCCGTCGCCTCGAGCCGGAAAGCCCTGCCTGCCGGCAGGCAGGCTTGCCACACCCGCCCGGAGTCCGGTCGCCCGAGCGATGCTTGACGGGGAGGTGGGGCGCCATATAATGGCGAACTTCCTATCGCGTGCCGAGTCTTTGCGCGCTTTTCTGCTCGGCGCGGGCGGGCCGTTTCAACCGGCAGGGATTGAGGACAGGCCATGGCGGTTCCCATGCTGGACCTGGTCGCACAGTACCGGACCATTCGCCAGGAGGTGCGGGCGGCGGTGGACGAGGTGCTCGAGAGCCAACGGTGCGTCGGCGGGCCGAAAGTTGTCGAGTGCGAACGGGCCATCACCACCTACGCCGGGTGTAAGCACGGGGTCGGGGCATCAAGCGGCACAGATGCGATTCTGAACGCCCTGATGAGCCTCGGCGTCGGCCGCGGCGACGAGGTCATCACCACCCCCTTCACCTTCTTCGCGACCGTCGGGTGCATCGTCCGGGTGGGGGCGAAGCCGGTCTTCGTGGACATCGACCCGAGGACCTACAATATCTACCCGGTGGGCATCGAGGCGGCGGTCACCGAGCGGACGAAGGCGGTCATATCGGTCCATCTGTTCGGCCAGATGGCCGACATGGACCCGATTGTGGAGGTTGCCGAGAAGCACGGTTTGGCGGTCATCGAGGACGCGGCCCAGGCGATCGGGGCCGAGTATAAGGGCCGCCGAGCGGGCTCGATCGGCACCTGCGGATGCTTCTCATTTTATCCGTCGAAGAACCTGGGCGGGATCGGCGACGGCGGCATGATCGTCACGGATGACGAGGCCCTGGCCGAGCGCTGTGCCCTGATGCGCAACCATGGCGGCCCGGGTGGGTACCGGCACAAGTTCGTCGGCGGGAACTTCCGCCTCGACGCGATTCAGGCGGCGGTGATTCTGGTGAAGTTGAGGTACCTGGAGCAGTGGCACGAGGCCCGCAGGGCCAACGCCGCCTATTACGACGCGAAGTTCGCCGGCTGTGACGCCATCGTCACGCCGCACGTCGAGCCGCACAACCGGATGATCTACAATCAGTACGTTATCCGCATCAAGGCGCAGCGCGGCGGCGACCGAGACGCGGTCAAGGTCCATCTGGACGAAACGGGGATCGGGAACGCGATTTACTATCCGGTTCCGCTGCACCTCCAGGAATGTTTGGCCGATTTAGGGCACGGCGAGGGCGACTTCCCCCACGCCGAACAGGCCGCGCACGAGGTTCTAGCCCTTCCGGTATATCCGGAACTGACCGACACGCAGCAGGACGAGGTTGCCAGTGCCGTGCTCGGGGTCCTGAAAGCCTGAGTGTTTGCTCTGTGAGGCTCGAAGTGTGGCTGGCGATTTTTAGAGGGGGTTCGCCCGAGCCACGGCTCTCTGCTAACGACGGATATGTTGCGCGGCAATCACTGGTGGCATTACGCAATTCAACCGCGGGCCTGGCGGGGTAGATTATTTACATAGTTATTGCGCTGCTCCTTTCGTTCTGGATTCGCCGTCACGATACCGCGACGGCCGGAGCCGCGCTTTCATAATTTCATCCCGAGTAAGCGCAGCGCGTCGAGAGTTTACCCGCCTCTGGCGGGCCCGCCCCTTCTGCCGCGCCCCCCGGGCAGGCTATCTGCCTGAGGCGGACCGAAGGCGGGTTGCGGCTAAGCGCAGCGCTGCCGGAGGAAACAGGTGTACCCATGAGGCGATTTGTGCCCGCCTTGCGGCGGCTTGACGGTTGCCATCGGACCTCCGGCGCGGTCAAATGGGGGCGGCCCTGCGGCGGGGCCGCATGCGCGCAAGGAGACCTCATGCAGCGTTGCCTGACAATCGGTATGATTGTCGTGGCGGCGGCCATGGCGCTGCCGGTCGGATACCTGGCGGTCCGCGCCGAGTCCTCCGACGAGCCGGAAGTGCCGCAAGCCTCCCCGGTCGAGGAGCCCAATCCGGGTCGCACGATTCGGGGAAAACTTGCGCCGCCGGAGCGCGTCCTCGGCGCGTTCCTCTGGGAGCGCAGCATGGACCTGAAGATTCCCCTGGAGGTGGACCGCGAAACCGGCGCGTTCGAGGTGGCGGGCCTGCGGCTGGGGACGTATGACCTCGTGGTCCACACGCCGTGGGGTCGGCTCGAAGGCGTGGACATGACGCCGGTCCTGTCGGAGTACGACGCGCTGATTCCGCCAGAGTATCGGACCGAGGACCTGGGTCTGCCGGCGACGGGCGAGTTCACCGACGCGGACCGTCGGTGGATCGAGGATCACGTCTTCAAGGTGAAGCGCCACGAGAACCGGATTCGCATCCTCGCGCTTCGCGGGACGGCGGACGTGGCGGTGGCGCTGATGGAGTTGATTCTGGACCGGGACTTCGTCGGGCGCAAGGGCGACGAGATTACCTGGCGGATCGAGAAGTGGACGTATGAGAAGAAGTATGGCGGATGGCGGCCGTTCCGCACGCGCGCCCTCTATCGCCGCCGCGTCTCGAAGCGCGTTTGGGAGGCGTGGGGGTGGCAGTTCGAGCCGGCCCTCGGCGGCCTGACGATTACCGAAGACCGCACCGAGCCGGTGACGGTCGAATTCGAGATTCCCGAAAAGCCCACGCCCGAAAAGGGCCTGGCCGGCGACAGGACGCCGCCCCCGCCCGGCAGCGCGGAGCGGTAAACCTACCGTCCCGCCAACCGCCGCAGCGCTCGCAGGTTCACCGGGTCCATGTTGCGGCTGCGGGCGTCGCGCTTCGGTGTTTCCAGAATAAACGGCAACTCGCTCAGCGCGGCGTGATTGACGAGGAGGCGAAAGCCTTCGCGTCCGATTCTGCCGCGGCCGATGTGCTCGTGCCGGTCGCGGCGCGAGCCCAGGTCGCCTTTCGCGTCGTTGACATGGACGACGCGGACCCGCTCCAGGCCGATTGTCTCATCGATCCGGCCCACCGTTTCCTCCACGGCCGCCTGGGTCCGCAAATCGTAGCCCGCGACGAACAGGTGGCAGGTGTCGATGCAGGCGCCCATCCGGTCGCCGGCCTCGCACGTTTCCAAGAGGTGTTGCAGGTGTTCGAGCCGCCCGCACAGTTGCGTGCCGGCGCCGGCGGTGGTCTCAAGGAGAATCTGTGTCTTGCAGTCGGGGCGCTTGCGGTGCAGGCAATCGAGGGCGCGGCCGATGCGCGCAAGGCCCGCCCGCTCGCCGCTCCCCACGTGAGCGCCCGGATGGAGGACGAGGTAATCGAGGCCGAGCCGCCCGGACCGGTCCCATTCCCGAAGGAGCGTCCGCTTGGATTTCTCGTAGAGCGCCTCGTCGGGGCTCGCGAGGTTCAGAAGGTAGGACGCATGAGCGACCAGCGGCACAAGATTGGCCGCCCGCGCTTCGGTGCGGAACCGTTCGACGGCCTCCTCGCCGAGCGGCTGAAAGCGCCATTGCTGGGGCGGCTTGACGAAAAGTTGCAGGCACTCGGCGCCGATTTCCCGGGCGCGCCCGACGGCGCAGTCCACGCCGCCTGCAATCGAAAGATGGGCGCCAAATCGAGGCATAGGAAAAGTCTAAGGTCAAAAACCGAAAGCGGAAAGGCAAAAAGACCTTCGGCGTTTGAAAGCGAGAACTGGAACAACGCTTACGGCGCAGGGGTTTTCGCGTCTCTGCGCAGACCCTCGGCCCGCTCGCGCAGCGAGTCCGGGTCCACCGGCCTGGCCTCTTTCAGGGCAAATCGGAAGGCGTGCGTGTCGTAGTGGACGCCGGGCACGATCGTTTCAAACGCCAGGTCCGGGCCGATCCACTGATACGGAGGCGCCCGGACCTTGGCCTCGGTCACGAGCGGCTCGCAGCCGGCCGCTTCGAGCCGCACGCTGTAGGTCCCGTACCACGTGAAGGGGACCGTGACGGGCGTGCGGCCGACCTCATTGTCGTTCAGCCAGCACCGCGCGCCCGGCGGTTCGGAATCGACGGTGATGGTCCGATGAACCTGGCCGTAGCAGCCGGTGATCGCCAGACACGCAGCGCCCAGCACCGCCCAATGAGCCGACGTTTTCATGGTCAGGACCTCGCCTGTTCGTGGACCTCTTCGGTTTCAGCGGCCATGGCGTCGGTATCGACGATGGCCACGGTGCATCGGCCCGAAAGCCAACCGCCGCACTCGCCCGGATTGACGATTAACCGCCCTTCGTGGCGCTCGATTTTCGGCTCGTGCGTGTGGCCGAAGATGATCATGTCCGACGCCTCGATGTCTTCGTGTGTCAGGCTTTCCCATGCGTGAACGAGGCAGACCTTTTTCCCTCCGAGTTCCAGATGCCGCGGCCCCGCGCAGAGCGACGGTAACAGTTTCGCAAGGCCCATGTGTTCGCCGTCGCAGTTGCCGAACACCCCGTGCACCGGCAGGCGGCTCTGAAGGAGGCGCTTCAAGGCGAACGGGGCGACGTAATCGCCGGCGTGCAGAACCGCCTCGACGCCCGCTCGCTCGAATACGCCGAGCGCCGCCGAGATGGCCGGCAGGTTATCGTGCGTGTCGGCGATGGCGCCGAGTTTCATCGCATCCTCTTGGCAGGCTTGGGACGGAATCCCCGGCCTTGCGCCGCCAATATAGACCCCCGGGCGCCCGACTGTCAAGCAAAAGCAACGCGGCCGGTGCCGGCAAGAAATATGTGGTGCTGGGCAAAAACGGTGAGTAGAATCGGCTCCGGTGCCGAACGAAAGGAGAACACAATGCCTCTCAGAACACGTTGTCTGGCCTGGGCCGCCGTTGCCGCCGTTGCGCTGGGCGGTCTGAGCGCCGCCGCCGCGCAGGAGCAAGAGCAGGACATCGTCTGGGCCTTATCCCAGGCGCCGGCCGACGTGGCGCTCGTCGCGACGGTTCGCAGCCCACAGGCGCTGAAGGAGTCCCTTGAAGCGCTGATGGGACCGGAACTGGAACCCGGCGCGCTTGACGAGATTGTGGCGCAAAGGGACTTGCCGCCCGGGACGGTTGACACAGCAGGCCCTATGGCTCTTGTCGTTTGTGGCCGCGAGGACATGGGTCCAGCCGAAATTCGTCTCCTGAAGGACCCGTCGAAGTTGGCCGGTGAGGTGGTTGGCGATGGAATATTAAAGATGCAGCCGCCGGTGCCGCCTGCCCCGCCCGGCGCCCCGGAAGGGTTTGAGATGCCCGGCCCTCCGCCGGTCTATTGTCTGGAGGTCGGTCCGTACGTGGTGACCTCTCGGAATCTCGAGGTCCTGAAAGCCTTCCAGGCCGACGAGCCGCGGTTCAAAGTGACCGACGAAATGGCGGCGAAGATCCGCGAGCATCTGGTCTGGGCCTGCGTGAATATCGGGCGTGTGAAAGTTCTTGCCGCTACCGCGCTCGAGGGAATGAAGGCGGGGATGGCAGAGCCGGCGCCCTCCGGTGAGGACCCGTCGCTGAAAATGACGCGTGTGCTTGAATGGTACATCGGCCTCCTCGACCAGTTGTCCGGCCTGGAGGTGGTGTTCGACGCGGACGGCGAGCGCGCTGCGGTCGCCATCGACATCGCCATGGTCGAGGGCGAGCCGCTTCTCAAGATTGCCCGCGCCTGCCTTCCGGTGGACACGCATAAGGGCGCCCTTCCGGCGATGGACTCATTTCTGGCGGCGGCCTGGGGCCGCATTGACTGGCCTGCGGCTATGCCGGCCGTCAAGGACCTCGTCCGGCCGCTGATGGACATCCTCGTCGAGGAAGGCGACGAAGGGACTAAGACGAAGATGGAAGCCCTCTGGGCCGCCTACGACGAATGGGCGACGGTGCTTGGACCGTCGTTTGCCCTCGCCATGGAGCCCCCGACCCTGGAGGAGGGCTTATACTGCCTGACGGAAACCTTCGAGGTCAAGGACGCAGCGAAGTACCGGGACCTGATGGGCGAGTACATGGAAGTGGCGACGGATTTCACCCAGGCGCTCCTAAGCGGTTTTGGAAAGATGCCCGGCGGCCCAGGCATGCAGATGGACATGACCTATGAGCCCGCCGCCGAGCAGATTGAAGGCACAGACGTGGACCTCATGCGCTTCAAGATAAAGGTGCAGCCGCCCGAAGCCGCGCCGCCCGAAGCCGCCGCGAAAATGAATCAGATGATGGATGCGATGTATGGCCCCGAGGGCCTCGTGGTCCGCTCTTGTGTGATCGACGGCCGCGGTGTGGTTGTCATGGGTGATGCCGAGAGGATGGCGAAGGCCATCCGCACCGCGCGCGGCCAGGGCGGCGACATCGCGGACAACCCGAACGTCGCCGCCGCCATCCGGCGGCTGCCGGAAGGGGCCGTCGCCGGGTTCCTTGTGTCGCTTCCAACGTGCGTCCATACGGTCACCAAGGTGGTCGAGCGGACGATGCTCGGCATGCTTCCAGAGGCTGTGCGGGCGAAAGCCGAGGGCCCCGATGCGCCTCAATTGCCGGCGCCTGAACTTGGCGAACTCGTGACCGCCGGCGTCCGCCTGGACGGAAGCACGCTTCGTGTCGATGTCGGTGTCCCGGCATCCGAGGTCCGCGGCGCCTTTCGTGTGGGCAAAGCGTTCATCGCCCGCATGGACTGGATCATGAAGCAGCAGCAACCGATGATGTTGCCGGAGGCAGAAGGGGAGGAGCCCCAGACCGAGGGCCCGTGACGAGGCAGAGCACCGGAGTGGATGACGCGCGGTGGGACAGCCATCCCGCCGCGCGTCTGCTATTCAGCAACGCTTAGCAGGTCGGCAAGTTCGTGCCAGACCTGCTCGGTTTCGATGGCAGCCATCGTCCCGTCGGGCGAGCAAACCACCCGAACATGCCGGCCGCGCGGGCCCCAGACTCGCGGGTCCGTCGGACCGAACAACGCCACGGTCGGGGTAGCGGCGCCGCCGGGTCCGCGGACGGCGGCGGCGACCTGCGTGATGCCCGAATCGTTGCCGATATAGACGTCCGCCAGGGCCAAGACGGCCGCCACCTCGTCCAGCGCAAGGTCCGCCAGCACGACTTGGCCCTCTGCGGCGGGCGGCGCGACGCCGCGTTCCTGTTCCGCGGGCCCCAGAAGCCAGACGACCCGCCGCCCCCAATCCTTGCGCAGGCGCTGCGCGACCCTCGAGAAACAGTCCATCGGCCAGTTCTTTTTCGGTGAGCCGCTGCCTGGGTGGATGACCGCGAACGGGCCTGCGATCCGGTTCGCTGCCAGAGTGCCGCGCGCCGCTTCAAGGATAGCCGCTGGCACCGCAAGCGCGGGCTCGAGCGAAACCGGCGGCAACTCGAGGCGGCCGGCGACTTGCTCAAAAATCCACGCTGCGGCGCTTTTCTTCCAATCCGCAGGCGGAATCGCGCGAGCCGAAACGATTTGGAACGGCCGTCGCCGGCCTTCCGACACAGACCCGGCAAGGCACCCGAGAAAATCGATCACGAGATCGGCCCGGTCGAACGGAGCGGGCAGGCGGCCTTCGCTCGCGTCCGCACCGCCCGCCAGGTGCCAGAGACCCGACGAATCGACGTGCGCGCACGCGTCCACCAGGCCCGCCATTTGCGCGAGGCGCCCCCGCTCCGGCCGGCCGATCAGCGTGACGCGGGCCTCGGGCCACTTGACGCGAACGGCTCGCAGCGTCGGCAGCGCCTGCACCAGGTCTCCGACGGCTCCGGCGTGGATGACCGCGATGTCACTTGCTTTCGGCAATCCAGCCGCCTCCGAGGACGCGGTCGTCGCGGTAGAAGACGGCGGCCTGGCCGGGCGTGACGGCGCGCTGGGGTTCGTCGAAGCGGACCTCCGCGCGGCCCGGCCCTGAGGGCCCGTCTGTTCCAGAGGACCCATCCAATCGCGTAATCCACGCCGGCGCCGCCGCATGCTGATAACGAATCTGGACCTCCGCCCGAATCGGTTCGGCCGGAACACGTTCGTGCCAGACCACGTCCTCCGCCACGAGGCCCGCCCGGTTGAGCGCTTCGGCGGGGCCGACGACAACGGCCGCCGTCTCGGGCCGGATGGCGACGACGTAGCGCGGCTCACCCAGTGCGATGCCCAGTCCGCGGCGCTGGCCGATGGTGAAACGGACGATGCCGTCGTGCCGGCCCAGTTCGTTCCCCTCAAGGTCGAGAATCGGCCCAGGGCGCACGAGGTCCGGCCGGCGCTGTCGAATCAGGTCACCGATGGTGCCGGTGACGAAGCAGATTTCCTGGCTTTCGGGTTTGTCGCGGACTGCCAGGCCGAGGTCCCGGGCGATTTCGCGGACCTCCCCTTTGGTCATTTCACCCAGCGGCAGGCGGACGCGCTCCAGGCGCTCGGGAGGGAGCGGAAAAAGGACGTAGGATTGGTCCTTGTCGCGGTCGAGTCCGCGCTTCAGTCCCGGCGCGCCGGGACCCGCCTCCCATTCAACCCGGGCGTAGTGCCCCGTAGCGACGCAGCGGGCGCCGAGGGCGTCGGCATACTCGAACAGCCGCCCGAACTTCATGTCGCGGTTGCACAGGATGCACGGGTTGGGCGTCCGCCCGCGGCCGTACTCGGCGCAAAAATGGTCGATCAGCCGCTCGAAGTCCGCCGCAAAGTTCAGCACGTAGAACGGGATGTCCAGTTGGCCGGCGACGCGGCGGGCATCGGAGGCGTCCTCGGCCGAGCAGCATCGCGGCATCCCCACCCGCCCGGGGGACCCGGCATCCTCGCGGAGGGTCACGCCCGAGCGCATAAAGACGCCGACGGGCGCGCAGCCCTGTTCCTTCAATAGATGAGCCGCGACGGAGGAATCCACACCGCCCGACATCGCCACCAGAACCTTCTCTTCGCTCATGCCGCGCATTTTAGCCTCGTCCGCGCCCCAGAGGAAGGGCGCGGCCGCGCGGGCTTGACCGGTGCGCCGGGTTCGCACCGGCTCGCGTACGCTGGCGCTCCACGGTGCTGTCACTCGCGCTGCATGCTGGCGCCGGGGCGGTCCGCGGGGTGGGTGACCGTCGGGCCGGTCGGCTTTGTCCTACAACGCTATGTGGCGCGGCATCGGGGATGCGGCAGAATCCAGCATTTCCTTGAAATCGACTCCCTCCCCTGGTCGTTCTACCTGGTGAGAGCGGAGGGAGTCAATCCAGCCGGTGAAGGGAGGAATGCATATGCGGCGGCGCACGGCTATTGGCTTCTGCGTCTTGTGCTTCGCCTTCTGTGTGGTGACGGCACGGGCTGCCTCGACCACGAAGGCGAATCCGAAGGTTCTCCGCGAGAAGGCCGAGCCGGCCGTCTGCTCGGTGACCGTTGAGAACGCGTGGGGCATTCCGCAGTCCGTCTCCACGGGTTTCCTTCTCGGCGACGGGCGGTTCGTCGTATGCGACCTGGGTGCGCTGAAGCACCGCGGCACCAGCCGGGCGACGCTCCGGTTCCAGGGCGGCGCGACGGTCGCGGTCACGCAGTTCGGCATGGCCGACCCGGCGCTGGGGTTGGCGGCGCTGAGGGTCGAGTCGGGGTTGCCGGCGCAGAAGGGACTTCCGCTGGCGCCGGGACTTCCCACGTTCGAGAGCGCCCGCAGCGTGGTGACTGCAGGATGGGGCTGGGGCGAGGCGTTGGACGTGACGGCCGGCCGGGTCGTTCCCGGGCCGACGATCCAGGCCGTGGCAGGCCGCTCGCGCGTGACTGTGCCGGAAGGCGTTGACGCCTTCCTCCGCGTCGACGGCGGCCGCATCGACGCGGCGAGCGGCGCACCGGTCCTCGACGCCGACGGCACGGTGCTCGCGGTGCGTCTCGACGTGGCCGCCAAGGGTCTCCTGGTGGCGTTGGCGATGCCGGCCAGCACGCTCCGGAAGTCGCTTCTCTCAACGTCGCCGGAACTGAAGGCCCTGACCGACCTGCCGGAGCCGCTGTGGCCGGTCGATGTCCTTCGCCTGCCGGGCGAGCCGGCGAACGAGCAGGAGTTCCTGCGCGCCAGCCGGGCGATCACCACGGCGTTGGTCTGCAGCAGGTGCGGGGGGAAGGGCCGAATGAATATCGGCGGGTGGATGTTCGGCCGTGACGTTCCGTGCCCGACGTGTCTTGGCACGGGCATACACATCAGCGCCGAGGTGTACGACATGCTGGCCGAGTGGGCGGTGCAGGGGACGCGCGTGGCGTGGGCGCCCCGCATCAACGAGCGGACGCGGTCGCAGGTCCGCAAGTACGGCATTGAGATGCTGGCGCGGCTGGCGAAGGTGGGGCGAAACCTGCGACGGGCGAGGGGCTTTCCCGGCAGTTTGAACCGGGTCAAGCCGCAGACCAAGATGCCGTACGGCATTATCCTCTACGCCCAGGTCCAGGAACAGATCGACGGCCCCGACGGTCGGTACCTGCTGCTGAAGTCGCTCAACACGCAGTCGCTGGCGGCGGTGCGCGTGGAGGACCTGCTTGGGGACGGCGGCAAGGGACCGCTTCCCGGCCGCAAGGTGCCGACGCCCAACACGTGGTTCGCGCTGGCGGCGACGGTGGTCTCGAACTTCGACACGGGCGAGCACCAGGGCATCTACGTGCTGCCGTTTGAGTGGTCGCCGTATATCCCGCTGCCCGAGGATCGCCGTCGCGACGAGGGTCGTTGGGATCGTGGCCGCGGGCCGGGCGGGGGTTGGGGCGGCGGTCGAGGCGGGGGCGGCCGTGGTGGGGGCGGCCGGGGTCGCTGAGCGCCTCCGCTCCCTTACGGTCGCGGCTGGTGCTATAACGCTACGAAGGTGTTTTGCGCGGTGGGTGTCCTCGCCCACCGCGCGGCCCGCCGGAGCCGCATCGGGCCCGCAAAGGGCAGAAGGTTTTGAAATTCCGGCATTGCAACTTTAGGCATTTCCTGGTAATCTATACGCGGGTTGCGCTTGGGGTAGCAGCGCCGGGGGGCTGCGCCGAAGGATGGTCCAAGGAGGCGTGGTATGACTTCGACGTTGAAGAAGCGGATCTGAATCGGCGTGACGGCGCTGGTCGGGGTCGTTCTCGCCCTGGTGCTTTTTAAGGTTCTGTTCTTCGGACCGGCCAAAGTGACAGGGGAGACGCCTGCCGAGCGCATCGCGTGCATCTGCCGGCTGGCGGACGACCAGCCTTTCGGCGCCGCCGACGCCATAGCCGCCGCAGCCGCCCACGACCCGGACGCCGCCGTTCGGCGCGCAGCGGTGCTTTGTCTCGGCAAGTTTCACCACATGTCCGACTGGCAGTTGGTCGAAGCCTGCACGCATGACAGCGCCCCGTCGGTCCGCGAGGCTGCTGCAATGACGCTCGCCAGGTATGCCGACACAGGCGCGGTGGACCGGTTGGCCCAAATGGTTTCCGACGACGGGAGCGAGGCGGTCCGGTTGGGGGCCCTTGCCGCGCTGGACCTTCAGGCGAGCCCGGCGGCGCTGGTCGCTCTTCTGGAAATCATGGAGGGATCGCCTGAAACCTCGTCGCAGGTGCGGGCGTGCGAACTGCTGGAGAAAAAGTTCGGGATACCTGTCAAACCGGATCCGGGCGATTCTACTCGCTGGAACCATCTGGTCGAAATGCTCAAGTGCTTTGACGAGGTTCAGGACGCTTATCGGCAGGTCGGCAAGCCCCTGGAGCGTCATCCGGAGCATCTGATTTTGGATTATCGCTATCATTGACCTTAATGGATGGGAGGGAACCCCAATGAGGCAACGAGCATTCACGCTAGTGGAACTGCTGATCGTCATCGTAATGGTGGCGATTCTGATGGCGCTGCTTTTTCCTGCCGTCGGGTCTGCCTACAAAACGGCCCGCACCGTTAAGTGCGCCTGGAACCTCCGCCACCTTTATTCGGCCATCATGCTCGAGAAGCAGGAGGGATTGGCCGCGAGCGAGTATATGTTTCCGACGGCCTACGATTGGCCGGAGGCCGCGCTGAGCATGGTGGAGCAACCTGAGGTCATCGGCCGCTGCCCGGAAGATGAGCGCACCGACGACACGGTCACTGATGCGGCCGATGCTGACACCAGCGACGGGCCGACGGATCCGGACACCCTGATGAGCCAGGCGATGGGCTTCGACATCGCGTACTGGTCGTGCATGGAGGGCGGCTTTTTCATCCCCTTCGACCCCAGCCACTACCTCTGCGTCGCCCGCACCGGCGTGGACGAGCAGGGCCGGCCCTACGTCGAATACGCCTGCGAGGAGAACCCGAACCCCTACGTCGAGGGCGGCACGACCTACAAGGGGGCCAAGTGGAGCGGCCGGGTCGACGGCTACTCGGAGAACGACGGCGTCTGGCGCATCACCATGCTCCCGGACGGCAGTCGGATACTGAAGTTGATGTCCTCCACCTGCCCCGCGGCGAACGCACTCTGGTATAGCGACAAACTGCTCTGGGAAAACCTCATCTCCCACGTCGGCGAGGAGATCAGCATCGGCCGCGCCATGGCCATCAGTTTCACCAGTTATGGCCTGAACCTGAACGTGAGCGAGCAGCCCAGAGTATCGCCCGGCGCCATATTGCTTCTGGACTTCAAGGACCGCATCATCGACCCGACGGCCGCCGACATCCAGTCCCTGCTGGACGATCCAGACAGCGCCCGCCACGACAGCAAACACAATGTTCTGTTCGCCGAGGGTTCCGTTCGCCTCATCGGTTCGGCCTCGCTGTATCCTCAGATTTTTCCCGACGTATGGTCGCCGTGGTAGAGATTCGGGACGCAGCGATTGAAGCCGCCGGGGCTGGAGCAAGTCCAGCCCGCAGGGAGGCCCAATCGCGGAAGCGAGGGGCGGGACTTGGCGGAGCGCCTTCGCCGCGGCGCTCCGGCCCTCCAATTATCGCCAGTCGAAGTAGTGGAACAGCCCGGGGGCGCGGCGGTGCAACAGGGCCTGATAGAGTTCGTTGGCCTCGGCCGGCGCATGGGGCTGAAGGAGGCCCTTCAGAGGAATCCTGCCCTCGGCCAGCCAGCGCAGCGCCGTGCGGAAGTTGTCGAAAATGCCGACGGGGCTGTAAGGGCCGCGCTCGAGCGGAATTTCCCACTCCCAGCCGCTCCGTAGCGTCACATAGCGATGAAACACCGCATCAAGAATGGCGTGTGCGAACATATCCGTTCGCCGGGCCCAAGGCGCGCCGATGAGCACCACCTCGCCTTGGGGCCGAACGACCTTGCAACCGTCCAGGACGGCCTGCTCGTGGCCGGAGCACTCGGCGACCAGCGCCACGGTGCCCGCGATCGAGGGATCTTCGACGGGCAACCGGTTCATGGTCCACTTGAGGCCGCCCGCCTCGGCCATCGCGCGGCGGTCCGCGTCGGGTTCCGCCGCCAGCACTTCATACCCGCACAATTGCGCCATCTGGGCGCACAGGTAGCCGACCGGTCCGAGCCCCGTGACCGCTACGCGCTCGCCGGGCCTTGCCTTCGTGGTGACCAGCGTGGTCATCGATACGCCCATCAACCGCGCCACGCAGGCGACTTGCGGCTCGAGCCCGACCGGCACAGGCATGACACGGTCGGCGCGAAACCTCTGGTACTGGCTGTGCTTGCCCATGGCGAACACCCGGTCGCCCACCGCGATTCCCTCGACCCCTTCGCCAATCTGTCGGACCTCGAACACGGCTGCGTAGCCGGGTGTCGCGGGGAACTTCTCGCCGCCGTAGGAGTCGGCCAACTCCGTACCGGGGCTCACGAGAGAGCATAGCGTCGGCCCGGCGACCTCGCCCGCCTCGGGCAAGGGCGTCGGTCCGGCGTCAACCAACTCGGCAAAGTGCCTGCGGGTGATCGTCACCTGGAGGTTGTCGTTCACAGTTCGATTCCTTCCTGCTGAGCGACACGACGGACGTGGTTTGCCGCCCGGCGGTAGGTTGGTTCGTCCGGAAGGTGTTCCAGCATCAGGGGTACGTCGCCAGGCAACGCATCCAGTGCCCGAAGCAGAGCGGGGTAGTCCAGTCCGCCTTCTCCGGGGCAGACTTCGTCCAGGTGCAGCGTCAACTTCGTGTCGATGCGGATGTCCTTGGCGTGGCACGACTTGATAAGGGGGCCGAGCATGTCGACGAAATGGCGGATCAGCCCGGCCGTGTCGTAGTAGCGCCGTGGGCAGTTGACCAGATTGACCGCATCGAAATGCACCGCTAGCGACGGGCGGTCGATCGCCTGGATCAGCCGCTGGTAACTTTCAACCGACTCGGGGAACATCCACGGCATGGTCTCGAGCGCGTAGAAAGTGCGCGTGGGCCGGACCGCATCCAGGATCGAGCGGGTGGTCTGAACGATCTTGTCGAACGTTTCGTCGGTCAGGTTTTTGGCGTCCGGCCCGTCCCAGTGCCCCTCGCCGCGTGAGCCGGTAATGTTGACGCAACAGCGCGTGCCGATCCGCTCCGCCAAGTCGAGCATGGCGGTGCACTTGGCCATCGCCGCCGCACGCTCTTTCTCGTCGCTGCTCAGCGGGTTCGACCAGGCACCGGTTTCTGCAATCACCACGCCATGCCGGTCCGCCGCCTCGGCATAGGCGCGAACGGTCTTGTCGTCGGCCTCCGGTTTCAGAGGACAATAAGCCGCCGAATAGCCTTCCTTCCGGACGGCGAGGGCCCACTCCTCGGGATCGTCCGCTTTCACAAAGATGGGGCCGCCGAGCAAGATCATGAGTTTTCCCTCCTGCGCAAGTGCCTATCGCCGCCCGGGACGGCTACACCGAGGAGCCGCCGCACTCCGTGGCGTGCGGTGGGGCGGACGCTATTTGCACCGGCCTGTGGGCGGTCGCGCTCGGGCCTCTCAGTCCTGTTTGAGTTCGGGGCAGTCCACTCTGGCGCCGTCGGCGGCCAGGACGTCGCGCAGCATTCCCGGGTCGAGCCGGCGCGGCGTGACGCCGTTCCGGGCGCAAATCGCTGCGGCCGTGCCGGCCGCCTGGCCTTCTTCGACAGACGGCACGGTGTTGCGCAGGGCCTGGAAGACGACCTCGTCGCGTCCGACCATGCGGCCGGCCAGAAGGAGGTTGTCGACGCGCTGCGGCACGATGGCCCGGTAGGGAATGCCGAAACAGCCGGCGTTTGTGATCCAGTAATCGCCCAGGTCCACGAACGAGACAAAGCCGATTGTGTCGTCGTGATGGCGCCCCGCGAGCATTTCTTCGCGGGTCACCTCGTGCTCGGTCCGGAAGATGCGCGACCGCCGCACGCCAAGCGTCGGCGAGTGGGCCGAGACGAACGCGTCCTCGCAGCCGGGGAAAAACTGGCGCATGAAAGCGGCGTGGGCCTGGCCCTGACGGCGCAGATCCGCCTCGGCGCGCGTCAGGTCCGCCGGGTCGATGTTGTCGGCCAACTTGACGCCGGTGCAATTGCAGTAGGTTGCCTCGTGGCGGCGGAGGGAGTTGCAGATCATGCCCGATCGGACGCCCCGGCGCTTTGCCTCTTCGACGAGGTTCTCAGGCCACCGCATGGCCAGGCGGACGATCTCGTCCTCCGTGCCGCCAATCTTGCGGCCGACGACAATCTGGGTGACCGTGCCGTGCTCGTCCATCCAGGGCAGCAGTTGCTCGAAGTGGACGTTGGCCATGCGGAAGGTAAGGCTCGTGCCCCAGCATTGATCGCCGGTGAAGTTCTCATAAGGCGCGCCGAGCCACGCGGCGACGTCCCCGTCGCCGGTGCAGTCGATGACCTGTCGCGCGACGATGGCGCTGCGCCCCGCCTTGCTTTCCGTGACCACAATGTGACGGTCGCCGTCGGTCCACGCCGCCACTGCGGTCGTATGGAGCAGCATCCGGGCGCCCGACTCGGCAATCATGTCGCAAAGGAGGAGGCGCGTCGCCTCGGGCTCCAAACCGGTATAAACGGAGTTAAAGTCGAGGCTGCGCTGGAACTCGATGTGGCCGACGCCGGCGCCTGCGGCCAGCGAGCGGTCCACGATCTCCTGAGGGATGCCTTCGACGATTTTGACCTTCGGTGCCCCAGGCTCGCGGTGGTAAACGTTCCAGAAGCCGTGGAAGCCGGTTGCTCCACCGACGAAACAGCCGCCGGGAAAACCGGCGCGCTCGACCAGAAGGGTGCGGCTGGCGTGTCGCGCGGCGGCGATGGCGGCGGCCGGTCCGGCGGTTCCACCGCCTATGACCAGGACATCGACCTCATCGGTAATCGGTATCCGGCGCGCCGGCTCACGTACGGCCTTCACGTTCCCTTCCTCTTGCGCCGGGCGGGACGCGCCCGGCAACGTCAACCGCCGCCTCGAATCGGGTTGAGCGGCTCCTTGATGTTCGGTGCGCCAGTGGTGTAGGGACTGCCTTCGGGCGTCGCGGCCCAGCGGACGGCGTTCGCGAGAACCCGCAGGATGTTCTCGTCGTAATAGATCGGGAACGTTTCGTGGCCCGGGCGGAAGTAGAAGACCTTTCCTTTGCCGCGATGCCAACAGCAGCCCGACCGGAAGACCTCGCCGCCCTCGAACCACGAAATGAACACGAGTTCGTCCGGCTGCGGGATGTCGAACAGTTCGCCATACATTTCCGTGTGCGCAAGTTCGAAGTATTCCGGCAGGCCGTCGGCGATGGGGTGGCCGGGCCGGACGACCCAGAGGCGTTCCATCTCGGCCGCCTCGCGCCACTTCAGGCCGCACCCCGTGCCCATGAGTTTCCGGAAGATCTTCGAGAAGTGGCCCGAGTGCAGGAGGATGAGGCCCATGCCCTCGAGCACTCTCTTGTGGACGCGGTCGACGATCTTGTCCTCGACCTGGTCGTGAGCCATGTGGGCCCACCACATCAGAACGTCGGTCTTCTCAAGCACCGCTTCCGTCAGGCCGTGCTCGGGCTGCTCCAGCGTGGCGGTCGCAACGACCTCGATGCCTTGCTGCTTGCCGAGATGGGCGGCAATGGCGCCGTGGATTCCCTGGGGGTAAACTTCGGCAACCTTCTTGTCCTTTTTCTCGTGGACGCCCTCGTTCCACACGGTGACGCGAATCGGTTTGGACACGGGTTTTTCCTTTCTGTCTGTGGTCCTCGAAGGGCGCGATTATGCTGCGTCCCGGGCGTCAGTCAAGACAAATCGGCGGCCTGCAATTCTGTTGTCTTTCGTCTTGCGAGGGACTATCGTGGGGTCTGTTACGAAAATCCGGGCCGCAAGACACAAACAGGGGCAAGCATGCGCGTGCCGATCGGTTTTGCGTTAAGTCTGGGACTTCTGGTAGGAGTTTCCACCATGGGGTGTGAAAAAGGCGGCGCGATCAATGAACCGGAGACCTCTCCAGAGCGGACCAAGGGCATCAGCGATGCCGCATTGCCGCAAGTGACAATCCGCACCGAGAGAGGCGAAATCGTTCTGGAACTCACGGAGGACGACGCGCCGAACACGGTGGCGAACTTCATCTACCTTGTAGAGAAAGGTTTTTACGACGGTCTGGCGTTCCATCGGGTAATCCCGAACTTCATGATTCAGGGCGGCTGTCCGCACGGCGACGGTCGCGGCGGGCCCGGCTACATGATTGCCGATGAGATCAGCCCGCGGTTGCGGCACGAGCGCGGGATGATTTCAATGGCCAACGCCGGGCCGGACACGGGCGGCAGCCAGTTCTTCATCACGCACGTCCCCTGTCCGCACCTGGACGGCAAACACACGGTCTTCGGCCGCGTCATCGCCGGGATGGATGTGGTGGACACCATTGAGAAGGGCGACAGGATTTTCAAGGTGACGGTGGACCGGAAGCGCGACCACGTCTATAAGCGAAGAGCCGTGAACCGGTAGAATCGCCCGGCGTGGCAGGCTCTCTGCCCGATGGCCCACCCCGAAGGCTTGCGGCCCGCGCCCGCGGGCCGGGACGATGATCTACACGATGCTGGGTTTTATGGTCGCGGCGGCTCAGGGCTTCGGCGCGCCCTTGGGCGCGTTCTTGCAGCACAGGACGCGCGTCGCGTAGTCGGCGCCAGATCATCTTGTCGCCCTCGTACAGGCCGGCCAGGACCGTATAGAGGCCCACAGCGGCCTTGGGGTCCACGGCTACCATGAAGGTGCACTCGGTCTCGGCGTCCGGCTCGAGCGTCACCTTTTGCGCCGCAGGCTGGGCGGTGACGAGGTCCGGCAAGCGCAGCCGAACCGTGCCGGTCAGCTTCGCCTTCGTGATGTTGCGGACCCGGAACCGGAGGGTGATCCGGCCGCCGGGGGCGACGACGCGCTTCCGCAGGACCTCGCGGACGAAGAACGCCTTGGCCTTGCCGGTCGGCTGGGCGTAGACCTCCACCGCGCGCAGCGTCGACAGCTTGGGAATCCACTCCATGCTCTCGAAGAGGCAGCTGTTGACCATGTGGATCAGCACGCGTACGCGGTCGGTGGTGACAGGGGCGAACCGGTGGTCGTAGACGTCACGGTAGTAGTTGCCACGCACTTGGTCGACCGTCTTCCACTGCCCGCCCACGAAGGCCTGCACGTCGTAGTCCCGCAGCGTCCGCTCCCACGCGCCGTAATCGTGGTACACGCGCACTCGTGACACGGCCGCCGGCCGGGGGAGCTTGACCTCGAACCAGTCCGGCCACTTGTCCTTGCCGCCGTCGTCCTCGTCCCAGCCGCGATTTCGGCCGTTGTAGGCCTGGGCGCTCGTATAGCACGTCGCGTCGCCGCTGATAGCGGCCTTGGGCCCCAGGGGCGGCAGCGCCCTTGCGCCGCCGTTGGCGGGCTTGGGCTTTTCGACGGAAGACGCCGCCGCCGTCGCATCCAGCGTGGTGACGGCGAGGTTCGGCTGGACCAGCAGGCTGTCGTAGCCCGGGGCGATGGCGTGGTCGGGGCCGACCTGCATATAGGTGGGGTCGCCGCTGATCGTCACGCGGAATCGTCCGTCCTTCGGCCGAACCTTCCGGCGGTTGCCCATCAGGTCGGTCAGGACGACCTCCGTCGCGTCGGTCAGCACCTCCAGGCCGTCGGGCTCGTTTCCGGTGAAGGCGACGGCGACCGTCCGCGTCTTGTCCCGGTAGAGCTGGAAGTGGTGCCCGTTGCCGGGAAGCGGGAGTTCCCGGACGAACGCTGCGTCGCGCAGGCACTCGTTCATGACCTGAAGCGAGATGGCCGCGGACGTCGGCTCGGTCCGCCGCCGCGAGATCGCCGCTATCCGCGCCGCCGAAAAGAAACCCGAAAGGAAACCGGCGAAACCGAAGAACCCGTCGTCAAGGGAACGGATGGGTCTGCTCTTGTTCAGTAGTCGGCGGCACGCCGAGTGAAGTGAAAATAATCGCTCGATGCGCCCTTGTAATTCGGGGGTCGATGACTAGGATTCTGGTTCAGCACAGGATAGGAGCCGCAAGTGTCCCAGGAATTTCGCACCGAGGACTGGCAGAGTTACCGCATGAATTATTGCGAGCCGCACCGGCAGCTCGAGCCGGCCGAGCAGGAAATCGCTGCCGTCGACGAGGCGTTGGAAGCCCTGCAGAGGGAGGGCATCCTGCC
>Ga0114919_10001262_pt1 | contig 20207 bp, 19 predicted proteins | sample BlataG_FD_88682 | JGI IMG/M metagenome (GOLD analysis project Ga0114919, IMG submission 88682) | Deep subsurface microbial communities from Black Sea to uncover new lineages of life (NeLLi) - Black_00105 metaG | ecosystem: Environmental > Aquatic > Marine > Oceanic > Sediment | place: Atlantic... | reverse complement strand
CCGAATCCAGTCATTACTTCATCATAAATAAGGAGCATGTCGTAATCGTCGCAAATCGCTCTCAGCCTCCGCATGTAGCCGTCGGGCGGTACAATGCGACAGTTGCTCCCGGTGACAGGTTCTACTATGAGGGCAGCAATCGTCTCAGGCCCCTCGACTTCGATTAGCTCCCTGATAGCCTCGGCGCAATAGAGATCACACTCGGGATAAGTCATCTTGAAGAAACAGCGATAGCAGAACGGATCCCAGACACGGATACTTCCGGGTACGCCGGGTTCTGCCCCGGTGTGTCGTGGATCACCTGTGACCGAACTGGCCCCGTAGGTCCCCCCGTGATATGAGCGGTATCTGCAGATGATCTTCTGCCTACCAGTGACCGCCCTTGCGATCTTGAGGGCATTTTCGTTGGCCACGCCTCCACCGGTTACGAGAAAGGTCTTGGAAAGATCTCCAGGAGCGATGTCGGCTAGCATCTTGCCAAGCATAGCCCGCTGCTCATTTGCAGCCGAAGGCATGACATAGCATAGCTTTTCAGCCTGATCTTTAATTGCCTGAACCACTTTCGGGTGCTGGTGTCCGGCATTAACGTTTACGAGTTGTGAAGCAAAGTCTAAGTACTTTTTCCCTTCGGAATCCCAGAAATAGCACCCTTTCGCCTCGGAGATCACAAAGGGCTTAAAGCGTTTTTGGGGTGACCAGGTATGAAGAAGATATTCCTTCTCATAATTACCGATTGTTTCAGGATCCAATGCTTGGTGGAGATCGCTCATTTCGCCTGCTTCCTTGTTATTTATTGGACGATTGTAGCCTCGAGGTTGTTGTTCTACTGCGAGTAAGACTTGTTATATGAGGTCCTATTTATCGCAACCGGCTCAACTTAGCTTGTGGGGAAAAATATTTAAATGAATTCCGCCTCGATCAGTGCGGGGAGATCAGCGACACTTTCGATCACGTGTGTATGCCAATATTTCCCCCAGGTTGTTACCGGGCGAGGCCCGCTCATCACACCAACCACGCCGCGAACCCCAGCGTTGCGACCTTCGAACATGTCGGCCGGCGTATCGCCGATCTTGATAACTTGGTGGACACTCTGGATATTCAATTGGGTCATGGCGTAGAAAATCATGAACGGTGCGGGGCGGCCAATTTGTCCTGGAATGTGCTCGACGTCTACGGCGAGGTCCACCAAGCCATCCTCAACCCATCCAAGGCCATCCATAATGGCGTCTACAACGATGCGGTGGAAGCCGGTGTCGGTTGCCACCTTTATGTTTTGGTCGTGACACCACTGGAAAACATCTGAGGCGCCGGGGACCTCTTCAACATTAGTCCGATAGTGCTTGACCATAATTTCTTGATAGCGTTCAAATATCTTTACTGCTTCTTCGTATGTTTGCGGATCCTTTGTTTTCTCGAAGTCCTTAAAGTTGATCTGCTGACCTTTCGACTTAGCAATGAGGTACTGGTATAGGTGGATTTTGTTGGTCCCCATATGGAAGAGGATATCTTCAGGAGTTGTCTGGAGGTTAAACTCAACCGCGGCCTTATAAAGGCAATCTCTCACCCCCGTGTCGTCTTTGACGGTTGTCCCAGAGAGATCGAACATGACCATACTGATCCGGGACATTTGGGAGATCCTCCTTGATGATCCTCTATTGGTTTATTGGTGTACACCTATCGATTCGAGAGTAACATACCATTACAGAGCTGTCAAGCCAGCATTGGATCATTCATGATCGCTTGACATCTTGTAGTACGTGTGCTATCAAAATGGCAGTAATGGTATATACTATTATACCTTTGACATACCATCCAACCTGATGATGAACCTACCCAATCTTTCTGTGGGCGTGGTTTTAGCCAGCGGTGTGAAGTAAGCAATTCGGAGTCCAATTTTTTTACCCTTCAGTGGCTCAGCTGCTCTATCCAATGAGCCTCGATGAAGGAGGAATAAATGCCAACATTATTTGACTTTATGGACCGAGCCACCTCGGGTCCGCTTATAGCTGAAAATGATTTTAATTTAAACATCCTCATCCCGAACATTCGCCAGACACTGAGGGATCATGAGATTCATTATAACCCTAAGGACCCGCTTCCAAGCGAGGACGAGCTTGCTGATCGCCTATATGAGGCGGCGATTTCTTTCCTTGTAGATTGTGGTATCTATTGCGATGCTACCAACCGGATCATTAAATTCACGCGGGAGGAGATCCTACAAGCTGTTGATAACCTATCTGAAGGAAGCATCTTTGGTGATGGAAAGGATCAACGTTTATTCAAGCCGCGGAGGCCGGAAGACGAAAGATCGCCATGGTATCACGTGGGAACGGGCATTGTTGCTTCATCGGAGGAAGTTGCTCTTGCCCAAGTAGAGGGATATGGCAGCATTTCGCAAGCCAATTCGATCAGCATTCCGGCTTTCAACCGCGTTCAGGGTCAGCAGGTGATTAGCGGATCACCGCTGGAAATCCATGCTACGGTCACATCTGTACAGGCGGGTCGTCGGGCGCTTAGGAATTGCGGACGTCCTGGCCTTCCGATCATGAACCTGATCTCCTCAGCGACAACCGCGGTTGGGACGATTGCTGGTTCTCATCCGACATTCGGTCTGCGTCCCTCCGATGGCTGGCTCATTGATTTCCTGGCCGAAATGAAAGTCAATTTTGAGACACTGAATCGGCTGGCCGTTATTCAACTAATCGGGGGCAACGTGGGGTCTACTGCCCTACCGATCCTTGGTGGTTATGCCGGCGGACCAGAAGGGACCGCGTTATTGATGACGGCTTATCACCTAGCTGGCATCCTGCTTTTTCAAGGGGCATATCACCTTACAGGACCGATTCATTTCAGCTATGGGTGTTCTTCCACCCGCAACTGCTTGTGGACGTTTTCCATTGTAGGTAGGGCAATAAGTCGAAATCTCAGATATCCTTCTATAGCCCTCGGTTATGCTGCTGCCGGACCATGTACACGTATGTACTACTATGAGGCGGCGGCGGTTAACCTCTGCTGTGTGAACGCCGGTTATGGTGGGATACAGACGGTGCACCCGGCAAAGGCAGTGGTTGATGATGGAGTCACACCCATGGAAGCTAAATTTAATGTCGAGACGGCTTGCGCTGCAACGGCGATCGAAACCGATCAAGCGCGTGAGCTCATCCATTTACTCCTCGATAAATACGAGGACCGGATCGAAACCGCCCCGGTTGGAAAGCTTTATCAGGAGTGCTACGATCTCATGTCAAGAAAACCTTCGGAGGAGATGGTCCGACTTTATGATGAGATCAAGGAGGAATTGTCACAGCTGGGAATCCCTTTCTAAATGCGACTAATAAAAATATTTAAATATGAGGAGCCGAGGAGGTATGGGAATGCTTGATTATTTGGACATCTACCAACGAGCGTTGCAAGGGCCTATCATGAGCGAAAGGGATTTCGACGTGAAGGTTTTCATACCAAATCTAAAGCAAATAGTAAATTGCTACCAGATTCGCTATGACGAAGATGATTTGGTCCCATCAGATGATCAAGCAGCGGATCGCCTGTTTGAGGCGGGGGTGGATTTCTTAGCCCAGGTAGGGGTTTACTGTCAGGACACGAACCGGGTGATCCAATTTACCAGGGAGGAAATTCTCACTGCGTTGAAAGAAGCCCCGGGAAGGTGTCTTGCTGGCGAGGGTAAGGACACCGGGGTTTTCAGCATGCGGAGGCCTGACGACCGAAAACTGCCATGGTTCCATGTAGGATCTGGCATTGTTGCCTCGTCGGATGAAATTGCCACAAATCTAATCGAGGCCTATGGGGCAATCGCGTCGGCGGACTCGATCAGCATTTCGGCATTTGATAACATTCGAGGAATTCCGGTCATGGCCGGATCGCCGGTGGAGTTAGATGCAGCTCTCCATAGTATCCAGATCGGGCGTGAGGCTCGCATGCGGGTGGGTAGGCCAGGGCTTCCGATCATGAATGTGATCTCCACCGCGGCATCAGCGGTGACCACAATCGCAGCCAGCGCGCCCCAGTTTGGGCTGCGTCCCTCAGACGGTTGGCTGTGTGGGACGATCGCTGAGATGAAGGTTGACTTTGGGGTTATGAACAAGGTGGCGTACTTGCTAAATTGGGGTGGCAATATCGGGGCTGAGACGAGCCCAATTTTAGGGGGCTATTGTGGTGGACCAGAGGGGACGGCCGTGGTGAGCACAGCCTACATTATTATGGGTTTACTCGTTCATCGAGGGAACTACCAGCTCACTTTCCCGGTTCATTTCAGATATGGATGCTCGACATCCAAAGATGTTCTGTGGGCGGTATCGACAAGCTGCCAGGCAACAAGCCGGAATGTTCCAATGCCGGTAATCTGGCTCGGTTATGTCGCCGGTGGCCCCAATACTAAGATGTTTTTTTATGAGTCAGCTGCTTACTTGTTATGTGCGGTTACCTCGGGTGCGCCCTCTGTTCAGACGCCACACCCGGCTAAGGCGGTGAAAGTCGATGGCATCACGCCAATAGAGGCAAAATTTGGGGTTGAAATGGGTGCGGCGGCAGCTAAACTTGATCGAGATCAAGCTAGTGAGATTGTTGCCAAGCTGGTGGAGCTATATGTGCCTCGACTAGAGACTGCTCCGACTGGAAGCATTTATCAGCAATGCTTCGACGTGATTACAGGAAAGCCCAGCGATGAATATCTGCTACTCTACGATGAAGTTGTCGAGGAGCTTGCTGGGATGGATATTCCATTCGAATAAGACAGGATGATCCCCGGAGGAGAGAATAGATCCATGGACAAGCAAGAGATTTTAAAGCGCCTTACTAATGCTATTATCGATGGCGATGAGGAGCAGGCCGTCACATCCGCTAAGGACGCAGTCAATCTGAAGATGGACCCAATGGAAGCAATGGATAATGGGCTTTCAAAAGGGATGGATATTGTTGGCGAACGATTTGGAAAAGGAGAAGCCTTTCTTCCAGAATTATTGATGGCCGCACAGGCTTTCAATGCTGCGATGGAAATATTAAACCCCGAGATAGAGGCTCAGAAGAAAGAGATTAGTAAGCTGGGAACAGTCCTCATTGGAACTGTCAAGGGGGATGTCCATAGCATTGGAAAAAACATCGTTGCCACAGTTTTAGAGACAAGCGGGTATGAGGTGGTGGATATAGGTGTGGACAATCCCACGCTGGGGATTATTCAACAGGCGGAAAAGGCAAAGGTCGATGTCATTGCTCTCTCGTCGCTGATGACCACAACTATGCCATCTCAGAGGGAGGTCATCGAAACGTTAAAAGAGATGAACCTGCGGGAGAAATACAAGGTAATTGTCGGAGGGGGACCGGTCAGTCAGGCATGGGCTAATGAGATCGGAGCGGATGGGTATGGGAAAACCGCCATCGACGCGGTGGAGATCCTGAAGGGATTAATAGGTTAATCCGCCAACGTTTTTCCTAACCTTTTTTACCGATCTTCAAGTCGCTAAATGCTTTGCTAATTTCCTTCGGCCTTATCAACGTAGTTGGAACACTGGAGCGGCGAGCAACCCGATCAGCAGTTCGTCCAAATGCATATGGTTTGAGTCCGCCGGAACCATGTGTGCTCATAACAATCAAGTCTATTTGCTCGTCCTGCGCGTACTGTAGGATTCGGGCTGATGGCCGGCCATATATTACAGCCACATCGACACTAAGTCCTTTTTCACGTAAGCGAGTAGCTACTGGTTCTATCTGTCGCCTGACCTCAGCCTCACGGCTTGCCATTTCACTGTCATGAGAGATTTGGTGCTTAGATCGGTCGATATCTCCGGGCGTCTCCGGCACTTTCACCTCTGGCAGCATTGCAGAAACCGGCTTGAACACCCCTCCTCTTCGACCGCGTGGAGTTGGGGCAACCCCAAGGAGAGTAAGCGTCGCATCCAACGCAGTGGCCAATTCACTGGCATATGGTAGAGCCCCTTCAGCTAACTCTGAACCGTCCAAGGGAACAAGAATCTTCTTTATCATCCTGACCTTCCTTCTGAATTCAGGATCGGATTAGGGTTATAGAGAAATTTCTGCATGAAGGCAGCTTTGCTCACTCCTCCAAAATTTTCTGCAATTCCACTATGAGAGGGTGGTGTATGCCGTGAATCCGTAGTGTGTAATTCTAAGCGATTTCCCGGCTATTTACCAACGTTGACCTTCATCACAAATCACGGTGCGGTGATGGCGGTCCTTGGCGGCAACAACCAGATCGCGCCCCGCGCAATCTCCTTGTAGCTGGGCATTACGGATCGCAACGTGCTGCGGATCTTGAAAGATATCGAGACGGCGGTTTATATCAAGAAGAACAGGGTGGGTCGGACCAACAGGTAGGATGCTAGAAGATCCGAACGCCTTGCCTTTTAAGCGCTTTTTGGACTCTCTTGACATTTACTGTGCTACATCTTACGTTGTCCTTGACAGAAATGGCGGATGCCACGCCTGCGCCCTGCCCGGTGACTGTACAGCACATCATACTGCGGAGCGCGGCGTGCGATATCTTGTCCCCGGCAACACAGCGTCCGGCGACAAGCAAGTTTTCCACCTTCTGTGGAACCGTTATGCCGTAAGGGACCTGAAAGTACCTGCCCGTCGTCGGCAAGATCAACAAACCGTACCCATCGAGGAACTCCGGGAAAATACCGATAGAGTCCTCGAATCGGGCCTGGTTCCGCACATCATGCTCGGTCATGCAGTATTTGCCGATGATTTTTCTAGAATCACGCGTGCCCAACGTCATGCCAAAGTTCCTGAGCTTCGCGTTCTCGAAACCTGGCACGTATTTTCTCAACGCCTCTATCGCCAAAATCGCTTGATAACGGCCATATATCTCCGCCTTGGTAAGATCCCAGACGTCAGTACAGTCATAGTCGAGCATATAAATCATGTTTAGGTTGGTGGCCTCTCCCGCATCGGTGAGAGTGCTCCAGGTTCCCGCTATGCTGGTAAGGTTTTTGGGGATCACACCATCTTTACGTGCTCGATTGAAGGGTTCCTCAAGATAGGTGCTGAACAGACCGTCTTCCTTGCCCGTTGTTTCGATTTCCCAGCCCTTACCCCAATCCCCAATGGTAGAGGGGTTCTCCTTCACGTATTCGAGGAACCGCTCATTGTTTACTCCTGCGCACGAGAACATAACTGTCACACCCATCATTTCATTCTTGGGAGTCTTGCGACAGGGTGCACCAGCATGAAAGGCGATATCAGCATCACCAGTGGCATCGATAACCCTCTTCGCAAGGACTGCCTGCCTCCCCGATTTGCTTTCGGTGATGATTCCCTTGATGGTATCGCCATCCATCACCGCGTCGACGGCAAGACAATGCAAGAGCGGCACGATACCCGCTTCCTGTACCAGTTGATCTGCAACGTACTTGAACATCTCTGCATCAAGGGCTTCGCTCTGAGACTGAGGTTCCTTCCGGGTCCCGCCCAACTCCTTCGCCCGTTTCTCGAACTCGATGCCGATCCCTTCCACGTCGGTGGTCCCCTCATGCCGGTACCAAGCGATGCCTTCCACTCCCACCTGCGTGATAACACCGCCGAAACATCCATAGCGCTCCACCAGCATTGCTTTCACACCTTCTCGGGCTGCGCCCAGCGCCGCTGCAAGACCCGCCGGACCGCTCCCTACAACCAGGACATCTGTTTCCACCATGACCGGTACCACTCTAGACATCTCGTTTATTTGTTTCATGGATCCCTACTTCTGAGTAGAAACCTTCACCTTCGGCGGCGCTTAGGCTGCAAAGCCTAGGACTTGGCGTTGCGCAATCCTGCTGCAAGCGAAGGCCGCTCCATTCTCCGATATTCTGATTCAAACGGGAGCAGCGCCGTGCTCGATAGTAAGAGCAACAATGTCTTTGCTGTCTATTTCTCTTGAAGGAACGCCCTTTTTCACCGCCAGCGCAGCAGCCGCGCCCATGGCTTGTCCCATGGCCATACAAGTGCATTGGGCGCGAATACCTGCAAGCGCCATCCGGTCCGCCGACACGATCCTGCCGGCTACGGTGATCCTTGAGCTGCCCTTAGGGATAAGCGCCCTGAACGGAACTTTAGGAACAAGGTCTTTGGATTCGAGAAAAGTGACCTCGCAGCCGTTTTTCTGGCTATGCATGTCTACATAGTTGAAAGCATTACATACCTTGTCTTCAAAATCGGTAGCTTCCATAAAGTCGTCTTTGGTAACGATATATTCTCCCTCTGTCCTATACGTCTCCCGCGCCAGTGCGTGCGGGTACATCGCTTTCAGCACTGCTCTCTCGCATCCGGGGATCGACGAGGTTACGAACTTGAACATCCGCAACATGCGCGCCCTTCCCTCCAGATTGGCTCTCGTCTGGCCATCAGCATCGGACGTATCCGCATTGTAGATGTGGGTCGCGTTGTGGCCGCCGTGGTCCAGGTAGTACTTGAAGGGCAGCATGTTGGGGTAAGCGAAATCACCTTTGTGTAGAATCCCGCTTTCCATCGCCTCTTCGTATATGGTTTGAACCTCTTTTTCCAATATCTGTTCATGATCGATACCTTCGATTTTGTATTGATAAGAACCAGGCTGCCTGACTTTATTCCAGAGGACTCCCAGGCCGAGTATTCGAACCACATCTGAATCTCCCGTGCAATCGATGATCTCTTTCGACTTGGTGATTCGTTTGATACCGCGACCCAAGGATGTTATTTCCCAGTAATTCCCAACTGCCTTTACATCAGCTACGAATTCATGATAATGGAGTATTATTCCGGACTTCACGGCTTCTTCTTCAGCTATGGCCACATAGATCGGAATATTGATATAGCTATAGTAGCCGGGGGTTTCCACCGGCCTTCTCTTTCTATAGTCGGGTATTGGGAGACCTTCAACTTCTCTCGATTTCTTGTTTAGTTCCCATGGTATGCCGAGAACGACCGGACCTTCGGTGCTAAAAAAGTAGGCCGGCGTATACACGCCGCCGGCGGTCATCGTTCCCCCCACCTCGATCCTGCTTCAATGACGGACGTTTTGATCCCGGCTCTGGCGGCCTGTAACGCCGCGATATGCCCTGCCGTTCCGCCGCCCGCAATAGCGACATCAACTGTCTCATGAATAGTTCTCATCACGCTTGTGCCTCTCTTGCCCCAAAGGCCAATCTGGCGAATAAGAGGGCACCCCTATGGGGATGCCCTCCTATGACTGCTCGGCCCGGACTTTGGCGTGTGGCGCTCGGCTGAGCTCGGTCGAATGCACACGGCAAAGAGCATTGGCGGTTACCCAGGCTACACTATTCCTCGAGCAGGATCCACGTGTCAAACAGCCAGTAGTCCTCGGCTGGACGTGGGTGGTAGTCATGCACCTTGGTCCTGTGCGCCTCGAAGGTCAGTGGCTCGTAGAGGTAGATGAAGGGTGGGTTATCCTGCATATAGACCTGCAACTCCTCATACAACGCCTTCCGCTCCTCGCGATCTACGGTCGTCGCGATCTTATCGAGGTAGTCATCGATCACCGGGTCGGACCAAGAGGAGTAGGCCGCATCCAAGCCGCCCAGCGCACCGTCTAGTCGCCGGTGAGCCTCACCTTCCGGGCAAGACCAACTGTCGCCGAAGAGGGGCGGCAATGCCTTGGTGGCCTCCAAGTCCCAATAGTGGCCGGATTCCATGATCTCGAGGGTGATATCGATCCCTACCTCACCCAGGTAGCCCGCGATGGCCTCACACACTTCCTCGAAGTGGGTGTAGGCGCCAGCCGGGCATGCCATGTCCATCGAGAAGCCATCCGGGTAACCGGCTTCGGCTAAGAGGTCCTTGGCTTTCTCCGGGTCATAGCCAAAGGCCTCGACAGCGCCATAGCCCAGCTCTCCGGACGCGACGTAGCCCGTGGCTTGTTTTCCAAAGCCGTCGAACAGGGCATCGATGATGGCGTCCACGTCAACGGCATAGTTCATGGCCTGTCGGACTGCGGCCTCCATCGTCGGCTGGTCTAAGCCGGTGGTCATGTTGTTGAAGGCGATGTAAAAGATACGAGCAACCGGATAACTGATTACCTGGACGCCTTCCACGCCCAGCAGGCTCGTGGCCTCTTCCGCGCTCAGGCGGCCGATGATGTCGATCTCGTCCGTCTGGATGGCGGCTACCCGTGTGGCGGACTCAGGGATGGGTCGGAATATAAGGGTTTCGACCTTCGGATACCCTTCCAACCAGTAGTTGGGATTGGCCTTATAGGTGATATGGTCGCCCTTCACCCATTCTTCGAACATGAACGGCCCGGTGCCGATGGGATGTTCCAGGAAGCCATCAACCCCTACCTCCTCCATGTACTCATCTGGCACAATCGCCCAAAAGTCGTGAATAGTGGCCAGCAGGAGCGGCTTGGGGCCATCCGTCGTGATCTTGACCGTGTAGTCGTCAATCTTCTGCAATGTCTCGGCTATTGCATATTTTTCCTTCCACACGCTGTCGTCCCCCTTGCCGTACTCCCAGGTTGCGACTACGTCATCGGCGGTGAAAGGCTCGCCATTGTGGAAGGTGACACCTTGGCGCAGATGGAAAGTGTACTCGGTGCCGTCCTCGGAGATGTCCCAGCTCTCGGCCAGGGCGGGCTGGATTTCGCCTTCTAGATCTAAGAACACCAGGCTGTCGTAGAGCTGCGTGGCCACATTGTCCGCATTCCGCTCCGCAGTTGACGGGATATAGAGGGAATTCGGGAAGGTGGAGAGGGCAACTCTAAGCGTTCCCACCGGCTTGTAAGGGGCGGGCGTCGCTGTGACCTCGACGATCTTATCAACTTCTTTTAATACCTCAACCGTCTCGACGATTCTCTCAGGCGTGGGGGTTGCCTGAGCGCAGGCGGGGAGGACCAGTGCAGCGAGCATTATGAGCCCGAAGATAGTCCGGGCTCGTCTAGCGGATAACATATCATCTTCTCCTTTTCTATATAGAGTGCTGAAGTCTTGCTAATTATATTGATTTGGTTCGGTATCTTCTGGACTTATCACCTCCTATCGGTTTCGTCCCCATATATTATTGAGTGGACTACAAATGGAAGTCAAACAGTGGAGTAGGTATGATGAGCCAGAGGCTGTTTGTGAGGGAGGGAGGGTGGTCCGGGCTCGTGGGATTGAATGAACTGTTTGATGAAAATTTAAACCGAGGGCCGTATGTGTTACTGGTATCAGAGATGCAGCCACCCCCCAAAAAGTAAAGTGCACGTATGAGTTCCTATGAGGTGCCTCAATCTGGTTTAAGCGTTGCCTCGGATTCAAGTGGCAGGACAGGATGGTAGTTACGTTGCACTGGATTGAGGTGAAGCTGCATTTGTTCATTTCAAAAAAAAACCAAGGGCCTTGCGCAATATTGAAATAATGGCATATACCTTTGCAAGTAAGTGAAATTTAGCATAGTTGTGAGGGGAAGTCAAATAAGGTCTTTCCATGCCTCCTTTCGCGGATCAAACCGGCAGTTCAGCTCACGCTTGCTGTTTGGCCACGGTAATAAGAATCGAGCGCAGAGGTCTTCAATTCAGTCCGATCTCGCACAGCCAGTCGGGATTCCACTCCACGCCCAGTCCCGGCATCTGTGGGCAATGCACGTACCCGTTTTCATCTAGCGGCACTATCTCCCTGAAGCCGACCTGGAAACCTTCCGGTTGGTAGAACGCCCCATCGTCCATGTACTCCAACCAGGGGGAATCGCCAAATGCCGTGCACAGGTGCAAGCCGATTATAAAACCGACACCGCTCTTCCCGTGGTGGAAGACGACCGGAATTCCAGCGCCTTCAGCCATAGCCAGGATCTTGAGCATGTCTGTCGGCGTGCCGCCGATGATCGGATCGGGTTGCAGGACATCATATAATCCCTTCTGTATGAATGTTCCGAATGGCCGAATTCCGATTTTACACTCTCCGCCAGCGATAGGAACCTCGGACTTACTACGCAACATCGCCCCTGCCTCTTCCAGCTCGTAGGGGAGAGGTTCTTCCAACCAGGCCACGTCCAACTCGGCCAAGATGCGTGCCGTTTCTTCTGCACGGGCTAAATCCCAGTTACCGGGTTCGTCCATACTTGGGTCTCTGCCTGCCTGGTTGGCATCGACCATGATCGCCATCCGTTCACCCACTGCCGCTCGGCACTTTTCGACGAATGTAATGTCGCCGGCCATCGTCTTGGAGGAAAGACGCAACTTCACCGCCTTGTAGCCCCGCTCAAGATACGCCAGGCAGTCCTCGGCACGCTCCTCTGCGGACTTGCCGTGGTGAACCGTGCTGGCGTAGACCTGCACCTTGTCACGTTTGCCGCCCCATAGTTTGTAGAGTGGTAAGCCCACAGCCTTGCCCACGATATCCCACAGGGCAACGGAGACAAAGAAGAACCGGCCCCTCTGTTGTATGCTATGCAGAAACGCGTTATGTGCTTCCATGTCGGCAACACGTTTGCCGACCAGATACGGAGCCACGATCTGGCTGATGTCATTGGCGGTCGCCGGTATCATGTAGGGCGTATACTCGCCATCCATTGAAATGCCATAGATGCCTTGATTTGTTTCGACACGAACCACGATATAGTCACGGGTGGTGATACGCTGAGTAGGGCTCCATGGAGGAACGAAACCTTCGCTGAAATGCACGTTGCGCACCTCAGCGGCACGAATATCTGTAATAAAGAGTTGGCTTAAGTCGATCATAATTTCTTTTGGAACGTCTCCTGCAGAACACAGTGAGAACTTGGACCAGATGCACTGGAACATGGGCCTAAGCTGTCAAAGCCTTATCTTAGCAGCTCAGGCCCGGCAGCACAAAGCTAGGACGAGGTAATGGAGCTACCTAAATCTGGGTAATCCCAGCATGAAGGAATAACCAAGAATGAGGTAGGGACTACCTAGATGCGAAAGTCCGATGCCTTCGCTCTGCCGGGCTCATGAACTGAAGGTCCTTGGCCGTTCGTCCCGCGAGCGAAGCGAGACGGAATTCGCCTGCCCTGGCGGGCTAGGCCAGGGAATCCGTCCCCGCTACTGAGTTGAAATGCACCCAAAAAAATCCTATTTTTAAGTTATTTTGGATAGCTACTCTATATAAGATTATTGGTTACTACTCAGCCTATCCTCCTGCAGGTTATGAATGAGAGCATTTATCGGTTTGAATATCCGGTCGAGACGCGATTCTGTGTCAAAACAACATCCAAACCTGCGGGAGGGTGAGTAGTTACGATTATTGTCGAAATCAGAAACAAAATGAGATACCAATTCGTTCAGCCACATGGGCTCCTTTGAACTGAATGAGTTTTTCTCCTCGCAGGGTTTCGCTATTCGTCCCTGAAATCTATAGGGTCATTGCGAACGCTAAGCTTCTTTCTCTGGAAGGATCCTATGTTTAAATTATGGTGACCATTGGAACATTTGATGATGTTTGTCACCCTGGAAACGATGGTCAACCTTGTATAATAAGTTGGATGGCGGTATGTTTGGGCAGATCGGGTTTGGGCCTTATAACAGATTGGGACAGCTGCTGATGTATATTTATAGTAGCGGATCGTCCCTTGTAATCTATGGAGGAAGATTATAATGAGCAACGCGAATCCACATTCCACTTCCAACTACCCGGAACTAGAGAGTTATCCACGCGTTCTTCTGGGTCCAGGCCCCAGCATGGTCCATCCGAGGGTACTGCGCGCCATGGCGGCGCCGCTCGTCGGGCACCTCGATCCCTATTTCATCGAACTAATGGATCGCACGCAAGAGTTGCTGCGGTATGTATTTGAAACGGAGAACGGGCTAACCATTCCAATATCTGGCACAGGAAGCGCAGCGATGGAGGCTTCGGTAGCCAACATGGTGGAGCCAGGGGATTCGGTCCTGGTGTGCATCAACGGATACTTTGGCCTCCGTATGCAAAACATGATGGAGCGCTATGGCGCTATAGTGGAGGCTATACAGCGACCTTGGGGAGAGGTATTCACACCGTCAGAGGTTAAGCAGGCATTATATAAGCGGCCGGCGAAGGTTGTTGCCATTGTTCATGCCGAAACCTCGACTGGTGCGAAGCAGCCCTTAGATGAAATCTCTCAGGTGGTCCATGACCAAGGAGGGTTACTCATCGTCGATGCGGTCACGTCACTGGGCGGCATGCCGGTCCGGGTCGATGAGATCGGGATCGATGTTTGTTACAGCGCGTCGCAGAAATGCTTGAGCGTGCCGCCAGGCCTAGGTCCGATCACCTTTGGGCCGCGAGCGGTGGAGGCGCTGAAGAAGCGCAAGACCGCTGTAGCCAATTGGTATTTGGACATGACCTTGGTGCAGAAATATTGGGGGCCTGAGCGCACCTATCACCATACTGCGCCTATTACCTCAAATTACGCTCTCTACGAAGGGCTGCGCCTCATAGCGGAAGAAGGCTTGGATAACCGTTGGGCGCGCCACCGTGAGAACGCTCAGCTGCTATGGGCTGGCTTGGAGGATCTGGGTCTGACGTTGCATGTGCCGGAGGAACACCGGTTGGTCTCACTTACAGCAGTGTGCATTCCAGAGGGCGTCGAAGACCTCAAGGTTCGGAAACGCCTACTTCAGGAATACAATATAGAGATCGCAGGCGGGTTGGGGGAGTTCAAGGGCAAGGTCTGGCGCATCGGGTTAATGGGCTTCTCTTCGCGCAAGGAGAATGTGGTGCTCCTGCTAGGTGCATTGGAGCGAATCCTGAAGTGAGCCAGTAGCCCTTTGGACAGAAGACTCCCGTACTAGGCTTCAAGGACGCGGTCTATGCCGTTAATAATCCCAGGGGGTTTGTGGTTTCCTGTTCAACGGTGGGTTGCTGGAACTTCATCCGCTGAAAGTCGTTTATTTTAAATGCTTATAGTGTTGGAGTGTTATCCTGCGGGTGAATCATACATGATGGGTAGGATAAGATCATGTTGCCACTCACGGGAGTTGATTTCGAGCCACCATTTGCAAATTACAATCTAAGGGTTTCGAGGGCGAATTTCGAAGGAGAATCTCTATCCGAGTGCGGACTCCGTTTCTTCGATTGTTTGACAACCAATTCAAGGTGTGCTATTGTGATTTTTGAATAGTTAAAAGGTATATACCACTCATCCTTTTATATGCCATTCCTTGCAGTCGGATATCAAGTTGTGTTCATTTCATATCTGCTCGATCACCCTTGCCATTTGCTTACATAGTTCGGTTGAGCTGGACTAAACCTTTGATTCACCGGCAATTGCTGTTCTTATCATGAGTTCACGATGGTTAAAAACTAGTATCCAGTTACTGTTATTTTGCCTAGGTGCTTGGTATTGTGGAGAATTTCTCTTAAAAAATATATAGTGGTCAATGGGGGGTTACAAAGGATTAGGCTTCAATCGGCTACATTCATGGGTAAAGTTGATTTCAACCCATTTAAAGCAGGAGGTGATCATTGACAAGAGCCTAGAGACCTTTGATCTGGCAACCGATTTCCATTAACTTTCAAAAGGAGAAGAAGAAATGATATCCGCAAAAAAGAGTTGGGCCATCTTGAGCCTGCTCATGATTTCCGCTCTGCTTCTCGCGGCCTGCGCGCCTGAGGTTATTGTCGAAACAGTTGAGGTACCTGGTGAGGCTATTGTTGCGACCGTCGAGGTTGAGAAGATGGTGGAGATCACGCCCACACCAGCCGGACCGACGGGGACCCTGGTGAGAGCCATCACGACATTCCCCAACTCTCTCGACATGCCACAGTGCGCGGAACGGCAGGCCTCTACAACCTCCTGGCAGTTGTATGACTCATTGGTTTGGTTTGACGATGAGGGCATGATCGTACCCGCACTGGCCGAAAGCTGGGAGGTCTCCGAGGATGGCACCGAGTACATCTTCCACCTGCGCCAGGGCGTCGCCTTCCACAACGGTGAGACATTCAATGCCGATGCGGTCATCTTTTCTTGGGAGCGCGCGTCCACTGCCGAATTTGAATACAGCCATCAATGGCGAGAGGCTGACTCGGTAGAAAAGATTGACGACTATACTGTTAGGGTCACGACCCCGGAGGTCAACGCGTTCATTTTGTCGACGATGGCCGATAACTGGGCTATGATACCCCCTGGTTACTTCGCAGAGGTGGGCCAGGAGGGCTTTGACGAGCACCCCATAGGCACCGGCCCCTTTATGTTCGTCGAGTGGGTCAAGGGCGACCACATTACCTTCCAAGCCAACCCGAACTACTGGCAGGGTGCGCCTAAGATTGAGACCGTGATCTTCCGGCCGATCCCCGAGTCTACCACGCGGGTGGCCGCCATCCAGACCGGCGAGGTAGACATCGTCACCCGCCTGAGCTCGGAAGAGGCCACAAGTCTGCTGGGCGTGGAAGACGTCAAGATCATCAAGTACCCAAAGACTCGTATCTACTACGTCGCCTTTAACAACATGACCACCGGCTTAGACCAGCCGACGATGGAGGCCAAAGTCCGACAGGCCATGAACTATGCCGTTGACGTGGACGCCATCATCGATGCCCTGTTCGACGGCTTTGCCAAGCCGGCCATCGGCTACGTCGCGACCAGTGAGTTGGGCTACGACAATGCCGAGCCATTTGGCTACGACCCAGACAAAGCCCTCGAACTGCTGACCGAAGCTGGCTACCCGGACGGATTCTCGATGGACATGGGTTGCCCAGCTGGCGCCTACGTTCATTTTGAGGAGGTATGTGAGGCCATTGTGGGCTATTTGGGTGAGGTGGGGATCGATGTCACCCTCGAGATCATGGAGTCCGGTCATTACTGGGACTTGGAGGCCACCAAGCAATTGCCGCCGATCTTCGGCGACAGTTGGTCTGCAATAGGGGGTGAGGCTTACCGCCGAATGACCGGCGCGCTAGGAGGTATGGAATCCAGCTATTCCTCTTGGTCCGATCCGGAAATAGACCGCTTGCTCAATGAGATCAAGATGACCGTGGACCAGGAGGCGCGTGCGGCGTTGTATGGGGAGCTGCAGGTATACATGCGCGATAACCCGCCCTTCATCTACCTCTACGAACCGATCGCCTTCGAGGCGATCCGCACCCGGGTGCAGGAGTACAAGCCGCGCTCGGCCGAGACCTACTTCTTGTATGAGACGTGGGTCATCGAGGAGTAGTCTACCTCTAATGTGAGCTCTCGGCGCGAGCGTTTTACTGAGCTTACTCTGAAATCTCGCCGAAATCTGAACTCACGCTGAACGCTCAGCCGAATGGCGGTGGGAGGGCGCCTCAGGCGCCCTCCCACTTCTCAAATACTTCATGTAATCTATGTAAAGGTAATAGAAGGGTGTAGATATGCAGCGATATTTCCTTTCTAGATTGGTCCAGTCGGTCTTGCTATTATTTGGGGTCCTGGTGTTGGTATTCTTCATGGTTCGTATCACCGGAGACCCGGCGAGATTAATGATGCCGCGCGAGGCATCACCGGAGGATATCGAATCCTTCCGGGAGGCGATGGGTTTCAACCGTCCTATCCTGATCCAATTCTGGGACTTCTTCACCGGAGCGATCGTAGGCGACTTCGGCAAGTCTTTACATTTCAAGACTCCTGCGCTCAGGATGGTTATGGAGCGTATGCCGGCGACAGTGGAACTTGCTAGCATAGGCTTGCTTATGGCGGTAGTGGTCGCCATTCCGCTGGGTCTAATTGGGGGGTTCAATCCAGGTAGTTCAGCGGACTCGATTGGGCGAATAGTCGCTTTGCTCGGTCAGAGCATCCCTAATTTTTGGCTGGCCTTAATTCTTATCCTTGTCTTCGCCGTTAAACTCGGTTGGTTTCCCACCTTCGGTCGGGATGAGTTGAAATCGGTGGTCCTACCCGCTTTTGTACTTGGCCTACCAACGATGGGGCAGATCGTGCGGCTGACCCGCTCGTCGGTATTGGAAATACGGAGCGAGGACTTCATCCGTACCGCCCATAGCAAGGGTCTTGATCCAAGAGTGATCTATATCAAACACGTGCTCCGGAATGTCCTCATCCCCTTGGTGAGCGTGATTGGGGTCCAATTCGGCTATATGTTAGGAGGTTCCATCTATATTGAGACGATCTTTGCCTGGCCCGGCATGGGCCAGTTGGTTGAGCAGGCTATCGGGTGGCGGGATTTTCCACTGGTACAGGCCCTGGCTGTTTTCACCAGCGTTGTGGTCTTAGCGCTCAACCTGCTGACCGATATGTCCTATGTTATTATCGACCCGAGGGTTCGGTATGGCGACTGAGCAACTCCAACCCGCAGATAGTTTATTGGATGTCGAGCGAACATTTTGGGATCGCCTGGCTTACGCCGGCTGGTTCCTTTGGCGCGATCGGAGCGGTATTATCGGATTGCTTTTATTTTTGGTCGTGGTCGTGGCGGCGATTTTTTCTTCTCAACTTTCGCCATACGATCCGCTCGAACAGAATTTGCGGAACAACAAAATGCCCCCTGCCTGGTCCGCGGAAGGCAGTTGGGACCACCCTTTTGGCACAGATAACCTTGGCCGGGATACACTAAGCCGCATCATCTATGGTACCCGGGTTTCGCTGACGGTTGGATTTTTTGGCGTGCTGATTGCTGGTGGAATTGGCCTAGTCTTTGGTTCGATCGCTGGATATATTGGAGGGCGGGTTGATGCGACGATTATGGGGGCGGTGAATTTGATTCTTTCACTTCCGTATTTGTTATTCGTAGTCTTTATCGCCGCCATTCTGGGTCGGAGTCTGTTGAATGTTGTCTTGATCTTTGGCATAACCGACTCGCCGATTTTCGCCCGCATCACTCGTGGCGAGGTGCTGCGTATTCGTGAATCGGGTTATGTTGAATCGGCCATAAGCGCTGGGGCGCGCCGGGGTCGGATCATCTTCGACCACATCCTGCCCAACCTGATTGGTCCCCTCATCACTCTGGCCACCTTTGAAATGTCGGCTATGATTTTTTATGAGGCCGGCTTAGGCTTCTTGGGCCTGAGCGTGCCGCCTACCATTCCCAGTTGGGGCAACATGCTGGCCAGCGGCCGTAAGTATATGCTCAGCTCCCCCTGGATCGCTACTTTTCCAGGCCTGGCGATCATGTTCACTTCGTTAGGGATGAACTTACTTGGCGACTGGCTGCGAGATGTGCTTGACCCGCGCTTGCGTCGCTCAAGGAAGTAAGAGGTGATGAGTAATCAACTTGTATTAGAAGTCAAGAACCTTGTCACGAAATTCTACACCCTTGATGGTGTCATTCATGCGGTGAATGGGGTTAGCTTCGACCTAGAGGAGGGCGAAGCGCTGGCGATTGTGGGTGAAAGTGGCAGCGGCAAGAGCGTGACGGTGATGTCCATATTGGGCCTTATCCCATCACCACCAGGTAAAGTGGAAGGGGGACAGGCGTACTTTACCGACAAATATGGTCGGTGTGATTTGCTTCAATTGACACCGGCTGAACTGCGCAACGTGCGTGGAGGTCAGATCGGGTTTGTGTTCCAGGACCCGATTTCCTCTTTAAACCCAATCCTAATCATTGGTGAGCAAATCTCTGAGATACTGGTCAAGCATCTGGGGATGAGCAGCAATGAGGCTTATAAGCAGACGATCGAATTGCTGGGACAGGTAGGTATCCCCGACCCGGAGATGCGCTATAATAACTACCCCCATCAATTCTCCGGCGGTATGCGCCAACGAGTGATGATCGCCATCGCTATTGCCTGTAATCCAACGATTATTATCGCCGACGAGCCAACCACGGCCTTAGATGTTACCATCCAGGCCCAGATTGTGGATCTATTCCAGCGGCTACGGAACGTCATCGGTGTGGCGGTGATATGGATCACCCACGACCTGGGTGTAGTTGCTGGCTTGGCTGAGCGGGTTCTGGTCATGTACGGGGGGAGAGTAGTAGAAATCGCGTTGGTGGATGATCTATACGCACATCCCCAGCATCCATATACCATTGGTTTACTCGGTGCTCTACCCCGGCTGGATGCTCGTGAGACCAAGCGGTTAGTAAGTATTGAGGGTACCCCACCGGATATGCTGATACCAATCACTCATTGCCCATTTGCGCCTCGTTGCCCGTATGCCTTTGAACGCTGTTGGCAGGAGATTCCACCCATAATCGCAGTTGGGAAGCAGCACCAGACGTCTTGTTTTTATGACTTGGATAAAAAGCGGCCGCGCGATGGTTGAGAACAAGATGCTGTTGCGGGTTGAAAATCTCAAGAAGTATTTTCCGATCACTGGGGGACTGCTTGGCCGCCGGGTCGGCGCGGTGAGAGCGGTTGATG
>Ga0114919_10001259_pt1 | contig 20253 bp, 26 predicted proteins | sample BlataG_FD_88682 | JGI IMG/M metagenome (GOLD analysis project Ga0114919, IMG submission 88682) | Deep subsurface microbial communities from Black Sea to uncover new lineages of life (NeLLi) - Black_00105 metaG | ecosystem: Environmental > Aquatic > Marine > Oceanic > Sediment | place: Atlantic... | reverse complement strand
TTCTCTCTCTCTGTCTCTCTCTCTCTCTCTCTCTCTCTCTCTCTCTCTCTCTCTCTCTCTCTCTCTCTCTCTCTCTCTCTCTCTCTCTCTCTCTCATTCTCTCTCACACACATCTTCTCAGGCACGCTGAGAATCATTCTGAATCATCATTCCCAAAATAGAACTATTGTTTATATACACTGGAGTGCCATCAGCAGACCTAAACACAGTTCTCATTGGCTCAATTCTGATAACCTCCCCTTCAATCACCAACCCACCACCACCTCCCATCAACTTGACCTTATCCCCCGCAATGAATGGCCTGCTGGTATACAGAGACACAGCAGCACCAACATTGGTGAGTAGGTTTTGAGAAGCGATACCTACGATGACAGAAGAGGCACCCAGTGAGGCGAGAAGGGGCTGGATGTTGATGCCATACGCAGACAAAATTGCCATACCAGCTACACCAAAGATAAGGTAACTGAGAGCTGTTGAAAGGGGTTTAATCAAGCGGCCAAGGCCTTCCTTGGATCCTGGATGCTGAATAATGCGGTCTACAATGCGATCTTTGAGACGCTTGGCAAACCAAGCTGCAAACAAGATGGCAGCAGCTTCCTGAGAGTCCTGGAGGATTTGTGTGACGTGTTCCAGGCCCTTGAGAATGACATCGCCCTTATTGAAGAAGACCTGGTTAAAATCAGCCTTGGCTTTGGTGGCCCAGACTTGAGCCAAAGCTCCTGCCATTTTACTGGCGGAAAGGAGGAAGAAAAAGGGGAGGATGACGGTAGAGGGGCGGCTGAGAGAGCACGTGACGTCTGCGATGATGCTTTCCCTGCTGCCAAATTTATCTTCTGCGAGCTTTAGGATGGCAGTGGCAACGAGGACTGACACTGCTATGATGGCTACACGCTTGATGGAGAAGAAGACTGCTTCAGGGAGAGTATCCATGGCGAGGAGCTTGTCAACCATGGGGACGCCAGTGGGTTCAAAGACGACCTTGGGAGCAGCGGCGGCGGCGGCGGTGGTGACAATTGTGGTGGTAGTGCTCCTACGGCTACGAGATGTAAATTGGAGCTTGGATGGAACATTAATACCCTTGTGGATGGTATGAAAGGCTGAGAGCCCTAGGGTGGCGCGGGTTTTGACAAGAAGAGACATGAGATTCGATGATGACGGATTAATGAAGCTGGTTTACTAAAATAGGAGACGATTGACTGGTATATCAGTGATATGATGCCCAAATGATTAATTCCGTTAATTTTAAAGAGTGAAGCGCGTAATTTGTTTTGGGTTGAGGTGGGTCCCCCTGCTTATTTGCTCCCGTACTGATTTCCAGAGAAACGAGAGCGTGTGCTTTGAGCGCATGCTCAAAAACTTCTATACCTCCTCCATCATCCATCTACTTCTTACTCTTTACTTTTCCTCTTTTTTCTCTTCTTCCTATCCCCTCTAATACCACCACCACCACCCTCATCACCCAATGCTTCTTTCTTCTTCCTTCTTCTCTTAGATTGCTTCTCCTCTTCCTCTTCCTCCTCTTCTCCATCAACGGCATCGTCATCACCTTCTACCTCCTCTCCTCCTCCTATTCCAAAGCATGTCCTCTGTGCATCTGACTTACGTGATACTGTTAGTTTCTTAACTATAGGAATAGGTCCGTTACCACCACCACCACTACCAGGTGCTACAGCAAACAATCTAGCAGAGGGGAGATCCTGGTCAGATGATAATTGATAAGGTACACCATCTATAAGACAACTAGCCTGGATTGAATCTATATTGCTATTGCTAGTAGTTGCAAGATTAGTATTGTTGGGGTTAAGTTTCCAGGTGACTTGGCGTCCGATTTCAAAATCTAAAGGGACTTGGAAAAGCCAGAGTTGCTTGGCGGTGTTTTTGTTCTTAGTATCCCCGGCGGCGCTGATAGTGGATGGAATGGTGGAAGGGTCTAAAGGGACGTATGATTCGTCTAGTAATCTGTGGATTGATAAATGGTGGGGGAGAGGAGATGGTAAGACGTTGCAGTTGTTGAAGAAGTTGCATCCCATGGGATACAAAATGGGTGTTAAATCAGGGACTAGAAATGAGGTGTGCCTGGTTCTTACCTATCTGATGTAACCGTCTCCGTCATTTCGATATTTTTTATATTGATTGCAATGCATGCACCCTCCTATGACACCTGCTAATTCTTGTTCTTGCCATTCCTCCCGTCGTTCGTCAAGCACAAAGCAATGATGAAGTTCCATGCTGTCCTCCATTGCAGCTTCCAATGCAAATTTGCCTTAATTTTATTGTACTGCGTGGTATTTGCCAAGTTAATGTATGACATACCAATCATCAATATTACAAAGAAAACAGGCTGTCAAATGTAAGCTCTCTTGCTCTCTCCAACAATTTCTCTCCTCGAGTTGGAGCAGCGATGGTCAATATGTGGCTATGAATTTGAAACTTTCACGCACGATTCCCTTTACATAATAAATGTAAATTGAATGCATTCTAGGAATTGATTTGATTTAAATTGCACCAGCAATGAAGGTGAATAATATCACCAGTAGGGCTGTGAAGAATGACACCAATGTGTGGTATTTTGCCTATGGAAGTAATATGAACCGATCTGTCTTTGAGGAAAGACGCAAGATCAAACCAATCGAGTCATCACCGGCCATTCTCTCTAATTATTCACTCGCCTGGGAAATTCCAGGCCTCCCATGGCAGGAACCTGCCTTTGCCTCTGTCCAACCAGTGTGCTCGCCATCAGTCGACCAACAACCACCACTTACTGACACCAACCAATTCTGTGATCATGTTCATGGTGTAGCTCACCTAATAACCAAGGATCAATGGCAAAGAGTCCTGGAAACAGAAGGTGGAGCAGAACACAACGAAGAAGATACTCTCAACAACCAACAACAACAACAACAACAACAACAACAACAAGAAGATAAATCAACAGGGTATGCAGTCGCTACAGTCCATCTCCACCTTTATGACGGAAGACAGCTCACCACTGCTAAAACTCTCGTAGCCAAAGCCAAAACAGCAGCCCTATTCAAAGGTAAAGCAGCTCTTCCTTCTCAACGCTATCTCAAACTTCTACAAGAAGGTGCCAAACAGCATGGTCTGTCACAGGAATATGTCGACTTTTTACACAGTCTGGAACCGTATTCTTCTAGTGGCTGGAGGAGGAAAATTGGTGGTATTATATCTGCAGCAGTGGTGTTTAGTTTGTTGGTACCAGTGTTGGTGCCGTTGAGGGTGTGGAGACAAGTAAGGGGGGCAATAGGGAATATGAGTATTAGAAGGAGGGGAGATGGAGATGGCAGTGGTAATGTACCTGCTCAGACAGTGGGAATGGTGACGAATCCGTTCACCAGATGGTGGTTTCAAACTGTGTTTGCTCTAGCTTGGAAAGTTCACGATGTACTGAGTCCAGTCTTGACATGTGGGTGTACTAATAATTATAATGTGTAAGAAAAAATTCGAATATAACAATAGTATAACAAAGAAAGAAGCAGAGCTGGAGGACAAGAAATGGCATATCAATGGCTGGAAGGCCAGCTAATAATAGCTGGAGGATGAAATTCTGGATAGTAAGGGTGGGAAGATATTCTTCACATATGCAGCTATGAGTCTTGTACCCATAAATTATTACCTTGATGTGCTTCTAAGACGGGGTCAGGGGTCATTGTCCTTGGCCTGGAGCAGGGAGCCGGTGTTCTTGAGCATTTTCTTCTTCTAGGGATGTCTGGTGCACTTTTGAGCTCAAGACACACTCTGGGGAGAAAGTCGGTGCCAGACTTGAGTGTGAGAAGTTATGATTTAAGTTCCCTCATATGACGATGCAAACGAGACATTGTAAACATTTTATACCAGAAAATGATGAGACGTTGATTGTAAGGCTTGTAAAGCTCGTCACCTCTACATTTGTCATATAATCCGATGAGTTTTTCGAATACAGTCAAGCTCACAGACTTGAACGATTTCATAGCACCTTCCCAAGCATGTGTAGTATCTCTCGAAGGCAAACCACTTCCGATCGAGGCACCACAGGTACATTGATCACTTCCATTATTATTCATTCCTCCCCGCTCCTCTCTCACACACACACACACACACACACCTCACTTCTCCCTCATTTCCAGGTGGGCACTGTTAACCTCCAACCGCGACGCAGCACCTTTGCTCAAGCAGCTCCACTGCCACCATCCTCATCCTCTTCCAATCCACAAGATACTCCAATCAAAGTTTCCCTTCACGACTGTTTAGCATGCTCCGGCTGCGTCACCACCGCCGAGGTGATCTTGTTGGAAAGCCAGAGCGTTGACGAGCTGCTTTCTCGGCTCGCATCTGCCAAACAATATCAACTAGATAATAATAGTAGCGGTAATGATGCAATGCATCCATATGCTTCTCTAACACAAACAACAACAACAGTAGTAGTAGTAGTAGTAGTAGTATCACTATCACCTCAGTCAATGGCCTCGCTAGCAATGCTCCATGGCCTCTCACCTCCAGACTGTGCCAGACGACTGGCCACTGTATTCAAGCAACTAGGAGCAGTAGCAGTATTTGACACTGCTTGGAGTAGAGATGTATCTTTAGTAGAAACAGCAGCTGAGTTTATACATAGATATAAACAAAATAATACTCCTACAACTACTACTAGTACCACCATTACTAGAGCATCATCATCGTCATTATTACCAATGTTGGCATCTGCCTGTCCAGGGTGGGTGTGTTATGCTGAAAAGACACATGGTACTGTATTGCCTTATATATCATCAACAAAGAGTCCCCAAGCAGTTATGGGTACCGTAGTCAAACAAATATGGGCAGCAAAGCATGGTGTAGCTCCATCTTCTATATACCATGTTGCAGTGATGCCTTGTTATGATAAGAAGCTGGAAGCTGCTAGAGATGATTTGACTACTACTACTACTAGTAATAGTAATGATACTAGAATTGGTGGTGGTGTTACTATAACAAATGAAAAAGATAATAATAGAGTTGCAGAGACGGATTGTGTGTTGGCAACATCAGAACTACAAACGTTATTAGAAAAAATAGGTATTACTGATCTCAAGGCAATACAACCCACCACTACATTAGATGCCCCATGCACTAATGATATGTATAGTAATGGTGACAGTAGTGATAGTACTATTAATAATAATAATAATCAGCCAATGTATGGGGTAAGGGGAGGATCAGGCGGATATTTAGAATACATTTATAAAAGAGCAGCCAGAGAGCTGTTTGGAATAGAAATAGGAACAGGGCCCCTTGCTATGACTAGAGGAAGGAATGCTGATTTCAAAGAAATAATACTGGATATTGACAGTGGTAGTAGTGGTAATAGTAAAAATGGAGGTGGGGGGGGGAAGAAGAAGGTGTTGCATTTTGCAGCAGCGTATGGTTTTAGGAATATTCAGGGCCTAGTGAGGAAGATTAAAACAGGAAAGTGTCCATATGACTATGTAGAGGTGATGGCATGTCCCTCTGGGTGCCTTAATGGAGGTGGTCAGATAAAACCTGAGGATATTGTACGTATGATGAATACCGATGATGATGATGGTGACGGTGATGGTGATAATAATAGTGGTGGTAATCACAGATATAAGAATGCTCAAGAGGTGTTGGATGTGCTGGATGAATTGTATCATGCAGAAGGGAATACGTTGGTACTGAGAGATCCAGAGGATAATCCTGGAGTGAGGGGGTTGTATGAAGAGATGGGAATACAAGAGGTTGGGGGGGAGGGGAGCAGGAAGGTGTTTCATACTGAGTACCATGAGAGGTCTCAGTCGTTGGCTTCGGCGGTGAAAGACTGGTGAGAAGAATGGTGTGTCTGTAAAATAATCAATATCGTGGTTTGATGGAAATGGATAGGTGTGATATATAGATATACGGTAGAGAAAACGGGAGTTGGGAAAGAATTATGAAGGGATTTGGACTTAAACATTCACCCAAGGCTATTAAACAGCCACCGTTGCGATTGCAGGTCATCGCATCAGCATCAAACAACAAGGTATCATGGAGACTGTTTGACGTCTCTGTTCCAGTCTCTATCGACCCAGGAAAAGATGATTACCGATCCTCCATAGCTCTCGCCGACTCTGTCGCCAAGGCACTCCGCCTCTCTTCCTCCATCAAGCTCAACCCAGATGACCTCACAATCATCCGCAAATCATTTGATGCCAGGAAATACAAATCAACACGCTCACCAACAGCTATATCTGACAAGAAGTGGAATTATGTCGTTGAAATTGGAGAAGAAGCTCTCATCAAGGCAGCTGGGCCCCGTTCAGTCAAGCATTTCAAACCACAACCTGGAAAACTAGAGAAAATAAAGATAATAGATAATAATAATAATGATAATTATGATGGTAATAAACCCACTAGCACCGGTACAACTAGTAGCAGCAGCAGCAGCAGTAGTAGTAAAACCGATATTAACAATGAGCAACTGCCAATAGTAATAGTAGGAGCAGGCCCAGCAGGGCTCTTTGCAGCCCTCGAACTCGCCGAAGCCGGCATCACCAACATCCTCCTCTTGGAACGCGGCCAACCAGTGGACATCCGAGGCCGCGACATCGGCGCTCTCTTTGTCAGAAGACAGCTCAACTCAGAGAGCAACTTGTGTTACGGGGAAGGAGGGGCTGGTACATGGAGCGATGGGAAACTGACAACTAGAATAGGAAGAAACAGCGACCCAGTGAGGAGGGTACTGTCTACATTGTATGAGCTAGGAGCTCCAGAAGGTGTACTGTTTAGTGGAAAGCCTCATTTAGGCACAGACAGATTGGTAAGGATATTGAAAGGGTTTAGAGAGAGGTTGGGGGAGCTGGGAGTGAAGATGATGTTTGACACCAAGATTACTGATCTAATGGTTAGTGCTGATAATTATAGTAATAGGATAAAAGGGGTGGTACTGTCTGATGGGTCAGTAGTAAGAGCAAGGAAGGTGATCATGGCAGTAGGTCACAGTGCTAGAGATGTCTACGTCATGCTCTATAAACACGGCGTTCAACTCACTCCCAAGCCCTTTTCTGTTGGATTCAGAATAGAGCACCCTCAGTCTTTTATAGATTCAGTACAGTATGGGGAGGAGGATGCTGGGATGGTTATGAGAGGGAAGGGGGTTATACCAGTGGCTGATTATAGATTGGCTGCCGAGATTAAAACTGATACTTGGGGAGGGGGAGAGGAAGATTATGAGGGAGGTGGAGGAGGTAGAGAGGAAGGCAATATATTTACTACGAATGCTTCTAAGAGAGGTGTGTATAGTTTCTGTATGTGTCCTGGTGGCCAAATAGTTCCGACATCTACCTCTCCTGATCTTCTATGCATCAATGGTATGAGTTTCAGTAAGAGAGATGGAAAGTGGGCCAATTCTGCCCTTGTGGTTACAGTAGGTCCAGAAGACTTCTATTGTGGTGATGATGGGGAACAAGGGGAGAGTGTGAAGAGGATCTTGAAAGATATGGGTATGATGATGGGAGATGATGACGAAGATTCACCCCTGACAGGTGTGGCTTATCAAATGCATATTGAGAAGATGGCAGCACAAATGGGAGGTGGCGGTGGTGATTTTGTAGCTCCAGCTCAACGTGTTTGTGACTACCTTGAAGATAGAATGCTGCCCTCCTCATCTTCTTCTTCTCTGCCTCCGTCATCGTATCGTCTAGGAACTAAATCCGCCCCTCTCCACCAACTCTACGCTCCTCCACTAACTGCTGCATTCAAACAAGCTCTGTTGATGTTTGATAAAAAGATGAAAGGGTTTGCCACAGGTCCTCATGGGCTGCTCCTGGCAGCAGAGACCAGGACATCGTCACCAGTGAGGGTGGAGAGAGGGGAGGATAGTATGGAGAGTTTGAGTATGAGGGGGCTGTTTCCTTGTGGAGAGGGGGCTGGGTATGCTGGGGGGATTGTGAGTGCTGCTGTGGATGGGTTGAAAGTGGCGAGGGCTATTGCAAGAGAGGAGCTTGATATTGATATTGATGATGATGGTGGTGGTAGTGGTGATGATGGAAAGAGGAGGAGGAGGAAGATGGCTGTGCCATTTGGATATTGAAGAAAGATGGATGAGTTGCTCCCTCCGTTTGTGAGTAGGTGGCTGAGGCAGCCGGGGAACAACCCAACGATAAAAACGTTTTGGAGGCATAATAAAGGCATTGCATCTGAAGTAGCCTATATCGTAAGCAAGCAACGTATAATGTTACTGTACGGCTGTTGTGCCTTGATGCACTTTAAACCCTTGCCCTTTCTTCCTGCTGGCTGACTGGAGAGAGGCCGTAAGTCAAATCAACCCCAGTAAGGACTGGCCTTGTTTACAAAACACTGTATATACGCTCCAACAACCCTTTCAGATAACTAGGCTTAGGTTAAGAGGTCTTTGTTGCAACTCCCTGCACTGTCAGGTGTTGCTTATAGAGCGCTGCAAGTAGACTATAGAGGACATGGAGTAGATTGAGAATGCAGGGATACAATTTCATTGAACAACTTCAACTCTATGTAAACTGCCATGGAATATTAAATGTTGGTGTAAGGTATCGTAAGTTGACACCTGAGAGTGCATATTTGAGATAAGTTTAATTGTAATTGCTCCAAATAAAGGAAAGGGGCAAAAGTTATAAGAAGTGGATGGGCAATAGAAATCGAAGTTAGATTTCACTCTTTTTTTTTTCGAGGGGGGGGGGGGGCCAACAAATCCTCTCCGACAGAAATTAGGCTTTATAACAAAAACAACAAAACATGATGATGGTGATGATGATGGTGATGGGTTACATGAAACAATAGATAGCAGCATACATCTACATATACCTGTATACACAGTGCTATTATGATAGAGGAGATATGCTTTCAATAGACAGCAATACGCTACTACCTGGGTTTCTCAATTTCAAACGATACGTACCAAGAGATTGTTGTTGTTGTTGCTGCTGCTGCTGCTGCTGCCAGTCGGCTGCTGCTACAACTCCAATACTAGGGATCTTTCTTCCTTGAAACTGAGCTGGTGATGTAATATGACCAATCTTCTTCATAATAGCAGCAGTAGCAGTAGTAGCAGTCACTACTGGTTTAGTCCCTCCTCCTTCTTTTCCTTCTTCTTCTTCTGGTGCTGTATTGCTGTAATAATGTAGCATTATTTCCGCATTAGAAAGTACTTTCTGTTTATCGAGCATTGTCACTGCCACCGGTATGTACCTCTCACCATCACAATCTATCAAGTCTTGATAGTCATGTGGGTAGAAGAGCTGCTTTGTCAAGGTATGTAACAAGTGCCATTCATCTTGCCCCATCACCGTTACTTCTCCGCTGCTCTTTCTTTCCATCAAGGAATGCCAAACTGGATTTACCCAGTGAGAGGGAAGGATCAGTGACATCCATATTGTAGTGTTATTATCATTATTATGTGGGTTGTAATGTTTGATCGCGAAGAGAGGGTACTGCTCTGAATAACTACCTTCACCATCACCATCACCATCACCATCATCGCGTTTTTCTAGCAAGGAAAGAGCACGAAGACGGGTGAGATTTCTCCTGGAACTTATCTCTCTCTCTGGCAATGGTGGCTTGATGGTTGATACACTATCATTATCATCATTAGCCAGTTGCAGCAGTGCGCGTACGACTGCCTCATTATTATTATTATTATTATCTGCTGCTGATGATGATGATAATGATCGTTTCTCTTTCTCTTTCAATGATCCTACCACTACTATTTTGCTACCGATACTCATTGGTTTACGTAATCTTGGATCTGTCAGCGTAGCAGCTATCAAACATGACTGTCGCCGTCGCTGCTGCTGCTGCTGCTCCTGTCGTCTATCTCCATCTCTTTCTCTATCCTCATTGTCGTCGTCAGTATTATCAATAAAGGATGCATCTAAACCAAGAACTCTCTGTACAACAATAGTACTATGGTTCTTCTTCTCTCTCTTCTTCTCTCCTCCTCCTCTCACACACATATCTATCCTTCTAACACTCCCTGCCACCTTGACACTACAACAAGACATAGATGCCACAACCACCAACCTTTCATATACATGTTGGGCGATACCTGGATGTGCCCATATCACCAACCAACCCATAGTATCACCATCACTTCTATCATTAGATATCCATGTGATTTCTATGGGACCAATAATACGCTGATGACCATCATCATCCCTATGATACATCATCAGTTTGATCAATGCACCGGATTTCAACTGACGCTCTATACCTGTACTAGTAGTTATGTTGCTCAAGTGTGTAATAGCAGCCTTGAAAGGAATACAACCACCATGACCAGCAGAAGAAGAAGAAGAAGAAAAAAAAGACAAGGAGGATGAATATACAAGCATGGGACACATATAAGAAGCATCATGCATCATAATCTTATTATTGTTATTGTTATAGTAACTAGAGTATACAAGATGGGGAGCTCCCTTCCCTCTCCCGTGATGATGATGAGGGAGATTCCATCCGCATGTGGTCTTCATTTTATATCTCTTAACATGCCATAGATGTGTCTCTAGACACTTATATTGTTGATGTTGTGGTGGTGATGATGGTGATGATGGTGATGATGGTTGCTGTTTTGTCTCCTCTTTCTCCTCTTTCGCTTGCTCTTTCTCCTCTTTCTCCTTCTCTTTGAGGTTGTCTTCAGTCCAAGAACATGAGTTGATGTACTTGGTTTTCAGAGAGGAGGGTTTTCTCCTCATGGCGCGGTTCTGTTCATCTGGCTGGCGTTTAGTGGTGGTGGTGGTGGTGGTGGTGGTAGAAGGAATGGTAAATTTGGAGTTGGGTCGTTTGGAGCGATGACGGCGGTAAGGGTTGTGGCTGCCTGTCCGTCGTCTGAGTTGACGTCGGTGTCGTTGGAAGTAAGTCTTGTCAAAGGGTGCATCAGAACTTAGGAGCTTGGATGAATCGTTGAGTAAAGAGAGGATCTATAGATGATGGGGAGAAGGGTGGGAAGGTTTGAGCGATTTTGTTTGCGAGAGAAGGATGAATTGAAATCACCCCAGATTGAAGATTAAATCTCTAAATCTCACCTCTCCTTCACGAGATACAGCAAATTGCTGCACATCTATAGATCGTGGTAGTACACTTGTCTCTGTATTCATTGTATTTTACATGAACCAAAGCATTCTACACTTCACAAATGCTCCTCTCTTATTATGCCCGACACACAGAGACAGCAGATCACTCGAGCCCTCTCTCTCCTCCATACCGACCCCTCCTCCTCTCTCCCCTCCTCCTCACTCTATCTTCTACTACGCCTTAGTAGCCACCCCTGCTAATGTAGGAGAAAATATAGCTGCAGCAGCAGGTGCAGGTCCAGCTCTATACTCCTCCGCCTCCACATTCTCCTCTCCAAACACAGCTTTGATCACCGGCAATGGCCGCCTCGTCAAATGACACCCATTGGCAACCAATTTCCACGCTGGAGTAATAGTTCTTTGTATAGTAAACAATGTAGATTCAGGTTCAGCAGCTATGTGATCTAGGAAGATATATTTACCACCTGGCCGTAGGACTCGCTTGATTTCAGTGATTGACTTTTCAAGGTCAGTGACGGAGCACATGACATGAGTACCAACGACGGCATCACAGGAGTTGTCAGGGAGAGGGATGGCTTCTGCTTTACCGATAATAAGCTGGAACTTAGATTTGATACCTGGGGGAGGAGAAGGAGATGTAGTGGTGCTGCTGCTGCTGGTGGTGGTGGTGGTGGTGGCTATCTCTCCTCCTCCCTTTTCTACCGACAATTGTTCTTCAGCCTTCTGATTGGCATAAGCAATGATTGCAGTTGAAGGATCAAGGCCAATGATATTGACAACATTATTTCCATAGTACTTAAAGTTGGGAGCTGTGCCTATGCCAATTTCCAAGACGGTCTGAATGCCATTGGCTCTGTTGAGGTGGGAGAAGAGGTGGGCCTTCTTGGGGCCAAGCAGCTTGTCGATCGTACGTTCGGAGGAAGACAGTAGCTTAGCTTGAAATCGTTGGTAGAGCGAGGGTGGGTGTGGAGGGGTGGAAATGGGTGTTATGATGGGCGGCGGCATTATTATATTATATTTTATTGTGGTAGTGTCAATATTATTAATGGGTTGGGTGCTTTTATTATTTCTCAAGATCCAGATTTAGTGATCACCCAGCCAGAAAGCTTGGTGATATGTGCCAGAATCACTAGGTTTGATGCTTATATAGGAATAAAATCATCCAATGGTGACAAAATGCAGCAACTGTGTAGGTTTTAGCTGAGAGAGGACCAAACACACCATTCAAAGCTCTCTCTTGTTTTTGTCACAGAGACCATTTATTTCCGCGAATTAAAATTAGAAACCAACACACTATCATCAAGATGCAGGAGATCTACGTCCCCTTGGCTGCTTCGTTGAGTCCGGCAGAATATGCCAAGCTCGTCAAAGATGTCTTTCTAACGATTCTCTACTTCCGTTCCCAAAACAACCACCACCCCTTGAGTAAATCATCGATATCGACTGAAGCTAATAGCGTAGCAGGTCTAGCAGATCAATGTTTCTCAACCTCCATTACTCCCGAACTCTTCTTCTCTTCCAACTCCACCTCCACCGCCCCTCCTGTTTCCTTGGCTCTCGTTATCGGCTCTGACATTCTCAACCCCCTTGAAGTCTACCGCATCAACCTCAGCACCTCCCCATCACCACCACCCTCATCGTCATTTTCCACATCAACCACCACCACTACCACTGCCACTACTATCATGAAGAAGGTCATCAGAGATCTCACCATTCTCCAATCACTCCCTCTCCCCTCTCCGCCATCTAAACCAACCAACATCTCCCTCCTCCATCAACATCAACACACTACTGTCCCACCACAGCATGATTTCATAGTACAGAGACAATTCAATCCTCGGGGCAGCAAGAAGACCAAGGTGTGCATCAACCTAGTCATGGGGCACTGTAGTAGCAGTAGCAGTGATGAAAATAACAATAGCAATAAAGATGAGGAGGAGGGAGGAGTGTGGCTGCAGTGTGCTACGTCATTCAAAGGCAGCTTGTGATTAATATAAATATAATAGATATAGGGTATACAGCTACAAGTACAAGTTTATCTAAATACAGTGCCTCTTACAAATTATAAATACACGTGAAAAGTCTTAAGAAGAAGGAAGAATCGTGAACTCATGCTCTTCATCACTTATTTTTTTATTCTAAACTCTGTGCTTATGTTATTCATCTCTCTCTCCTCTCTCTCTCTCTCTCTCTCTCTCTCTCTCCCTCCCTCCCCCCCTCTCTCTCTCCATTCTAAACACTAGTCATGACATCCTTAATCCCATCAGCCAAATATGCACACTTCTCCTTATTCAACCCAGCCATACTAATCCTCCCATCCAATGTCATATACACATGCCACTTAGCAGTCAGCTTCTCTACCTGAGGCTGAGTCAGGCCCGTATAACTAAACATTCCAATCTGATCAGTAATATGACTCCAAGTACCAGGAGCTCCCTTCCCCTCCAACTGACTTCTCAATTCAGTTCTCATTGTCATGATTCTGTCTGCCATTGCTTTGAGTTCCACTCTCCATTGAGCGAAGAGATCAGGATCTTGCAAGACGGTGTTGGCAATGGCGGCACCGTGTTTGGGGGGGTTGCTGTACATTGATCTGATGGTGGTTTTGAGTTGTGACATTACGCGGCCTGAGACTTCTTTGTCCTTGCTTATCACTGTTAATGCACCTACTCTCTCTCCGTATAGACCCATGTTTTTGGCGTAGGATTGAGCCAGCAACAGTTCCATGCCGGAATCGGCAAACAGACGGATGGACAGAGCGTCTTTGTCAAGATCACCGCTGGCAAAGCCTTGATATGCAGAATCAAAGAAGGGGAGCATTTTCTTCTTCTGAGCTACGTCTAAGATACCCTTCCATTGGTCTGGAGTGGGGTCCACTCCTGTAGGGTTATGGGCGCATGCGTGGAGTAGAAGGATGGCACCATCTGGAGCAGCGTTGAGATCTTCAATGAGGCCGTCATAGTCGAGGCCGCGTGTTTCTGGTTTATAGTAGCGGTACTGCTGTACTGTGAGTCCAGCTCGTTCAAATACACTTGTATGGTTGGCCCATGTAGGAGTGGGAATGATTACGGTGCCATCACCAGGAAGAGAGGTCTTGCCTTTGTAAAAGCGTGCCAAGAATTCACCTCCGATTCTAAGGGAACCTGTGCCAGATAAACATTGGACGGTGGAGTTTCTGCTTTCCTTGATGACAGCAGAGTTTGAGCCGAATGCGAGCTGAGCACTGGCTGAGCAGAATTGGGGGATACCGGTGATACCAAGGTATTCTTTGTCTTGAGTGTCGTCAGCGAGGAGACGGCGTTCGGCTTCCTTGACTACGGTGAGAACCAAAGGTTTGCCTTCTTCTGTTCTGTAGGCTCCAACGCCTAGGTTGAGTTTCTGAGGAGCGGTACAGGCTTTAAAAGCTTCGCTGATGCCGAGGATTTTGTCAGGTGGGGCCTGGAGAGTGAGATGGAGAGGAAAAGTTGATGGGATGTTAGATTCTTAGGGCAATTGGTTGGTCCCGAGTTTGCCAAGGTTAAGGGTTGAATTCCAAGCATATTGTGTTGCTATATAATCACCTGAGGTACGTCTGTGAAGACAGAGGTCGACATCACTCTGCTGTTTTGTCTTTCCACTGAAAGAGGGGAACTAGCTGAGCTAAGATGATGAGAAACAGAGGCTACTCGACGAGCTGACCTTGGAGATTGGATGAACTGCTTCATTTTGCTACTCTGTGATGTTAATTGATACACTAATCGTAATGTGCGGGTCACCGGAAGAAAAACAATCACGTGGAGCTAGGATGGCCCTCCTCTCGTTGTCGGAGCAGCAGGATGACGGCTGAGAGGAAGTTGACAAGTGGCCAACTTACTACAAACTATGCCTGGTATGATGACCGGTCCATACTTCAGAATTTGGGAGTGTTGTATACCCAACATGCATGCGCTTGAAGGGATTCCACAAGCGTCCTCTCTTTAGACTTCAAGGGGGAGCTGAGTTGTGTGTGTGTCTCTTCTCTGGCAGACTCCCAGTCAGTCAACCGACGACTTCTAGGCAGAAATAAAGTTCGGATGAACGATCAACCCAATTAAACGACTATTTAACCGTGATAATAATGAGTCAAGCACTAATTTAACCCATCATTAAGTCTTCAACCCAACACGTTTGGGTATTCCTCCACCACTGGAGGATGGCATTTGTCTTCATCCCTCTCATAGCTCTAGCAATGAACAAGAAAACCTCCCAAAACCCGGAGGATCTCCCCTCCAACAACACTCTAGTCACAGGCTTCAGCCTTCACTTACAACAATTCACCGCTCTCTCAAAAAAGAACCTGCTCATCAAAGCCAGAGCATGGAAGACCAACCTCCTCCTCGTCTTTCAAGCCGCTCTCTTCATCTTCCTCATTTGGGCTGTCAACCAAGCTGTCACTGCTTCCCGGCAACGCATGCCTGCATTCAGCTCGCTAACCTCCTCTTCAGACCCCACCACCATCACATCCATCCCTCTTTGTGACACCAATATCTACATGAGGCAAGATCAGCCATGCCTCACTTTGGCCTATGCCCCTTCAGGCATCCCTCTCGTTCAACAAATCATAAACGGCATTGCCACACACAACTCCCCTGCCATTCCCCCTACCTCCATCCTTGGTTTCCCTGATCCAGCAGACATTGATCCATACCTCCTCTCCCACCCTCAGACCGTCCTGGCCTCTGTCACCTTTGCCTTCACCGACCCCAACAACCCAGCAGACATCTCCTTCTCTCTCCAAACCAATAGCAGCGTCCAGTGGTTTAAAGGCCAATGGCAGGATCCCAACACTTACATTCAGCTCCCTCTTCAGGTGGCAGTAGAGAGAGAAATTGCTAGAATTATGACTGGAGGGAATGTTCAGTTGAGTTGGAATGTAGAAGTGGCAGAGTTTCCTCATCCAGCTGCGACTTCCCCAAGTATGGTGGGAACCTTCGCACCTACATTTATTTTTGCTAGTATTATGTTTCAATTCGTCTTACTGCTGCATGATGTGGTGGAGGAGAAAGAAAAGGGAGTGAGAAGAGCGATGATCACAATGGGTCTGAGAGGAGCACCTTACTGGACCAGTTGGATACTGTTTCAAGCTGTCCTCGCCGTCATTCAAACGTGTCTACTGATAGGTTTTGGGTACGCATTTCAGTTTGCTCTCTTCACTCAGAATGCTTTTTCACTATCATTCTTACTTATATTTCTAGTCAACTTAGCAATGATGTCCTTTGGCTTCTTTGTTGCAAGTCTCGTCAATAAAGCATCCTCTGCTATTCCAGTCGGTTTCTTCCTCTTCATCGTCGCTTGGGTGTTCCTCATCGTCGTCGCTTTTGGCTTCCCATTTTCCACCAAGTACGGCCCAGGAGCTGTATTGCTTTTCAGCACGATGCCCTGGACTTTATTGGGAAAAGGAATATCTGATTTGGGATATGCTACCAGTGAAGGAGATGGGCTCACCTGGGAGGAGCGGTACTCTTACTGTCAGGCGGAGACTCCCAGTCCTGCTGAACAAGAAGACTTGGGATACTGGTACGACAAATGCCTCATGTCACTGGGTGATATATATATTGCATTAGCAATACAGATTGTGATGTATTTGATCCTGGCTGTGTTGATTGATATGGATAAAAGTAGTTGGATGCATGTGTTTCAGAATAGGAAGAAAAAGGCAAAGAAGGCGGCTGCTGATGCATTGAGGGTGCTGCAGCAGAGGGAAGAGGAAGAAGAAGGAGGGAGAGGTGGAGGGGATGATGAAGATGTAGCAGAGCATAGTAGAATGATGAAGAAGTTGTGTATAAAGTACCTCAGAGAAGAAGACAAAGAGGAAGAGCGTCAGCAGGAGGATGAGGATGAGATGAGTAGGAAGATTGTCGTCAGATTGTATGGACTCAGGAAAGTATTCAAACGCAGAACAGGGCTCTTTTCATGGCTCTCTTCCCTCCTTCCATCATTCAGAAGAACAACCGCTGCAACAACAATCACAACCAGTACTACTGCTGCTACTAAAAGAAGAATTAACAATAACAGCAACAAGAATGAATTCGTAGCAGTCCGAGGCAGTTGGCTAGGCATCGAGACCGACTCGTGTCTCTGCCTCCTCGGCCCCAATGGCGCCGGCAAATCAACCACCATCAACTGCTTGACCGGCGTCTCCCCTCCAACCAGCGGCGACGCCATCGTCTGTGGTCGTTCTATTGTCTCCTCCATCGACAAAATCCGCCCCTTGATGGGCGTCTGTCCCCAATTTGACGTTTTATGGGAAGAACTCACCGGCAGGGAACACTTGATACTCTTTGCAGCCATCAAAGGCCTCCCCCCTCCCACCCACCAAGCAGAGGCAGCCAAGCTCCTCGAAGAAGTCAAACTCACAGAAGCGGCCACAGTCAGAGCAGGAAGCTACTCTGGAGGCATGAAACGCCGTCTCTCCGTTGCCATGGCCTTCTGTGGCAACCCAGCTGTCGTCTATCTAGATGAACCCACAACTGGGCTGGATCCTATTTCTCGTAGACACTTGTGGGAGTTGATAGAGAAACAGAAGAAGTCGGGCAAAGCTATTGTGTTGACTACCCATTCAATGGAGGAGGCCGATATGTTGGGTGATAGGATTGCTATTATGGCCAGAGGGAGGGTGAGGTGCATCGGAACGGGATTGAGGTTGAAGAGCAGGTTTGGAAGTGGGTACAGAGTGAGCATTAGGGTAACTGGTGATGATGGGTTAAGTACTACTACTACTGCTAATGGTATAACAAGGCAAGAGGTGAAGGATTTATTCTCCTCCCGATTGGGCATCATGCCAGCTGACGAAACAAAGGGGTTTGTGCACTTTCTCGTGCCCCCTGAACAGGAAGACGCCCTGCCTATGACAATAGCAGGGCTTCCCAACGATGCAGTGCAACTAAGACAAGCTCCGCTGGAGGAGGTGTTTTTGACGGTGACGAAGAGGGCAGAGCTGGAGGCGGCAGAGCAAGAGGGGAGGAAGGAGGTGGTGGTATTGGATGAAGGGGTGGTGGTCGAGGTACCGGTGGGAGCTGATTTCATCCAGGCTCCTAATGGAGATATGTATCATGTGAGGTGGGCTCAGGATGAGAATGGAGCTTTGAAGGTGTTGGATTTTTGGAAAGATTAAGAGATGGGGGGAGAAGGAGGAGAGGAGGTGTCGTAGGGGAGATGCTCATTCTCACGAATTTTGTTTCAAACCCTGTTTTTTTGCCTGCGATTGATAGGTTTTCTGTAAAGAAGACAAAATTCACGTTGATGAGTACTCACTAGAGCAACAAAGGGTGAAGTGTGATGATGGGAACATCCACCTTTTCTATCCACCGTCAAAAAGATTGAGAAAAACGAATTCACTGCAGTCTCTAGATTCCTATTATTATTATTATTATTTGGATTCCTATTGGATTGGTGGTGGAGCATTGTCAATCTATAAGACCAATCATCTGTGGACCGACCCGGGCGCAGGGAGAGGAGAGTCTTTTCTGATTCTCTCGTGGGCTGCATATGATGCGTCGGATTGTTGTTATCTGAAAGCCTCGGATACAGAATGATGTGTAGATGCTCTGACGCTGATAAAAAGTTAAAAGTCGAATGCTCTGGCCAGGCTGAGCTAGGGGGGCAGCAACACTGATGTGTGGCCGGCAGAGTCCTGCATGTGTGGATTCAATCCACCCCCCATGGGATTCGAACCCATGACCCTTCGATTTTTTTGGTATGGGCGATTTTTGCGTATTAATTATAATATATAAATGATTTATATAAATGGAACAAACACTTCTTCTTAACCAATTCCCAGCCAGAAATCACATCTTTGTATGCATTAATTTTTGTCTGATGCCAAAAGACCTGCATATGTAATTCAGCCAATCACCATATCTTTCAAGAATTCATTCATTTACAAACACAAGTTGCCAAACATCATCATCGGTAGCAGCTTCATAGTCGAGGCTTGGATAATGAAATCCGCACAACCTCTACTAGGTCAGATAGATTCTTCAATCCATCAATAGCTCCTATATCATCATCTGTGAAGTTTTTGTTAGAAGTGCTGTAAGGCGCAGCAGCCCCTGTATCATTTCTACTGGATCCTCTCCTATGAACAAGGCCTATAATTTTCAATATATTTAATTGTGGCCAGCTACCACGTTGAATCTTGTCAAAACCAGTGCCAGTCCATGTGCATGGATACATTCATTAGCGACAATATTCAAGCCCAGTGAGATGGAGGAGATACTGGATAGAAGCTTCATATGGCCTACTGTGTAGTAAATCATTATCCAGTGAAAGATCGAGCAGACAAGGCCAGGATCCAGGGGCAATTACATCAATTGCATAATCACTAAACAAACACCCTTGTAGAGACATTCTTGTGTCAAAGTGGACAACCAAACCAGGCCTAGTAGAGTGTACACGGTTGCATCTGCACGTCCCTTGGCTTATAATTGGTTGGGGGTTGGTTATTTGCAACTGATGATTAAATGGTTTCAACTGGAACCCCGGCCCAGTGAACTTAACTACCAGCATTGCCAATTCCTCCCGCACGTCGTGTAGGTCATATCCGCATCCTTCTAGCTTTAGCTTTGTCAGGCTTGCTACACGCTGTGCTGTGACCATCATGTACTAAGGAAAATGTCTCACCTGAGACATGACTGGCCCGTCTGGGGTTTGAGAAACAAATTTTGTTGACAAGCATTCTAGATTCGGTAATCCGGAGACAAAAAGGGACGCGTCGACCTGTTGGTAGTTTTCATAGATAGATAACCCGGGGCTGCAGACCTCTTGACGTTGAGAATGACGGCATCCCTCAGCTCTTTGTTCACAAGACGGAGAGTACCCTTCTCCTCCCTATCAAGATAAGATTACAGGATGTTGAAATACATAGGATCGTTAAATACGTCCATGAAGGACACATCGCTGCCTTTGTTCCCATTTGATTGAAGAACGAAAGTGAAGACAGCCTAGTTGGCGACAATTGCCTTGGGAAAATGCAACTTGACCTTATACAAGCCAGGTTTTATGCCTGAATTATGGCAGACACAGCCTATTTTGGATTTGGTTCACCTCCCTGATCCCGTCCGCCCTTCTCTCTCCTCCTCCTCTCTCTCTCTCTCTCTCTCTCTCTCTCTCTCTCTCTCTCTCTCTCTCTCTCTCTCTCTCTCTCTCTCTCTCTCTCTCTCTCTCTCTCTCTCTCTCTCTCTCTCTCTCTCTTTCTCTTTCT
>Ga0114919_10001257_pt1 | contig 20269 bp, 16 predicted proteins | sample BlataG_FD_88682 | JGI IMG/M metagenome (GOLD analysis project Ga0114919, IMG submission 88682) | Deep subsurface microbial communities from Black Sea to uncover new lineages of life (NeLLi) - Black_00105 metaG | ecosystem: Environmental > Aquatic > Marine > Oceanic > Sediment | place: Atlantic... | reverse complement strand
TCCTGGAAGACTGTATCGGTTATCACCGAAGCATTCAGCGGAGGCTCGTTATACTCTCCCGGAACTGTGGAGCGATAGAGGTTATAGCCGAGTAAAGTGTGATACTTCCTTGGAGACCAGTTGAGCACAACAGTTGAGTCAGTGGTGCTGAGGACCCGCACGTTTTTAGGAGAACCAGGAGGAGGCAGGGTATACCCGCTCTGGTAGACTGCCAGTGCGGTCTGCGAATTCTCCACAAGTTTGGAGAAATTCAGGTTGGAGTAGAACCGATCTGGATCGGTCATATATGGATCCTGGGCCAGATTAGTAGGATCCACGTGAAAACTGTCTCCCGCCACCCAGGCCACGGCGAAATGAAGACTGTCTCCCGGAAGAAGCGTCTCAAAGGGTCCAAACGATAAGACAAAGCGTGTGTCCCAACCGTTGGCAAAGTCCGTGCACGACTGATCATTTGGCGGAAGCCAGCCGTCAGCAGTCTGATCCACACATGACAATATCTGATCATAATCGATTTCTCCATTCTTCATCAGGAAGTACTTGGCGCAGTCGCCGCCGGGTGTGCCCAGAACATGGTTGGGAAAGAGACTATCTCCCGATGCGTTGCAGTCCTCCTCCGCCCATATGCCTTGATTTGTTTGCTTCCAGGGTCCCCAGTCACGAGGAAGCCCCCCACTCGAGGGGAACCACCAGTTACTCGACAGCTGTACTCCTTGAGTCGAAGCGTCCAAAAGCCTCATCCCCACCACCGCAGTGGGGCTTTTGCCGACAATGAATTCCGTCGCCGTCATTCCGCCATCTTCGGAGCCGTGCCCGTCGTTATCCGCTGCCCAGGCAATATTCACGGTGTCCCCTTCACAGACCCGTAGGAATCCGGCTATGTCATCGAGAAACCCGTACGGGCCGTATGGCTGTTCGTCCACGTGCATTATGTCTGCGTCCATGTAGAATCCTACAAACGGCTCGTATAGTGTGTCGCCTCCGATATTCTCGATGGTGTAATCCAGTATGATGAATTCATTGTATCCTGGCGTCTCCCAGCAGTGGCTGCGCTGGACGATCTTTACGCCCAAGGGACGATGTCTCTCCTCCGGAGGAGGCCAATACGGAACAAAGGTATCAGCGTACACGGCGATGAATTCCTGGTCACTCCACCACTCCTCATCCATGATCGAACCGGCCACCCCGGAATCCGGGTACAGCTCGTAAATCCACTGCCAACCATCAAGCCCTACAGATACACATGGAGTGTCGTTAACCACTGCCCCAATCCATATACCCCCCTGAAACAGATACTCCAGGTCGGACCCTCCTGGGAACGGCGAAGATGGAAGGGGCAATCCTGTTTCGGGGTCGTTTAGTTGTCTCAGCTGGCTTCCCAGAAACCCCCAATTCGAGATGCAGAGCCACAGCTTGCCGGCGGTATGTACCCGGAATTGCGTATTAGGAAGGACATCCGTGGCGTCATTCTCTTGACCCAATGTTTGGGGGAGTTCAGTTCTTGAAAAGGATTCCGGAATCCCGACGCCCAGCAGGACCAAGGAAGCCAAGAATAGAACAAGAGTACTTTTCATCACTGCCTCCGCAGACACAGATTGAACTCGTTTGCCAGGCAGTCTTAGAAGGGAAATCGGGCCTCTCTTAAGTCAATACGTAATCAACTTACATCTTTGATAACTCATAATCGGGGAGGGCTTGGGAACTGGGTGATTTTTTTAGGCCAGGGAGTCGCGCCTGCACGATCGGAGGGAATGAAATCCCGTAAGGTGCCGGCAGTAACTACCTGCGTCCTGTTGTTTTCCGCATACAGATAAAACCTCTTGCCATCAAATGGAACATTTGGTATAATCCGAACGTCATGAAACTAATGCACCAAGGCACGAACTCCGATAGAACATGAGAATTCCAAAAAAGAGGGAGGGAACATGACCTACGAGATCAAAAAGATCGACGTCTGGTCAGTGGTGAAGATCGCGTTCATCCTTTCCGGGATCTTCGGTTTGCTGGCGGGACTTCTCTACGCCGTTTTGCTCACCATGGTGGGCGGAATCCTAAGCCAGTTGGGTGGCGAGTTCGAAGCCATGAAGGGCCTGACCGGAGCAGTGGGCATCTTCATGGCCTTCTTCCTGGCGCTCTTTTATGCTGTGATAGGTGCCGTGGGAGCCGCCATCTGCACCTTGATTTACAATCTGCTGGCAAGGGGATTGGGAGGTATCAAATTCTACCTGGAGCAGGAAAAAGCTAAGGTGGTCATACAGCCTGCACAGCCGTCCGGAACAGAACCGGAGGGGACGTTGGGGAATCAGTAATATGAGTGAGATTAGAGTACGGATGGCTCCCAGCCCGTCCGGATTCCTTCATGTGGGCACTGCCCGCACCACCATCTACAACTGGCTCTTTGCCCGGCACCATAAGGGAAAGTTCATCTTAAGGATCGAGGATACCGATCCTTCGCGCTCCAGCCAGGAGATGATCGACGCCATCCTGAAGGCCTTGGAATGGCTGGGCCTGGATTGGGACGAGGGACCATACTATCAGTCCCAGAGAACGGAGCTGTATCAGAAGTACGCGCAGCAACTCCTGGAAAGCGACAAGGGATACTTTTGCTTCTGTACTCCTCAGGAGTTGGAGGAAAAAAGAAAGCAAGCCATCGCTCTAAAGGCCGATTGGAAATATGACAGAACCTGCCTGAAACTCTCAGCCGCAGAAAAAGAAGAGAAGATAAAGAACGGCGTGCCCAGGGCCATCAGGCTTCTGGTGCGAGAGGGGGAAACCACCTTTTCCGATCTCGTGTATGGCGAACCGAAGAAAGAGAATAAGGAGTTGGACGACTTAATCATCCTCAGGTCGGATGGGACCCCAACCTACAACTTCGCCTGCGTGGTGGACGATGTGGATATGAGAATGACTCATGTGATCAGGGGAAACGACCACATTGCCAACACCTTTAAGCAGGTCTTGATCTATAATGCTTTGGGTTTGACTCCTCCCAAGTTCGCTCATATTCCGTTGATCCTGGGGAAGGACAAAGCCAAGATCTCCAAGCGGCATGGGGCGGTCTCGGTGATGGAGTTCAAGGAGCAGGGTTTCTTGCGTGAGGCTTTTATGAATTACCTGGCTCTTCTCGGCTGGTCACCGAAAGATGACCGGGAGATCCTTTCTACAGATCAGATGATAGAGCTGTTCACGCTTGAAGGTGTGAATCCATCCAATCCGATTTTCGATCAGGACAAATTGGAATGGATGAACGGTGAATACATCCGCGCCGCCGATGATGAGAGACTTCTGGATCTAGTCATTCCCTTTCTGATCAGTGAGAATTTGGTCACCGACGAGTCGGCGAAGCAGAAAAGAGAATGGCTTTTAAAATACGTTTCCCTCTTCAAGGAAAGGTGCAAGACCTTGAAGGAGTTTGCCCAAAAGGGCAAGTACTTCTTCGAGTTTGACTATCAATACGAGGAAAAGGCTGCCAAGAAACATTTCAGTTCCGCAGAGGCGGCAGAGAGGCTGGGCGCGTATGCTGACCGTCTCGCTGCGCTGGATATCTACCAAAAACAGGAGATAGAGCAGGCCCTTAGGGGGCTGGCAGACGAGATGGCGATTAAGCCGGCGGCTTTGATTCATCCGGTTCGTTTGGCGGCAAGCGGAACCTCAACCGGCCCGCCGCTTTTTGATATGCTGGAACTTCTGGGCAAAGAGGAAGTGGTAAAAAGAATCCAAAAAGCAGTCGAGTTCATTCAAGCGAAGTTGTAGGGACCCCGCCGTTGGCGGAATGGCTGTCCGTCTTTCTTTGCCAAAGAAGTCTTATAGGTCAAGCATGGCGCAGCCTGCTTGACAAAAAGATTTTCAACCACCCTTTGGTTCGGCTGTGCTCACCACCTTGAGCGTGTCGAAGGGCAGGATGGTTGACTTACAGAGCTTGCCATCCGCCGCTGCTGGGCGGCCGCGGCGAGGAGGATTCCATCTTGAAAGCTGAATCTTTCGAGAACGTGAAAGATCAAATCGGCTTTTGTGGGGTTTGGTGTGGTAGTTGCGTTGCCGGTAACGGGGTCTTAAGGGAATTGACCAGAAGGTACGAGGACATTATCAAGGCATACGGTCTGCAGGAGTGGGGCCCCAAGGAGTTTGATTTCAGGGAATTCAAGAAGGGACTCCGGTCAATACAAGCCATGCCTTTATGTCAGGGATGTCAGAAGGGCGACGGCAAGCCAAACTGTGAGATACGAATCTGCGCCTCAAGCAAGAAGATAAACGACTGTAGCGAATGCGACCAGCCATCGGCCTGCAGGAATTCCGAAGCCCTGCAGAAAATGCAAACAGGCGCCCGTGAAGCAGGTCTTCTGGTCAAAACGGAGGATGTTGATCGACGAAAGCTCATCAGAAAGTGGGCCAGTGAGCTGAAAGGCAAATGGCCCCATTCCATCCTCTTCATGCCCGACGAACCGTAGACCGGCGCGATCCTTTTTCCCCTCGGAGCGAGTTTGTACGATTCCCCTTCTGGCCGGATGATAACATCCGGCCAGAGCACGTCTTGTAGGTCAAGCATGGCGCAGCCTGCTTGACAAAGAAATTTGTCAACCACCTCATTTGTCCATTTGGATCCATAGGAAGCCAAATGACCTTCAGGATCGTTGACCTACAAAACTAAATGGCGGGCCACCCGCCAAGACTGGAGGTAACGATGAATACGGCAAATGTCTATACAGAAGCTTTGGTCTGTGGGATTCAGGCAACATTATGGATATTTATTTCCGTCGTTCACATTGTAGGTGTTGACCACGTTGTACCGATTCTTAATAATCTGAAAGAATGGGATATATTGCTTACCATTGTAGTATTGCTTTTTTGCTATCCTCTGGGAATTATTGTCGACAGACTCGCAGATGTTTTATTCACGTTTTTGCCACCGGACAAGGTGTTGTCAAGTATAAAATACATTGAAAGAAAGTGTAAGTCTGGACTCAAAGATGAGAGAGAAGCCTTCATAACAAAGATTGAACGCAGATTTGACTTTTTAAAGTACTTGAATAGCCGCATCCGTTTAATGAGATCAACCGCATTGAACGTTTTTATATGTACTGTTATGGTTATCTTCTTAATCAATTCCCCCAACATTTCTTTTAAAATACTGAGCAAGGGGTCCCTAAGTCTATGGATAGGCATAGCAGGCTTATTATTGCACATAGGATCAGTAATAACATATGCCATCTTACAGATAACCTATGATGTTCGATTTGACCAAGCTAAAAAGGCCCTGGCCGCCTAGTGCGGACTGGCTTGGACGGGGGACCCACCGTCTTGTAGGTCAAGCATGGCGCAGCTTGCTTAACAAAAAAGATTGTCAACCACCTCATTTGTCCATTTGGATCCATAGGAAACCAAATGGCCTTCGGGATAGTTGACCTCTACAGCTATTTGTCTCGCTTCCCCAAAAAGAATAAATTACTAATGCGTTTTGGAAATTGCTTAGCTCTATACAATTTATTAATTTCTTTTGACACAGCAGAATCTAAAGCTGACATATGTTTGAAAACTGAAATAGCGTATTTCAGTAATTCTACTCTGCGCGAAAACCTAAAGTCTAATATCTGTCTCACATTGGGATTAATCGGCAGTCGCCCTCGAACCTCCCAACCGTTGGAATACCGATTCGCTGAAATAGATAGCAGAGTGTCGACTGGCGTATAATGAACAAAACAATCTCGATAATCTTTCATCTGAGAGACCCACATTTTCTGAGCTTTTTTTAGAATAACGAGAGGGCCATTCAAGTTCTTTTTATTACATAACTTATTGAATGAAAGGGGCACTTGTTCAAGATACGCAGTCCCCACAATTCTCGCTAAGAGATCAAGTGCTGCATTTATAGCACAAAGGAATGCTTCAAAGTCCCAGTAAATTTCATAAGCTTGTTGATTAGAGTACGCCATTTCAAAGGAGTCCTTATCTGTTTTCTGAAGTCCACGACTAAAATAGATATGTGCTGTCTGGTACTTTTGATAGATTCCTTTCAAACGGAATTCTGCACAGTCTATATGATACCTGTAGCATCTGGGATATTCACGAGCAAACCAACAAAATTCGGCATATTCGTCACTTTTGTGCAAATGGAATCTAATCTTATCAAGAACCTGAACAATCTTAGGAGATCTGTCACTGAATTTTGGCAGGTTAGGAAGAGGTAAAATATTTTTCATTATCTCTCCTTAGAACCGATGGCGTATAACCTTTTCACGACCAAATGAGTTCATCTATCCTCGAAACTTCGGCATATAAGCGAAGTATTTTGGTGATATAAATTCTCCCAAGGTGGTTCGGGAATTGGAGTTTCCACCCTAGTATGCTGTAATCCCGTGCGACCGCCCAAAGCGGACTATTCCCCTACTTGGTTCTTCTGCGCTCTCTCGATCTTGGCCCAGGTATCGTACAAAGACACCGTCCGGTTGAAAACAAGCCTCTCGTCCGACGAACCGGTATCAACGCAGAAATAGCCCAGTCTGAGGAACTGATAGCGATCCCCCGGCTTTGCACCTTTCAGGCTCGGCTCGACCTTGCATGAGGTCAGGGTCTCCAGCGAGTTGGGGTTCAAATTGGCTGAGAAATCCGAACCCACGTCTACGTCGTCCGGGTCCGCTTTTGTGAAGAGATGGTCATAAAGGCGAACTTCGGCCGTGAGGGCTTGATCAGTAGAGACCCAGTGAAGTGTTCCTTTTACTTTCCGAGAAGACTGGGCCCCGCCGCTCTTGCTCTCAGGATCATAAGTGCAATGTAGCTCAACGGTCTCGCCGGTCTTGTCATCCTTGACCACACTCTCACACTTGATGATATAAGCGTGCTTAAGACGCACCTCTCGGCCGGGCGCGAGGCGGAAGAACTTCTTGGGTGGCTCCTCTCGAAAATCATCTCGTTCAATGTACAGCACCCGCGAGAAAGGAACCTTCCGCGTCCCCATACTGGGATCCTCCGGGTTGTTCACGGCGTCGAGTTCTTCCACCTGACCTTCCGGATAGTTGTCAATGACCAACCGAAGCGGACGCAAAACGGCCATCACACGCGGCGCTTTTTTGTTCAGATCCTCGCGCAGACAATGTTCGAGTAGCGCGATGTCAACCACGCTATCCCGTTTGGCCACGCCGATACGGTCACAGAAATCCCGGATCGACTCCGGAGTGTAGCCGCGTCTGCGCAGGCCTGATATTGTGGGCATGCGCGGGTCGTTCCATCCGGTAACGTGTCGTTCCTGTACCAATTTCAGCAGCCTTCGCTTGCTCATGATGGTGTGGCTCAGATTCAGTCGCGCAAATTCTATCTGCTGAGGATGATGGACGCCCAGCTCGCCTAAATACCAGTCGTACAGCGGCCGATGGTCTTCGAATTCGAGCGTGCAAATCGAATGGGTGATCCCTTCGATGGAATCGGACTGACCGTGAGCCATATCATACATCGGATAGATGCACCACTTGTCGCCGGTCCGGTGGTGTGTCGCGTGTAGGATGCGGTACATGACCGGATCGCGCATATTCAGGTTGCCCGAGGCCATATCGATCTTTGCGCGGAGCACGCGCGAGCCGTCAGGGAATTCCCCGGATCGCATGCGTTTGAACAGATCCAGGCTTTCTTCGACCGAACGGTTGCGGTACGGACTCTCTTTGCCGGGCTCAGTCAAGGTGCCCCGAGTATCCCGGATTTCGTCTGCGCTCTGGTCGTCGACGAAGGCAGCGCCTTTCTCGATTAACTTCACGGCGTACTCGTAAAGCTGTTCGAAGTAGTCTGACGCGAAGAGCAGCCGATCCCCCCAATCAAACCCCAGCCAGCGGATATCCTCTATGATGGATTTGACATATTCTTCCTCTTCTTTGGTCGGATTGGTGTCATCGAATCGTAGGTTGCAAAGTCCTCCGTATTGGGCGGCGATACCGAAATTCAAGCAGATCGACTTGGCATGCCCAATGTGCAGATAGCCGTTCGGCTCCGGCGGAAATCGGGTATGCACTCGCCCACCGTGCTTGTTGGTCTTCAGGTCCTCATCAATGATCTCTCGGATAAAATCAGAGGGGCGCGAAGTCTCGGTCTTGCTCTTGTCCGGAGTTCCCCTCTCTTCTTCCTTCTTGCTGCTGTCCGACTCCTTGTCTGTTGATTTCATAACCTTTTTACCTCGATTTTGAGTGATGCGGGATTCGGTTCTCTTACCTCCGCCCAGACGGAATATAGCTATTTAGATTTGTCGACGCCAGAACAAAAAATTCGATAATTGCACGTCACAGGAGGTCTCGCTTGTAAGGGCGATTCAGGAATCGCCCCTGCCGGCTACTGAGGCTCCTGTCCAAAAGGCTTCGCCATTTTAGACAAGCAACCACTCGTTCCTTCTCTCGTTGGTATGCACCATACGATTCATACCCTGGGGAAGGGCAAGGTTGACAATCCCGCCCCTCGACGAGTTCTCCTCGAGTCTGAGCGACCTCGGAGTCGAAGACAGGGTGGTGAGCGAAGTCGAACCACCAGAGGCGGGGGTGAGGGGGAGCGTATTGACTAACCAGTCATTGCGAGAAGTCCCGCCTTTGGCGGGACGACGAAGCAATCTCCTTGCACTACCGAGGGATTGCTTCGTCCCCCGTACGGGGGACTCGCAATGACGCATACAGCGGCGCTGACAGCAAATAGGCTCAGGGATTTTTGTGTTGACTATGCATCAGTTATTTCATATACTTTTTCGGTCAGCTTGGCAGCCAAAGAGAACGATCCGCTGATCAAAATAAAGTAGGCAAAAGTCTTATTTCATCTCTCACTTTATGCGCATTCCTCTAATAAGAAGGGCTCGAAGTCTCAGGCGGTATCGCCAGATTGTTACCGTTCTTTTGAAGTATGGTTTCGATCATATTCTGGGCCAGATGAAGATCTTCGCCCGCCTGCGGTTGAGGAAGAAGACGCTCAAACGAGCAGCGAGACTGGAGGAGTTCACCTATGCCCAGAGAATAAGACTGGCCTTAGAGGAACTCGGCCCCACTTTCGTGAAGTTGGGCCAGGTCCTCTCCATGCGCCCGTTCTTGATCCCGGTGGAGCTGGTGCTGGAGTTGACCAAGCTCCAGGACGAGGTGGCGCCATTTCCATTTCCCCAAGTAAAACAGATCGTCGAGGCTGAGCTTAAGGCTCCCCTGGACCACTTTTTCTCGTCGTTTGACACCGTCCCCATAGCCTCCGCATCTCTCTCCCAGGTGCACAAGGCGGTCACAAAAGACGGAAAGACCGTGGTACTCAAGATTCAGAGGCCGGACATCAAGAAGGTTATCGATGCAGACATGGAGATACTGAAGGATCTGACCAACCTGCTGGAGAAATACGTGCCCGAATCCAAGCAGTACGATCCGACCGGGATAAGGGAGGAACTAAATAAATCCATCCGCCGGGAGATCGACTTCAACAATGAAGCCAGAAATATGGAGGTGTTCAGAGAGAACTTCAAGGACGAAAAGAGCGTTTTCGTTCCCCAGGTCTTCTGGGAGATGAGCACTTCGAAGGTTTTGACCATGGAGTTCATCGATGGGGTGAAGATATCCGATTTAGAAGAGCTGGAAAAAAGGGGGATCGATAAAAAGCAGTTGGCCAGTATAGGTGGAAAGATGGTCTTCAAGCAGATATTTGAGGACGGTTTCTTCCACGCCGACCCTCATCCGGGCAATCTCTTTGCAATGGAGGGAAACGTCATCGCTCCGGTGGATTACGGCATGATGGGGAGACTGTCCGAGACCACCATGGACGAGTTGGCCGACCTTTTGATCTCGGTGGTCACCTGGCATCCGGGCGGCATAGTCAAAGTGTATCAGGACGTGGAGGTGGTCGGAGAGGACGTGAACGTAAGAGCTCTGGAGGCAGACTTAGCTGATTTTCTTTACAAGTATCATAAGATTCCTCTTTCCCGCCTAGACATGAAAACCCTGATCAACGAGTCGTTTGAGATAATTCATCGCCATGACATCAAAATCCAGGCAGAGCTCATGCTGTTTTCTAAGGCACTGATCACCTTCGAAGAAGTGGCCAAGATGCTGGACCCGGAATATGATCTGGTAACCCGGATGATACCGTATGCAAAGAGGCTGGCTTACCGCAAGTTCAAACCCAAAGCGCTTCTCCGGGACATATTTACCACTTCTGTTGATCTGCGAGACCTTCTGGTCAAGTTACCATTTGAGCTGAAAAGAATAATAAAGAAGTTAGGCCAGGGGCGTCTTTCCTTTACGTTTCAGCACAAAGGGCTGGAGAAATTGATATTAGAGCTAGATCGTTCTTCCAACCGTATCTCATTCAGCTTGGTCATTGCCGCCATAATCGTGGGTTCATCTTTGATCATGCGTCTGGAGACCCAATACACTTTGTTCGGCTATCCTTTGTTAGGAATATTAGGTTACATCTTCGCCGGGGTGTTAGGGGTGTGGCTGGTGATAGCCATTTTGAGATCGGGAAAACTCTGACCTCTCCCCCTTTTTGTCCCCGTCCCCTTGCCTTTGGCGGGATCTTCGACATGAATTGGAGAGGGGTTCACCCTGAAGGGGAGACAGGGGGTAAGGTAGGAGGTCTATTTGACCAAAACGGAAGTTGAAAATCTGCTGAAGAGCTTTGTGAATTTGATGAAAAAGACCTATGGCGAAAACCTGTTCTTTATCATCCATCACGGGAGCTGGGCTACTGGTGAGGCAAATCCGGACAGCGACGTCGATACCCTGGTCATGCTGGAGAAGATAACGAAAAGAGAGTTGGACAAGCTGAGAAGCATATTAAAACAAAAAGAATACCAAGAACTGACGGTGCTCTTGTTCTCCAGATTGGACATGAACAATTTCGTTCCCTTTAAACGTCATCAGTTTCATTATGGGGCGAGGCTCCTCTACGGGAAATGCCCTCTTCATAAGCCAACCGAGCAGGAGATGATTCTCGAGATAAAAAAGATAGCCGATACCGTAGGCTACTGGAGCAAATTTCTGTATACTCATCCTCATCTGGCTGAGAACGTAGCGAGAAAAATGTATTGGCGATTCAAGGAGGCAATAATCGCGCTCAAGGTATACGTTCAGTGGAAAACAGGCGAATTTCCCGTGACCAAAAAGAGGCTGAAAAAGCTCTTGACTGATCCCAAAGACAAGGAAATCGTTACGATAATAGAGCAGTGGGATAAGAACAAGGATGAATATGAGAAGAATCCTGACCCGTTATTGATTAAGGGATTAGACTTCTCCCAGAGAATCTTAAAGAAAATCGATCCGTCTTTGCACGACAAGGCCGCAAAAAGGGGTCGATAGCGACGCCCCCACCGAAACAGCCTCTTCTCATCTCCCTACTCAATCCCACCCTTCAGTGTCAAAAGAGGACAGACCCGCCCAAGACGACAGTACATGGGGGCGGACGGTGCCATCTGAGCTCGCTTCAGAAAAGCTCAAGAAAAATCTCTTGACAAAAAAACCGAAGCACATATATTAGTCGCGATTCAAAACGGGTAGAAGTAGTATTGAAGGTGTCGTTGGATAGTAAGGGATAATCAATCTTAAAACCTTAACACAAAACGAAAGGAGTGGGGATCCAGATGAAGAGAAACATTTTGTTTGCCGGTCTTCTGATCGTCCCGGTTTTCCTTCTGATCCTGGGCTGCGGGGGAGAGCCCGCAAATGAACTGGCGGCCGCCAAACAAGCTCTGGAGAACGCCCGGGCGGCTGAGGCGGATAAATATGCGCCGGACCTTTTCACCCGGGCCGAGACTGCCATCGCCGAGGCGGAGAACCTGATCGCACAGAAGAAGTACGGGGAGGCTAAGAAGCTTTTGGTGGATGCTAAGAACGCGGCGGAGTCCGCTGCCACCCAGGCCGTCACCAACAAGGACGAAACTAAGACGCAAGTGGAGGATTTTCTTGCAGAGATCGGGAAAGTCCGCGCACAGCTCAAGGATGCCCAAGACAAGGCGAAGGAGTGGGGAATCCCAAAGAAGCAGAGGGAGTTGACTGAAGAGACGGCCAAATGGGACCAGAACCTTGAGAAGGCCCGGGCTGAGTATGATGCCGGGAATTACCACTCAGCCAAGGAACTTGCCGCAGGGGTCTATCAGGAGGTAACCGCCAAGGATAGCGAGCTCAGAGAAGCAATCATGGCCAAGCAAAAATAGTCATTGGCCCGAGTTCCTAAGGCTGCGATCTGGCCAGAGGCAAGAAAGCTAAAAAGATCTTTCGGTCTTGCCATAGGTGTCAATCACAGTCTCAACTGTTATGACAAGAGGATCAGAATTCTTCTGATCCTTTTGTCATTTGTGAACGGGACCTTTTGCTTTGAGCGCAGGAGCAGCTTTTCCGAAAACAAAAGAAGCAAAGGAGGGAGTCAGCTCCCGTCCCCTTAAAGCTGACCTGATCCCGCGTCCGTGGGAGTTGCCTCACTTTGCTTCAAATGATCCTAAATATCCTTTGATCTTCTGTCTCGGCTAACTCCCTAACGCCACAAATCCATAGGATTGCTTCTCTTGCCCTGCCTCATTCGAAAGATCGTCAATCCCCGTGTCAAGGGCTGTTACCCAATCTTCAGGTTTATTGTTCAGAAGAAAGACCTTCCGGACACTTTTGGGATTTATGCGAGAAACACTCAACCAGCATCAACGGCGTTTGGTCAAGGAGTCATCGGTCAGAAGAAGAGAGTCCATAGAAGAGGAATTTGGGCAGGGAAAAGCCCTGTCGCAGGTGTACCCCTCTTTCGGTGGCGGTCAAAACTTCTGGCTGAGGGAGAAAACTATAACCCCGGCAAAAACACTATGGCAAAAAACCTCCAGCCTGTCTTTAGGCCCCTTGGCTCCGTCCGACTTTTCACTGATGCTAATTGGAAAAGTCCGGTCAGTTATTGCCAGTCTCCGGCCCGGATAATGGTGTCCTTTCCAGGAGAAACTGAAACGCTGGGTGAACAGAAGTTTAAGTACAATCCTCTCCCGTCCGTGGACCGAGGAGGCTGGACGCTTTTTAAGCGTAAGCTATCGCCTCTATTTCTATTTTCATCCCCTTGGGCAGACGGGAAGCCTCAAACGTCGCTCTGGCAGGTGGATCGGTTTTGAAGTACTGGCCGTAGACCTCGTTCATCACCCCGAAGTCGTCCAAGCTGTGCAGTAAGACCGTGGTCTTCACCACCTTCTCCAGGCTCGATCCGGCTGCCTCCAGGATGGCTTTGAGGTTCTCGAAGACCTGCCGGGTCTCCTGCACCACTCCGCCGTGAACTCTATCGCCGGTCTTGGGATCGAGTGCGATCTGGCCGGAGATAAAGATCAAAGATTCTCCCTCTAACTTGACTGCTTGGGAATAGGGTCCCACGGCTCGGGGAGCCTTATCCGTCTGAATGATAGATTTAGGCATACGCTTTCCTCCCTTACCTAATCAGCTTTTTTTCCTCGAGATTGTACTTTAATAAAAACACTTTTGCCGAATCTGTCAACTGTTTTCCTTACTTTTTGATATTTTCACCCTGAAAGGTCAAATACGAACATAATGCATCCACCCTCCGGATGCCCGGAGCCTCCCCTCCTCAGTCGCGTTACGCGCAAAGAGAGATGTCTGACAACCCTGCAAGCTGTTGGCCCGAAAGGCAGACTGCCGGGGGTGAGAGCTGCTGGACTCTGAGTGTTGGTTTCCTTCGGTCCCCCGATCCCACTCCGCCTCAATCCCCGCCTATTCAGTTGTGTCTTTGATCTCCTCTTTCTCCTCCAGCGGCGAAACAGCCCCTTTTTTCTCTTCCGAAGGAGAAGACGCTATCCCTTTCAGCCTGTCTTCAAACCTCTCACGTTTCTTGTCCGCCGAATCGAAACAGACGTTGGCGTTGCGCAGATGGGTTCTGATGAGCCCGAAGTCACGGTTAAACCTATCGAAGTCGACTCTCAGTCTGCCCAGCGCTGAAATGATCTCCTCCGCATTCTTCTCCACCTCCAATCCTTTGAGGCCAAGCATGATGGTTTGCAGGTAAAGATAAAACGTATTGGGAGAAACCGGGATCACCCTCTTCTGCATGGAATAGTCGGCAAGGCTCTTTCCATCCTCTGCGTCCTGATCTTTGACTATGGTCTCATAGTAGACGTTTTCCGCCGGGATGTACATCAGAGCAAACGGGAGGGTTCCCTCATCCGGAACTATGTATTTTTCCGCAATCGCGTTGATATGTAACTTCACGTCGGAGATAAACCTGCGCCGGCAAACCTTTCTATCTCTATCGGTATCTGCCTCCAAAAGCTTGCGGAAGTTCTCCAGCGGAAACTTCGAATCGACCGGAACCAGCCTGTCAGCCAGATGGATCACAGCATCCACCCTCTCTCCGCTTTTGAAAGCGTGGGGAAGGCTGAAGTGTTTCGAGGGCAGAATCTGACTCAGAAGATCGCTTAAAAGAAACTCGCCCAAGCCCCCTCTGATTTTGGGCGCTCGTAATATCTCCTGAAGACTGGAGATGTCCTTGCCTACCTCGAATATTCTCTTATTGGACTCCTCCAGCCGGGCCAAATTGGTCTGCACCTCGCTCACCGCCCTGCTGGTGGTTTCGAGCCGTTGGCTCACTATCTGATCCGTTTTCTCCAGGCTCTTTCGAACCTGCTCCCTTAAGCTTGCCAGTTGCCTCTGCATCAGGATGAGCAAAAGGACCAGAATGATTATCACCCCGCTACCAAAGATCAGATATTCCATGAGGCTCCTTCTGCTCCCTGTTGGCGTTCCTCACCAACAGCAAGCGAGAACACATTTGTCTCCCTATGGAAAGCTTGTGCCAGAGACGGTTGCGCTGTCAAGTTGCCAATGGAGACCGTCCGCTGGTTTCTCCAGTTTTACCAGCCCCACATTTCTTGCATACCACTGATAGCTGGTGCCGTTGTATCCCTGCATGTTCCCGGTCCATCCTCGAGCCACCGATTTGAACTTCAGACAGTGTCGAAAGTTCCCCGCGGGAACCGTTACGTGCTCCACGTTCTCCAAAACCGATATCCAGGTGCGGATCGCTGGCGGGCAGGTCGGAATGTAGGAAGTGTCGGCATTCATGATTGAATCTCCAACCTGAACGATCGCCTCAGCGATGGCGATCGGTCCATAGTCCTTCAGATCGTCCTGCTGAGAGAACCACCAACCATCGGAATGAGAGTGCCATCTAAAGCCCAAGCTATCATTTGAGAATCCATCGTCTGTGTATCGATCCACAAAAGCTCCACCTGATCCGAGGAAACGCGAACGCCGCCCAAAAACTACACTGCCAACGGAGGAGATCCATGCCCCCGCGTCCATGCCCGCCTTCAACGAGCCGCGAAGAGGCCGGGGCCATGGCTCCACGCCAAGGGAATCTGGGTTTATGATAATCTCTCCCTCATCCCACTGTCCATTGGGAGGGTCGTACCTGCCGTTGTTATTTCTGTCCTCGTACGGAACGCCCGGGCTCCACGGATCGTTCGGTCTGTCATACTTCCCATTGGAGTTCAGGTCCTCGTAGTCTTCGCCTGAATCATACTTTCCGTTACGGTTGGCATCAACAAAGGGCTCCCCCAAGTTGATATCGCCATCCAGAAAGATCACCGGAATAGAATCAACCACGACCTCCCAGATCCACTCGTCTCCATGATTGAGCGGAAAGTACTCCTTTATCAGGAAAGGACCCGCGTCAACGGGTGAGGTACATTTTTTCGAGTTGCATCCGCCAGAAACCACAAAGAGAGCAAGTACCGCGACGCAAGCAGCTTTTGCGCAAATCCTTATCCTCAATTTCACAACCTCCCAAGTAACAGCCCAGGTATGAAACCTAACCCCTCGATAGCATCGCCGGCCCAACGTGTCAAGCAGGCTGAGCCATGCTTGACCTACAGTTGGAACTGTTCTCCTTTCCAGGAGACGATCAGTCAATCTCTGCTCCCCACTGGTGCTCCATGGCTGGCAGGCTTCACCGGCAGGGTAGGCTCTGCTCTCGGCCATGAAGACCGAAAGCAGACAAAACAGATGGAGATAGAGCCGGTTTATCTGTTAACTGCTAACTGCCAACTGGTAACTGCTACTTACCCTCGCCTTGCTTCTTTGCGTACTTCTCCATAAACGGAGCGAAGAGGTCTATGGGCACCGGGAAGATGGTGGTGGAGTTCTTCTCCGTTGCCACCTCGGCCAGGGTTTGCAAAAACCTCAACTGAATTCCCACCGGCGTCTTGCCGATCACCTGTGCGGCAGCGGCCAGCTTCTCTGAGGCCTGGAACTCTCCATCCGCATGAATGACCTTGGCTCTTCTTTCTCTCTCTGCCTCGGCCTGGCGGGCAATGGCTCTCTGCATATTCTCCGGCAGATCCACGTTTTTCACCTCCACTACCGACACCTTAATTCCCCAGGGCTCAGTTTGCTCGTCGATTATGTGCTGAAGTTCCAGGTTGATCTTCTCCCTGTTGGTAAGAAGATCGTCCAGTTCCACCTGGCCCAGCACGCTCCTCAGAGTCGTCTGGGAGATCATGGAGGTGGCGTACAGATAATCCTCCACCGCCACGATAGCTTTATTGGAATCCATCACTCGAAAATAAATCACCGCGTTCACTTTAACTGTGACGTTATCACGAGTGATAATATCCTGAGCAGGCACATCCATGGTAATCACTCTAAGACTCACCCTCACCATCCGGTCGACTAAGGGGATCAAAAGAATGAGACCGGGGCCTTTGGCACCTATCAATCTTCCCAATCGGAATATCACACCTCTTTCATACTCCCTCAATATCCTGACGGCATTAGCCAGGATAAAGACTCCGATGATTATGATGGTCAGAAGACCCGCTCCAGCCATGACAACCTCCTTTTGTTCGGTTAACGGAAGACAGTCAACTGTTTTCTGTTAACTTTTTTTGTGTTTGGTCACCTTCAGGGTCAGATGCTCCACCGCCGTGACCACCACCTTCTCCCCCTTCTTTATGGGTTGATCTGCCTCTGCACTCCAGATCTCCCCGTGGATGAACACGTCCCCTTCCGGTTTCAGTGCACTCCGCGCCACTCCTACCTCGCCCATCAGCCCTCTGCCCCCTGTGGTGACCTTCCGTTTACGGGCCCTGAGTGCAAGCCCTATGGCAACTAAGAAGAACAGGGCGGTGCCGGCGACGATGGTAACAATCACCACCAGGGATACACGCATATATGGCAAGGGCGATTCGAAAAGAAGCAGCGATCCCATAACCATAGATATTATTCCTCCTATGGCCAATGCTCCGTGACTCACGATTTTTACCTCCAGTATAAACAAGATCAAAGCCAGAATCATCAAAAGCAAACCGGCGTAATTGATGGGGAGCGTTTGCAGGGCAAAGAAAGCTAAGATCAGACATATCCCTCCCACAATTCCCGGAAAGATCGCCCCCGGATTGGACAGCTCGAAGAAAAGCCCCCACATTCCCAGGGTGAGAAGAATGTAGGCGATGGTGGGATTGGTGATCACCTGCAGGATTTTATCTCGGACGCTTATCTCCGCTCTTTTTACCTCGATTTCCTTTGTGTCAAGTACCTTCTCACCTGAGGGAAGGGTCACCGTTCGTCCGTCGCAGGAATCCAGAAGCGCCCGGACATTGTCGACCACCAGGTCTATCACCTTCAGCTTCAAGGCCTCGTACTCCGTGGCGGATATGCTCTCTCTCACCGACTCTTCGGCCCACTCCTCGTTTCTCCCTCTCCTGCTGGCGATGCTTCTTATGTAAGCAGCGGCATCATTCACCACCTTTTCTGCCATGGTGGAGTCCATCTGTCCCCCGATGGCCACCGGATGGGCCGAGCCCATGTTGGTTCCCGGCGCCATGGCAGCGATATGAGCGCTCAGAGTGATGAACACGCCCGCGGAGGCCGCCCGGGATCCGCTGGGCGAGACGTAGACGATCACCGGAATTCCGGAATTCAATATCTTTCGGGTGATAATGCGCATGGACTCGTCCAGCCCGCCGGGAGTGTTCAGCTCGATCACCAGAGCCTCAGCGCTGTCCTCCTCCGAAGTTTCAATGGCCTGGTCGATGATCCGGGCCGTGATGGGGCCGATGGGTCCGTCTATGGTGACCAGATTCACGTGCCGCGGGGAAGCGAAGAGCCCCCACGCCCCCAGCAAAAGAATGACAAGAAGAAAGATCAGACAGATTTTTTTCATATACCACCCGTTGTTGAAAATGAGAACGTTACTTCTGCACTAAAATATCCGGTGCGGATGAATAACGCAACAAAAATGTTGCCCCCCAGACAACTTATTTTGGGCTAATCCTCAGGGAGATAACTTGGAGAAACGTCTTTGGAGTGTTCGCCTTTAGGCGAACCATCAGTGTTGTGGCAGGGTACCCTTCGGTCTGAGCCCTCAGGGCAAGTCCTTACCCTGTCACTTAAGTTGCTCCTGGGTGGATGTTATCATCCACCCCAGCCTTTGGGGGGATCTCCTCTCCCCCGCCGTCAGCGGGATTTTCAACCTGATGCCGTGGGATGACGGAGACCCGTCTGGGATAACATCCCACGGGGAGCAGGAGACAGCCTCACGGAACCCCCCCGACGGGCCCGTCCGGGCGTCTGGGACAGCTGATTAACCCGATTAAGCTGATACCGATGATTTTTATCTGCTCAATCTGCACCATCTGCTGTGAGGGATTTCTTGCTCTTTCTGCCAGATCGGAGAGGGGCCTGCCCTGAACGATTCGCGGTCAAGGGTTGTACCCCTGTCCGAGCGGAGGGGGTTCCGTGACCATAGAAAAGGGGCGGGGGTACAACCCCCGCCCAACGGGATTCTCCATTAAAACCTATGGTATGATCGTCCTGCTTTTCTACCGGGACGACCTTCTATCCAAACAATGCCTTCATCTTCAACTTGGCAATGGCCTTGGTGGGGTCGAGATCCTTGGGACACACCTTCTGGCAATTGAAGATGGTGTGGCAGCGGAAGACCCCGAAATCCGAGGCCACAAAGGCCAACCTCTCTTTGCTCTTCCCGTCCCGGGAGTCGTCGATGAACCTCAGAGCCTTCATCAAGGAGGCCGGTCCCAAATACTCTGGATCGGTGGCTTCCACCGGACAGGAGCCGTAGCAGGCAGCGCAAAGAATGCAGTCAACCCAGGGATCGAGTTTCTTTCTCTCCTTCTCGCTTTGCAGATACTCTTTCTCCGGCGGATCTTGCTTAGGGATCAGATATGGCATCACCTTCTTATACTGCTCCCAGAATGGCTCCAGATCAACAACCAGATCCTTGATTATGGGCAGGTGAGCCAGGGGCCTCAGCACCACCTTGCCGTCAAGATCATCGATCTGGGTTCGGCAGGCCAAATTATACAAGCCGTTGATGTGCATGGCGCAGGAGCCGCACACCGCCGCCCGACACATCGACCGGTAGGCTAAGGTGCTGTCTATGTTCTCAAAGATATAGATTAAGCCTTCCAGAACGGTCATTCCCTTGGGGGAATCGAAGGTGTAGGTCTGGAAGTGAGGCTCCTTGTCCTTATCAGGATCGTATCTTAAGATTCTGAATTCGGTCATGATCAATACTTCCTCTCTACGGGTTGATACTTGGTTATCTGAACGTCGCTGTAGGAAAGCTTGGGTCCCTCGGGAGTGAAGGTGGCGATGGTGTGCTTAAGGAAGTTCTTATCGTCCCTCTTGTCGAAATCGGCGCGATAATGACCACCCCGGCTCTCCTTCCGCGCTAATCCTCCTGCCATTAACGCTTCCGCCACGTCGAGATTCCCCTTGATCTCCAGAGTCCAGATCTTATCGAAGTTGAAACTGGTTCCCGGGGCTACCGGCCTGATCTTTTTGAATCTCTCCTTCAGCGCCTTGATCTCCTCCAGGCCGTTGGACATCAGCTTTTCGTCTCGGAACAGACCCGCTTTAAGCGGCATCAGCTTGTTCAACTCGGCGTTTAAGGAGTAAGGATTCTCCGTTCCGCTGGACTTCTGCATCCGATCCAGCATCTCCAGCTCTTTCTTCAGGGTACGGTCAAGAGCTTCCTTTCGCGGCTGCTTGGGCTTATCCTTAACGTAATCGGCCGCTGCCGCTCCGGCCCTCTTGCCGAATACCACGCCATCCAGAAGTGAGTTTCCGCCCAGGCGGTTGGCACCATGACAGGAGACGCAGGCGCATTCTCCAGCCGCGTAGAAACCTGCCAGCGAAGTTGCGCCGTCTATGCTGGTGTCGATCCCTCCCATGCAGTAATGAGTTCCCGGCTGGATGGGAATGGGCTCCTCGATCGGATCCAGACCGATGAAGTCTAAGGTGATCTCCCTGATTCCGGGCAGCCTCTCCATGATCTTGGCCTTCCC
>Ga0114919_10001255_pt1 | contig 20271 bp, 17 predicted proteins | sample BlataG_FD_88682 | JGI IMG/M metagenome (GOLD analysis project Ga0114919, IMG submission 88682) | Deep subsurface microbial communities from Black Sea to uncover new lineages of life (NeLLi) - Black_00105 metaG | ecosystem: Environmental > Aquatic > Marine > Oceanic > Sediment | place: Atlantic... | reverse complement strand
CCTGCACAGTTTCAACGTCATTGGGATTTATATCATCGAGGCTTCGTACCATCCCGTCGATGATTACCAGGGGGTTATTACTTTTATTAATGGATGAACCACCGCGGATAAGGATGGAGGCATCGCTTCCCGGCTGCCCTCCGTCGGACTGCCATATCCTGACCCCGGAGAGTTTCCCCTGCAGAGCGGTAGTCACAGAAGATACAGGCACATCTTCAAGCTTTTCAGCGCTTACCTTCGTAATGGCGGTTGTGATCGTTCTCCTGGACTGTGTTCCGTATCCAATCACCAACACCTCATCCAGCCCCACTAAAGACGGATTGAGTACCACGTCAATCACAGTCTGACTTGTTACCAGGAACTCCTGGGTTTCCATCCCGACATATGAGATCACCAGGGTGGCTCCTGTTTCAACTGTGATGGAGTATTGGCCATCAGCATTAGTAATCGTACCGTTGGTTGTTCCTTTTTCCAGAATGGTTACTCCCGGGAGGGTTTGCCCATCTTCATCTGTAACTGTACCGGTTACAGTAATTCCTTCCTGTATTGATTCAGATTCAGAATCAGCGGCATAAATGCTAGAAGTTGAAATACAGGCATAAATAAGGATTATACCCGTCGGGAGGACCAGCCTGAATATCCTGTGGCGGTCCTCTGTTTTCTTTTTAAACAATAGCTTTTTTTTCATCATAGTGATTAGTTTAGTTCAATAATAGGTTTTTTTTTGACATTAGAAATTTTCATATTTTTCAGTTGTATTGAAGAAAAACAAGTCACTTTTCACTCTTCATTTGTATTTTCATAGGCAAATCATTTAGGCTAAATGGTTGGCATTGTATTTCAATTGATCAATCTCAGAAGAGTCCAAATTTTTTAAGGATCGCAACCAAATTGACAGACAATCGTTGCATATGGTTTTTATAAACGGATCGAAAAACGAATTAAAATTTTCCTTGATGTATTCGTACAGTTTTTTTTCCACCTGATCAACAAGGGTCAAGGAATGAGCATCAATCTTTAGATTTGTATTTTGCAAATATTATGAAATTACGGAAAACATATATATATGACAAATATAATAAATATGACAAATATAATAAAATCAAATGAATCTGCCAAGAATTTTACATTTAATTTAGTTATTTAGAATCAGTCTAGCAAATCCTTAATTGTATAACCTTGCAGAATCGAGGAAAATTCGATTTAATATGAAGACAATGATGTACCCGGGCAGTATAAACCAATAATGATAGAAAAGTCAGAGGTGTGGAGAAAATTCTAATTCTGTAAATCGTCAAATCAAAGTGGACAAAATCTTGAAATGTTAACAGGGTAAAATCTATATTATGTGGTCAATTTTCGCCATTCCATGTTAGGTCCTTTCGTTCATAATAGCGGATTCGTCCATCTTGTTCTCCTACCATTAGATCCGGGCCATTGGGTTGACCGTAATCCCATACTTCCGGTGAACAGGCATGCTGACCCAGGTATATGACATCTCCTTTGAACTTGATCATTTGAGGAAAAGCAAAAACAGGTTTACTATTTGTTCCAACATTTTCTAGAAAAAGAACTGTAGCTCCTTTAAGGCCTTTCGATTGAGGAAGACCATTGATGGGATTCGGTACCGAGCTATGTCTCGTTGTTCCTACCAGCATATCTGTTTTGCCATCAATATTCCAATCTTCCAGTACAATCTTTAATCGGCCGGTCCCTCCGGCCGACAGATAACTGCCGCTGATTTTGGAGCCATCATCCAGATAAAGCTTGCCTCCATCTTCAACATTATACGCATCTATTTGCCAATAAATATGAAACTCATTATCATCATCCAATATCACATAAGCCATTTTCTCATTCAGTTTCTTTACTCCGGGTTGAACACGCCATGTACCGTGCAATTCCAAGCCCTCACAATAAATCGGGACCGGAAAATCGAATTCAGGTCTTCCGGGCTCACCGATATTAAGATATACCTCATGGCGGCTTACAGCGCTATGCATCAGAATGTCAAATAATCCATCCCCGTTCCAGTCGGCAAACGTTGGACAATTGTATCCCCATCTGGATTCCGCTGGTCCCTGGACTGAGCCGACATAACCCGGTTGGATGTGAATAGGCCGTCCTCCTGCTTTTACTTGTTGCGCATTCGCAAAAGATGGGTTTTCATTTGTGCCATGGTTCATAAACAACAAAACGCGGCCTTCCGAATTACCTAATACAATATCCAACTGGCCATTATCATCCCAGTCCACCACATTGATCACCGGCAGTGTACCCGTGTACAATTTGGCATTTTGTTGGAGTATCTGAAACGGTTCTCCATATATGGGTGCCCCATTATTGTGGAAGATGCCTGTAAAGGGATAGTAAACCAATTCGGATTCCCCACCGACAATCAGGTCCGAGAATAAACTTGTTTCCGGATTTGGGTAAGAAATTAGAAATGGCCCTATAGCTTTATGTCTAAACACAATTCCGGACTCATTACATACGTATACACTTTTACCCGGATTATCACTTGATGTCATGGGATAGTATAAAAAATTCCCATACCTCGATCCTGTGATCAGGCGTTTATGGCCACCTTGTTCATATTCAACAAAAGTCAGGTTCTGATAACCATGAAGCACTTCCTTCTTTGTGATAGAATATTGATTAACCCGTACCGGAGAACTGACATCCAGTGAAATAGTATCGGAATTATACAGATATTCATAAGGCCAGTTGCCTAAAAAAACTCCGGCACCATCATACATAATATAATCAGGATTCCTCCAATATCCTTCAGGACGATGCTTCACGCCATTGTTCATGCTCAAGAGTATTTGCAATGTGCTGTTATTTCGTTGCCATACTGTCAGGGTTGTAGGTATTTCAGGTGCATCCGGAAGACCGGTCATGGTTATTTTCCCGGCAGAAGTAAGTTTAAATTGCAATTCCTCCTTGTCAAATAATGTTCGATAGATCTCAGAGCCATTTAGCCACCACCCATGAATTATTCCATTGTCCGTTTGAAAAATGGATCCGTTCAGACGAGGACTTGTATCAGAAATGCCCTTCAAAGAAGGATCAAATAGTGATAAAGTAACTTTCCGTGGAGGCGCAAAAACAGGAGCTCCCTCATTATTTCGTCCTGTCCACTCAAATAAATACAATCCCGGCCCGGGATGCAGGCTGTGTAAGTTTGTTATGACAAACAAATCAGGCTCCTCATGATCAAATACATATGCCCGGCCAACAGGACTGGATTGGAGCCCCGGAGCCAATGGGCCGGGTTGGCTACCCTCTCCGATAGGGATCCTTTCACCACTTTTCAAAGGAGCACCTTCCGATTTTTCAATCCAGGGAGCGCACCCAAAACCAAATGTGATCGATAAGATTATCAGAAAATAAAATGGCATTGTATCTTTTAGAAATTTAATTGAGTCTATTATTTTAGTTCTATTATTACAGACTCGGATTGACGAATACGATTTGTCAGATTGCATAGATCTAAGTTTTATACGGACAAAAAAACAATGTAGGTTATTATTATGTTATACAAATTTAACTACGCAGATAGTTGGAAAAGCCGACTAATGTGACCCCCTTTCGCCAGTTCAAACTGACCACTGGAAGCCGGGATTGTTTGATCCCCTCATTTTTCACAGGAATAACAAAGAACTTTTTTTAAGCCAATCAGCTTTCTTTCAAAGATACTTTTTTGATAATTTAATTTCTACAAATTTCTGATTTTTCTGTTTTTCCGCAAAGAGTCTCAGGAATTAAATTTGGGCCATGGTATATTTCTTACGGTATTCCCGTGGACTCATATTTGTAAGTTCACGGAACTGGCGGTTGAAATTCGCCACATTATTGAAGCCGCTGTTGTAGCAAACCTGTGTAACATTCATCTCAGTACCTTCTGATAGTAGCTTGCATGCATATCCGATTTTAATTTCTTTGAGAAAAGTGAAAAAAGATTTTTTTGTGGTTTTTTTAAAGTAGGTACAAAAAGCTGACTCAGACAGGTTAATCTGGTCCGCAACGTCTTTGAGTTTAATGCTGTTTTGGAAATTGTGCAGGACATAATCATAGGCCCTGTTAATCCTCTCGGAATCCGACTGTATTTTATTCCAGGCATATTCAGAAACAGAAAGGACCTGCGTGTCAGTCACCTGGGTTAAATACCTCATAATTAACAGTATGTGAATCATGGATTCAAAACCATTCAGGTGCTTAAGTTCATTCAGATACTTCAACATCAGGGTATGGTCAACACTTTTGAAGCATATACCTGCACTGGATTTATATAGTAGTTTATGCAACGATTCAAACTCAGGGATCATAAATAGTTTTGAGTCGAATAATTCCTCCTGAAAATGTATGGTTATGGATTCCGGAGTGTTTTCCGGATTCTCAACTTCCCAGCCATGCGGAAGGTTCGGCCCCATTAAAACAAGATCACCTTCTTCAAATCTGGCAATACTCCCTCCAATAAATCTCCTTCCCCTGCCATTAATAATATAATTGAGTTCATAGTTTTTATGGGAGTGGATTTTATCTGTGTTCAGACTCAGATCCAGTTTATTTATCATAAATGAGCTGGACTCCGGGACAACGATTCTCTGCCGAATAAATTTCATAGCATTTATTCACTTGATCACTTCAAATTTAAAATATAGGGTTAATAGGGATTACCAAGGATCAGTGTCTGGCATTATTTATACTGAAGCCAATCGGTACGACCAGGAGTATGTTGACTGGTTTAAGATTGATTATCTGGTTCCCGGGTTTTGAAGGAAATAGAAGTGTCCATCTTCAGCTCCGATTAACAGGTCTCGCAGGCCGTCTTTATTCCAATCTACTGTTGTAGGGCTTGTTGTATGACCAGCAAGCCTGTATGGATCTACCAGTCCTACCAGTTCCATCCTGGCGAAACCTGCTGAATCACCTTTATTCCTGAGGAAATTAACGTTCATCGAATTTACCAGCAGGTCCGGTTGTTCGTCACCATCCCAGTCAGCAAAACAAAACTTCCTCCTGCCGCTTTTCCCTGCTTGACTCTTATTCAGCCTAAGCAAACCAGATTCATCAACAATGGGATTCCCGTCCCTGTCCCTATCCGATCCTGTGAATATTCTGTCTCCAGGTGCAAGTTTAAGTATATCCCCATCTCTGAACCTTTCAAAAAACGCCAGATATCCTTCATAATCAAGCATGACCAGATCATTAAGGCCATCCTTATTCCAGTCTGTAACATATGGGGTTGTCCTCCATTGTGTGACCAGCTCTTTTTCTTCCGGGTCCCACCAGATCCAGGGAGGTTTAGGGTTTTCAACCTGCCACTCAACCTCCAGAGCTTCTGCTTCAGCCAGAGAAGGTCTATCCTTTTCTCCAATATTTCTAAACCAAACCACCTTTCCCCATATGGAGTTGACAACCAAATCTCTCAAGCCATCATGATCCCAGTCTGCCACACTTAAAGTAGTATAACCCCATTTAGCTTCGGCAGGGCCCTGAATGGAACCATTATAGCCCGCCTGGATGCGTATTATATTTCCATTTGCCTCTAAATAGACAGGGTTTGCCCAACAGGGTGGATCACCTCCGTCAAGGTTTTCAATAAATCCTATATATCCTGCAGTATTTCCGCAAATCAGGTCCTCATCACCATCATCGTCCCAATCTGCACTTACAGGAGTAGCCAGGGCTCCAAACTTCAATAGTTCAGCCTCTTGCTTAAAATATTCGGGTTGAAAGAACTGGGGCATTCCTCCAGATACTTCTCCTGTATTTTGGATCAGTGCCACCCTTCCGTCTTCATCCCCGACAACCAGATCAATATCCCCATCTCCGTCCCAATCAACGGAGGTAGGGGTAATCATCTGCAGGTCCATCCTGATCTCGCCATCCTGGTTCTTGAGTCTTGATGATGCGGCATAAACAGGATCTTTGCGTGTCCCAATATTCTCAAAATAATTAAAACCATCAAGGAACTCACCACATAATAAATCAAGGTCTCCATCACCGTCAAAATCTGCCAAATCTGGCATAGGTGCACCGAATACATCAATGATTTCACCTCCCGCCTCTAATTGAAATGGTTCTGCATATTCAGGATATTCCGTACTTCCCTTATTTATCAATATATAGACATGACCATGCAGAGGTCCTTGAATCCATTCACCCTTCCCATTAAAGGCATTGTCCCATCCATAATCCCCCCAATCGGAAATACCTGCAATGACATCCATGGCTCCATCACCATTGTAGTCTTTGTATCTCATTGTTTTTGTCCTCTGACGACCTATGCCCTCAGGCATTTTCTCGGTAGGATATACTTGTTTTGGAGAGGAATATATACTGTCTTTGAAATTCAAGTATTCCTGGGAAACACTGATCACCCGGGGGGTTCCAGAAACATGCGATACAACGATGTTCATTTTCCCTTCTCCAATTCTCACTGGGGGAAGAAATACAGGCATTGCCACTTCACCATCAGGATTTTCAAAAAAGTAGGTTCCGTTGTAGGGTTTATCGGGACAGCTAACAATAAGATCCAGGTCTCCATCACCGTCAAAATCCATGGGCATTGGCCATGCCCAGAGACCTACCCCGAGATCGGTCGTCATACCGGGATTATTGTACTTGATCAAGACAAGATTTGATCCGGATTCACCCGTTGATTCCCTGTATTTAGTTGCTTCACCACAGGAACTTACAAATATGAAAAGTATTGCTATGATGATTTGACATTTACTCACCATTATATTATTTTATGAATTCCGATATAGCTATTTTCTGGAATGTTATCTGAGACTGGCTTCCTTCGTACATGATTCCGATCGTCTGGTCATCCACAGATGTAATTGAAGAATAGGCACTTCTTTCTTCATCCAGCAAGTTCCAGTTTTTCTCGGGCCATGTTATTCCTTCATCGAAGCTGGCCTTAATGGTCAACATTTCACGCTTATTCTTCGAATTGGGATTTGAGAAGAACAATATGCTTTTCTTTTCTCCATTCCGGTTTTTTTATTTTAGTCATGTTAATAGCTTCCGACCAGGTTATTCCATCGTCTGTACTTTTTGTAAGCAGAAACTGACAGGTTTCTTTTTCTGTCATTCCGGGCATGGAAGCTTTTTTTCTACCTAATTCTGCATTTGGATCACTAGGTTTCCCCTCCCATTTCCGTTAATCCATTGTCCGTGCATCCAGAGGGCACAAACAAAAATATCGTTATTCTCTGTATTCACGAGTATGCAGGCATCCGTAACGCCATTATATCTCGGATGCAAGCCGCCCCAGCTGCCACGATCCAGAATGACACGAACAGGATCCCAGGTCTTTCCTCCATTGGTACTTCGTTTCAGCCCGATATTTACCAGTCCTTGAGGATCACGGCGGGCTTCCAGCCTCCTATCAAAAATGGCCAGCAAAGTTCCATTGTTTGTCCTTACTATGCCCGGAATCCTGTATGTATGCACTCCGTCTTCAAAGTGCTGGCAAAGGGCTGTTCCAAAACGCAGTTTTAACGGTTCGTACTTTGCGTCAGGAATAATAGTTGCATCACTGGTTTTCATATCTGTACATCTTGCTACCATACTATGGAGGATGTCTGCATTGTCCTTAAGTTTTACAATAACACTGAAGTAGCCGGAGCCGGAAGTGAGGGATAATTTACCTTTGAAACTCAATTTTTGAGACGGAGACAAAGTTTTTCCAAATTGGATGCTATCCTGCAGGTTTTCCCCGCGATAAAATATTTTGATATTTTCCAGATCTTTCAGGTCTGATGTACCTGTCAGGTCAATATTGATTTCCTTGACTTTTGCATTGGTTTTTCCGGCATTTATTTTCATTATTAATACCGGATTGCCTTCTTTTAGAGTTAAGACAGGTATCTGCTTTTGTATGATTTCAACAGACTGTGCATGAAGTTCTGTCACTTTAGATGATAGTTCATCTATTTTATTATCACAGTCTACTAAAACAAGAAACAAGATTATATATTTGATTGCATAATATTTCATAGGTTTTCTTTTTCGATCTCGTTGTCTTTCAGTCAGTTTGTCAATGTTTTGAACAGTGGCCTTAAATTGTTTTAGGTTTAATATCTTACTATTTGCTCTGATTTCCATCTTCCTTGCATGATCTAATCCAGGCAAGCAATTCATCCTTCATGTCATTAAAAACGTCTGGTTGCTCACAGGCAAGATCGGTGGTTTCACCCTCATCAGCAATCAGATCGTAAAGCTGAAAAGATAAACCATCGTCCATGCTTATGATCTTATATTGTCTGTCAATAAGCGCAAATTGCTCCTCCTCCTTGGTCTCCTGTTTTCGCAATGGGGATGGCAAGGGGGAAATAAATCCGATAGGATCTCTCCTGTCAATCTTCCCTTCAAGGATGGGAAGAATATTCTCTCCGTCTATCGGAGGCTGGTTCTCCATCACTGTATTTGTGATGGCCAGTAATGTAGGGTAAAAGTCACTTGTAGATGCCGGGATATCCACAATTCTGGAATTTGGAAATTTTGCAGGCCATTCAATGATGGCCGGAACCCGGATTCCACCATCATACAATTCGGATTTTTTCCCCCGTAAGGGCCCAGCGGAATTGTATTCATGGATGTAAGAAGGACCGTTGTCGCTGCAGAACCACAGGATGGTATTCTCTGCAATACCATTAATTCGGAGATGTGAACGCAATCTTCCAACCTGTTCGTCCATGGCTGTGATAGATGCAAACCAGTGTTGTTTTTCAACGGGTAGCTCAGTGTACATATTCCTGTATTTATTCCCGGCAACAACGGGGTATGAGGAGTGTGGAACCATATAACCGCCAGAAAAGGGGATTTTTCTCTGGTCTTGTTCTGAATGAAATCCAGGGCATTGTCCATAATGATCTTTGAATCATCCCCTTCAAGCCATTCGTCCACTACCTGTCCCGGGCCTGTCCAGTAACGCTCGCGCCAGACCGTCCCTCCCGTTCTCTGCCCTTTATCCACAGGTACGGTCTGAACATGCCTGTAATCATCCGTCCCAAAACTGCCTCCAACATGGTAATATGGATTGAAGGTTGGCACCATGGATTCTGTGGAAAAGGATTCATCGAATCCATTTTCCCAGGGGGGGAATAGGGCGAAGGCCCGTCTGGGAATTCACTCTGGATTATCGTCCTGCTCAATCCTCCAAGGTGCCATTTTCCGAAGTGTCCCGTTGCAAAGCCCTTGCTTTTCAGTGCCTCTGCCAATGTGATCTCATCCTCCGGGAGCGGATCCCTGCCTGCCCACGGTATGCCATACCGGTAAGGGTGACGGCCTGTAAGACAACTGCCCCGTGTCGGAGAGCAAACCGGAGCCCCCGAATAAAAGCGGTTAAAACGTATTCCATCCCGGGCCATTGCATCCAGGTGTGGGGTTTTAACCACAGGATTACCGTAACAAGCAACATCTCCATAACCCAAATCATCGGCCATAACCAGTATGATATTCGGGAGTTCCTTACCAGAAATAGATGTAACAGCCGTTTTTTGGTTGCAGGAGATCAAAGCTATAAGCAACAGTGCAATTATTCCTTTCATTTTTCTCAAAAATATTTCATCGCGTACGGAATTTCAGATAGAATCCCAATATTGAAGTTGAGTAGATTCCGTTTGCAGAATTTTCACAAATCTAAGTAAGGTCGACTTCGGGGTGCTGAATATTGGCGTAGGGATAGACCGCCACCCGGGCTTCTGTCCGATGCTGCTTTTGAAGTAGTGTAATGACCTCATTCCAGGACCGGGCCAGATGTACACGCTTTGATGAGATCTGATCAACATCACGTTTTTGCATGTACTGAGAAAATATGATAATCTGGGCAGCCTGTTGAACAGTCTTTTTACCATCTTCCAGATTATCCCAGTTTCCGTGTCCTTTATACTCCCGTCTTTCATTTAAATAATGCATGGTACTAATAGCATCAGGGTGTTGGGCTATTATAACAGCAGAACCTCCATCCCGGAGGCCAGCCCTGGCCCATCCCATAACAGAAAGAGCCTGCCGGTTTTGCGGATAGGCGTTCGCTACTACAACATCCGCATTTCTCACCGTAGGGGTGCGGAGGATTCCGTTGGCTTTACGACAGGCGATGTGGTGTGCGGTAACAATGTCACCAGCAAAAACCTCCGTGGGCTTGCGAAGTTCGTTGTAAACGATCTGGACTGAGAAATTAACGTCTGCAAGTTGTGCCGCCTCTTCCATATCAAGTCGTATATCATTTCTGAATACCTTTGCCAAGCCTATGGTCGGATTGGTTCCCAGGCAGGAGATGGTCCTGTGAAAGTAATCAATAGACTCCATCCAGGCGACACCTGGTAACACCGCCTTTGCACCGCCTCCATACCCTGCGGTACTGTGACCTTTTATTCCGCTGACGGTGATACGAAGGTCTGCACTGGCGAACAGATAGTTGACCTTGATTTTATTGCCACGTGAGGTCACACCAACCTCTGTTAAATTCTCCCAAGGGTTGTGATTAACCCATGCAAAGTTATTTACGATGAAATCACCAAGCTTTGCTCGAGCTTCTCCGTGTGTCATGGGCCTGTGAGAGCAGTAGGAAGTTAAAAAAAGAATGTTCTCATCTTTGAGTCCTGCGGCTCGGAGGTCATCCACCAACAAAGGAAGTACCTCTTTAATCGGTGTGGGCCGGGCGAGATCGTCAAAAGTTATTACAGCAGTTTTTTCCCCTGCTGCGATCTCCCTTAAGGAAGGTGTTCCATAAGGTCGATCGAGTTTATCCCGGATTTGATCAGATGTCAGCTCAGGCTGGCCATGTCCCTTCATATGTAATACCTCGAGTTCCCATTTATTCGGAAATATGAGTTGCTCCTCAAGGTCGCCATAATGCTCATGGGTACGAATATTCACATGGTTGGTACCAGCAACGAACGGAGTTTGCGCCAATCCCCACCGGGTAAGTACCGATGTTCCGACAAGCGAAACTGCACCTGCACCTATCATCTTCAATGAGCTCCGACGACTTATAATTTTTCTTGTTGATCTTTCCATATTATCTGTATTTGCGATTTAAACCTCATACATTCTGCTTACAATTTTCTTCATTACTGTAAAGTTAAGAATATTAGTATAACACCTAATTCACACCAATACCAGAATTCAATGATTCATGATATCGCTGGTTGTTGTAATAATTAACAAACACAGCATGTTGCATATGCATCTGTAAACTTCATGCCCTCTTTTGCAAGCCGGTCAATATTCGGGGTTTCATAGTAATCACTCCCATAGCAACCCACATCACTCCAGCCCAGATCATCTACCAGGAAAAAGATGAAATTAGGAGAAGGAACTTCATTTACACATCCGTGAAAAAGCAGGGAAATAATAAAAATCTGAGCAATCCCTGCAATACATGAAAACTTGTTTTTTTTCATTTCATTTTTATTTATTGAAATGCACAATTGAAAAGACTTTTTAATACTTACCAGCCTGATATTCCTGAACCAGATGATGGAGTCTGGCCTCAGTATCGGCATATTCCGGAATTCCGGCTACATTTTCAGATGGGATCACTGATCCCTGCATTGAATATAATTCAGGATACTCAAATGAACTGATAGTGACATTATACCAGGCAGTATATCTCCAGGCATCGGTTCGCACGGAATATCCCATGTGTGATACCGGTTGCCTTCCCCCGATGGCAGCTTCGTACGGCCTGGCGAACTGGTTGAAAGCAATGTTTTTCCATTCACCAGCCGGATCCATTAAAAGAGGCTTTAAGCTGACACCCGAAAGATTTCCACTGGGAAGGATCCCACACAGATCGATCAGGGTCGGGTAAAGATCGACGGATTCAATAATTGCATCACATGTTGCACCGGAAGTGCCTACTCCCGGGGCAGAGATGATTACAGGCACACGGGCAGCGAGCTCAGAATTAGTGGATTTGCACCATAAATCCTGTTCCCCAAGATGGTAACCATGATCCCCCCATAATACAATTATCGTATTCTCTCTAAGACCCAGTTCATCCAACGCATTTAATACCTTCCCGACTTGGGCATCCACATAACTTACACATGCGTAATAAGCATGCCGCAACTGTGTTTCCTTTTCAACCGAAAGAGGACCCGTATTAGGAATGTCTGTATACCCCCGCAACTCCTGCGAGTTATGAAAGGCAATTTCGGGAGCATTTTCATGCCTTTCCCTGTTTTGGATAAATTGAAACTCATCACCATCGTATAAATCCCAGTATTTTTTTGGTGCACTGAACGGTAGGTGAGGCTTCAAAAATCCAACTCCCAGAAAAAAATTCTTGTCCTGATCTTTGATTTCGCTCAGGAAGCGAATCGCCTCTTTCGTAATTTTACCATCCCAGTAAGCAGTGTCGTGGACCTCAGCAGATTCCGTTGAAGCCGCCTTACCACCTGTCCGGTTTTCCGGTAAAACATATTGCTCCCTTTTGATCCCCGTTTCGTATAACTCAGGCCTTGTCCATGAAGCAGTATCGTTATAGCCTTTTGCGAAATGGAATATTTTCCCGATACTCATCGTTTCATAATTACTTAACTTGAAAATCTGGGGAAGTGTTACCACATCAGGCCTGGTATCCCGGAAATGTGTAGCATGATTTGTCACTTTCACTTCGTCAGGCCGCAAACCTGTCAGCATGCTGGTCCGGGAAGGGGCACATGACGGGGCCTGCGTATAGGCCCTGCTAAATACAACTCCCTGTTTTGAGAGCCGGTCAATGTTTGGAGTAATCGTCAGTGAGTCACCGTAACACCCCAGGGCGGGCCGCAGGTCATCCACCGCGATGAACAGGACATTTACCTTTTTATCTCCTGCTGAAACGGCAGGGTTGCAATTCGAGCAAACAATTGAAATTATTAATAGGCATATCAAAGAGACCCAACTGCTTACCTTTTTTGGACATTCTTTTATGAACCGGCGAACATACATCATTTTAAAGTTATTTAAGGTTTATTATTGATATCGGTGGCGTTAAAATACTCCGGATAATACCACTTCTTCTTTTTTATATATTCACCAGTGGCCCAGCATGAGTCTAATTCAGCGATAAATTTTTGCAGGTTCTCATCGTATCGCAGGGGATCATTCGACCGCTCCTTCCATTGTACCAATTCCCCTTGCAACTCTTCTAAAATATCCAAGGAGGATGGATCACGGGCCAGATTATGAAATTCGAATGGATCATTTTCAAGGTCATACAGCTCATATTCCGGCGATTTTTTCAGGATCTCATACGCATTCCTCAGATATGAAGGGGATTTTTCCAGCTGTTGATAGAAGGCCTCAATATTGATAAACCGGTCCAGTGTAAACTGGTATCCCGGGTTGATCTCATCGGGAAGAAGGTTTTGAATGAGTTTGTATCTTGAATTCCTAACTGTCCTCTGGGGATAGAAGTTATGGCCGGAATGCAAATGGAACTCGGTGAAAAGGTGTTTTCTCCATTCCGGATTCTGTCCTTTAATAAATGGAAATAACGATCTGCCCGGCAGTCCCAGGATCTGTTCAATCCCGGATATTTCAAGAAGGGTTGGTAACAGATCTATCGTTGAAACCAGCTCGTTATTCACTTGTCCTTCAGGGGATTTATCCTTGATCTGGGATAGGATTTCACCGGGACAGTACATGATCAGGGGTATTTTGGTGCCCCCTTCATAGGAGGTTCTCTTTCCCCTGATGATATCCTGCCCGTGGTCTCCCAGGTAGATGATAAACGTATTTTCCTTTTTCCCGGATTCATCCAGTTTGTCCAGCAACATACCAATTCCCGCATCAAGCCGCATGATACAGTTGTAATAATTGGCAAGTTGTTCCCTGATAAACTCCGTTTCGACCCCGATTTCAGGCAGGACCTCAATATCACCGGCTTCGAGGGGATCTTCGGGAAGGCCACCGGCCTGTTTTATGAACGGGCGGTGTGCGTCGGTATAATTAACCATTAGAACAAAGGGATCCTCTCCGGAAGAAATGAATTTAAGTGCGGTATCTGCTACGGCCCTCACGTCCCTGTTACTGAACCCTCCTTTTATCCTTGAGTGATAATCCAGCGGGAAAGAGGATTCCGGGTTGACATGGATTTTCCCGATCACCCCGGTCCTGTACCCGGCTTTCTTCAGTTCGCTGAAAATGTTCGGAAATGAATCGTGATACATTGTAAGGTTGTGGGTCGCCAGTCCGATCTGGCCGTTCTGGTGGGGGTAAAGTCCCGTAAAAATACTCGACCTGGATTGACTACAGCCTGCCTGGGTTACGTAGGCACTTGAAAAAAGGATGCCTTCCGAGGCCAGTTTATCCAGGTTAGGTGTTTTACAATATGGATCCCCGTAACAACTTAATTGGGGACCGTTATCCTCTGAGGTGATCAGCAGGATATTAGGTCTTGTACTTCCCGGTGTTCCCCCGGGGGAAGAACAGGAAATCAGCGAAATGCCTATAAATAAGGCCTGGAGAATCTGTCTGAGTCTTTTAAGTTTTTTCATTGTTCTATGTATTAGGTCATTAATCCTGTGTATATAGTTTTTAATATTCCGGGACAGTTGCTTTGTATTTGATCCTGTTTCCATATATCATTGATTCTTGAAATAATCAACGACGTTTTGATATCCATCAGAGATTCTTTCCATAAGGACCTGATCCAGATCAAGGATTATTTCCTTAGATTTTTCTTCAACGGCCAGATTAACCTCTTCACCCGGATCGGTAAAATGATCATATAGCTCCCTTGCGAAAGCCTCTCCCGTTTCAATCCGGATCCATTTTGTATACCTGTATTGATCTGTCCGGATTGAATATCCCATATAATCCGGTTGTTCCTTATAGTAACCAGGCCGCGGGAACTGGCTTAATGCCGGTTTAGCCCATGCGACATCCGGATCTTCCAATATTGGTTTCATGCTCTGACCGTCAAGACCTTCCGGGATATCGAATCCACAAACATCGGCAAGGGTTGGATAGACATCCACCAGTTCGACAATGGCATTGGTCCGGCTCCCGGCTGTCTTCTGCTCTGGCAGGCAAATGATCAGTGGCACCCTTGTGTCCAGCTCAAAATTTGTGATCTTGCACCAGAGATTATGCTCGCCTAGGTGATATCCATGGTCAGACCAGAGCACGATTATTGTATTACTGTACAGATTCAGTCTTTTTAATTCATGTACCAGTTTTCCTATCTGCGCATCAATATAGCTGACAGCAGCATAATATCCCCATCTTAGCCGGAGCACTTCTTTCGGGCCTACATCCCCTATATACGGCATATCCGTATATCCTCTCAGTTCTTTCCAGTTATGCAGGGCTATCTCGGGAACTCCTGCCGGGGGAGCAGGATTTTTAATGGGTGGTAATTCTTCCGGCTTGTACAAATCCCAGTATTTTTCCGGGGAACTGAAAGGCAGGTGCGGGCGGCGAAAACCTACAGCAAGGAAAAATGTTGAATCCTTAATTTCATTCAGTATTTCAATGGCCGCCAGACATACCTTGCCGTCAATATAGGCTGTATCTGGAACATCCGCCATTTCAGTTGCAGCTGCCTTCATTTTCCCGGTACAATTCTCATCAAGGACATATTTATGCCCGCGGCCATTCTGTGTAACATGAAATCTGGATGGGGCCGACCAGGATTGGGGATCTTTTGCCTTCAGCGGATCATGGTAAATTTTGCCAACCTCCCTGGTATGATAGCCCTGGTTTTTAAAGTATTGAGGCAGGGTAACCACATCCGGCATGTTTTCCCTGAAATGTGTCTGAAGATCCCATACACGAATATTGTCAGGTCGCAAACCGGTCATAATGGAAGCCCTGGAAGGAGCACATACCGCCTGCTGGCAATAAGCTCTTATAAATGTCATGCCGTCCGATGCCAATAGATCAATATTCGGCGTTACAGCCACAGGATCGCCGTAGCAGCCCAGATCGGGTCTCAGGTCATCCACGGCGATGAACAGGACATTGTACTTTTGTTCCTTATCCTTTTCAGCATCCGGTGGTGTACAATCAGATACCAGTAACGGAATGACCAGCATTACAGCCAGGTATTTTCTTATGAAACCTGTATGAAGGTTTTTCATCATTCAAATAGTTTTAAGTGTTTATCCTTGTCTGAAAGCCTGTCATTCCCCTTTCTTGCCAAATTTCGAAACGGCAGATTCTCTAAACTCTGCTGCCGCCCGATTAAATCCGGCAAGCATTTCATCAGTACTTTTTCCGGAGGTACTGCGCGCTAACCGGATCATTGTTTTACACTCGTTTGAATCCATAAAACGGGCAGCCTCCAGAATTTTTTCCTGGTCTTCGTCAGTGATAACCAGGAATCCATGCTTATCTGCATGGATCAGTTGACCCGGCAAGACCTTTCTGCCAAAAACTTCTACTTCGCAGTTCCACCTTACGGGAGTGCTCCATGCGTGTCCCACACAAAATCCCCGTGCCAGCGCTTTAAAACCGGCGTTGTTCATTTCATCGGTATCACGTATACCACCGTCTGTGATCGTGCCGATGCAACCTAGTGCGCGGTGTAGATTGCTGTTGACTTCTCCCCAGAAGGCACCATAGATTACAGGTTTATCCAGATCCTGCACCACCACAATCTTTGGCCCGGCAACAGATGCAATATATTCCCTGTATTGTTTCCCGGAATCAGGATTGCTTTTAACATGCTCCCTGTTTCCCGGCTCTATCACCACCGTAACGGCATATCCCACCATGGGCCCCATCTGTGGCATATAATCGGTGACGGGTTCAAGATTGAATCCGTCCCGGCCTGTGTTATGCCTGGTAATCTGTTCCCAGCCATTATAGACGGTCGGGGTGTTCCAGCGTTTTAACTCCAGTAATTCTGCATGAGAAATTCTTTGTGCCATTGTGCGGTATATTAAAATTTAAGATTTCATTACAAAAACTCCTGAATTTTTCGTTCAAACTTCATACTTCCATTCCCTGGCTGCATGGTACATGGCAACAATATTCTCCGTGGGAATATCCGCCTGGAAATTATGTGTGGGTCCCACGAAATACCCGCCGTCCTTTCCCATGATATTCAGGATCCTGATCACTTCATCCCTGACCTGTTCCGGTGTTCCGTTCGGCAGTACCTGCTGTTCATCAATCCCCCCCGAGAAACACAGTCTGTCGCCATACCTGGTTTTCAGCTCCTGCGGATCCATGCCTTTGGCCGTTATTTGAACAGGATCCAGTACATCGACACCACTTTCGATCAAAAGGGGTATTAACTCTGCAACCCCTCCGCAGGTATGCTGATAGTAATATGAACGGTGCTTTTTCGGAATTTCGGACATTTTTAGAAGTGTCGGCTGTATGAACTCTTTCCATTGCTCCATGCCGAACAGCAATCCTTTCTGGGATCCGTAATCCTCACCGATCCTGAAAAAATCAATCCGGTTCCCGGCCACATCATACATTTTTTCAATGTAGGTTATATTGAATTCCATGATATGATCGATCAGGGCATGATAGAAATCGGGATTAATCAACATGTCCGCCATGGCTCTTTCCATCCCTATAAGATCCTGGATCACCGTCAGTACACCGGGTGAACTGTCAACACCGGGGGCGGTCATAATCGCATAGTCTCCGTACTTTGTCAATTGTCCTTCAAGAACTGAAAAATCAAACCAGTCGGTGGTTGGCCAGGGATAATCCTCAAGGGCTTCCGAATTGCTCACATTCTGCAGGGGGAATGCAACGGGTTCCCAGTGCCCCCCGTGTCCTGCCGGGACATATTTATATTCAACACTAAAAATGTTTTTTCGGAGGCCTGTTTTGTTGTCTCCCAGTGATGGACCAATATATTCCGGTCTGATCCACCGGAAATCAATTCCAAAGAGTTGATACAGGTCTTCCGCCGTATCCAGGTTGAGATCCTTCAACAGTCTTTTCTCCACAGCTGGCACATCCCTGTAAAATAGGGGGACCCTGTCAGGCATCCGGTGTCTCATGGCGGTATAAACCCGTTCTTTGGGTGTCATATAAAGTTATTGATCTATTTTTTGATATAATCAGGGTTTGCTTCAGGCATCTGGGCATTTACATGCTGCCTCCAGTCAGACAGCATCCTCTTCAGCTCCTGTACTTTCCCTGGATTTGCATCGGCCAGGTCATGCTGTTCAAGGCTGTCACTTTTCAGGTCATACAGTTCGACGGAGCCATTTTCCAGCCATGGATACCCTTCGGTCATTCTCCACCTGTTATAATACGGATAAAAATAATTTTTGGTGGCACCATGGCCATCCCCTGCAACGTTTATATCAAATCCCTGATATTCAGGGAAATATTCGGGTTCATCACACACATGCCATTTGCCGATGGAAGCAGTCGCATACCCTGCAGGCTTCAGTGCCTCTGCAATAGTTACTTCCTCCAGCGGAAGATTCATAACATAATCAGGATCTTTCAGAGGAGTGACCTTTCCTCCGGCAGCTTGACGTTTATATGATATGATGGGAATGGGAGCAGTAATATGCAGGCGGCCGGCGTATTTGCCGGTCAGGATGCTCGCCCTTGTAGGAGAGCAAATTGTGCTTCCAGCATAGGCACTGGTGAATCTCATCCCTTCCTGAGCTACCCGGTCTATGTTGGGAGTCTCATAATAGTCGCTGCCAAAACATCCCACATCACTGTAGCCGAGATCATCCACGAGGAAAAAAATAAAATTCGGTTTCGGCTCATCCGTCTTGCAACCCTGAAATAAAATCAGGACAAATAAGATATGGGTAATGCTTTTTATCCATGAAATCAAGACTTTTTTCATATTTCATCTGCTTGAATTAAACAATAAATTACTTCCTTGTATTTCTATCATATCATAAACTGAAAATAAAGTTCATTTCAGCTTATAAAGTTCTGCAACCGGGATACGTGTCAGCTGTACATCTTCCTTGTTGACGGAATACATGACCCACAGATCATTTCCAGCCACAACTGAATGCGGATACTGATATCCAATCGTTTTCTCAAGTCCTTTATGTCGAATGGGCGGGGAAATAAAGCGGATTATGGCTACCCGGTCAAAATTCAGTCCATCACTTGACAGGGATATGGTCAGCATGGAGCGGCCGCCCATCCCCCCCGGATTCATAGGTATAATATTGTTGATGACATAAACCTGTCCATCGGGGAGTTTACCTGCATTGGATCTGGCACAGGCATCAGGAAAGCTGGTTCGGGTAGGAATGGTCCATGTTTTTCCATTATCGGAACTGAATGAAGCATAATTCCTCCTGCTTTTAGATTCTTCCTTTTCTTTCTGCGTGACTGCATCCCTGCTTCCCATGTCCCTGTACAACCTGACCCAGGTCCCGTCATCCAGGCTATAGGAAGGGACCGGTTCGGTGAGACGGTGGTTGTCATCAGAAAGAGGTTTTTCGGTGGAAAAGTCAAGCTGCAATTCATTGCCGGGTTGCCTGAAATGCCGGTTGATTTTCTCGACCAGTTCCGGATCTCCTGCCGGATATGAAGGAAATCCGTTTGCAGGTACAGGCGGAGTTTCACTTAGCCAGAACAGGTCTCCTAAAATGCCGTCAGGATCAACGGATCGGCATAAAAGCCCTACATTGACACGCTTTTTTTCATCAATACTGGGACCTGACCATTCATCCACGCCGGTCACTGCATAAAGGATATCATCGATGACGGCAAATCCGTTCGAGGTCATGAAGCGTGTACCAATGAATGCTTCAGACGCAGGAACTCTTTTGTCCTGGGGCGGGAAAAGTTCCTCAATAGGAGTCCAGGTCCTGCCCTGGTCAGCCGAACGCCTTACCAAACCACGCTGCCCTGAGCCATTCTCATCATTCACCTGGTTATCCCAGGTGGCAATCAATACATCTTTAAAATAGGTGATATGGCTGTGATGTGAGTAAGTCCCGGAATCCGGTGTGGCCGTATACAAAGTGAAAGTTTCCGTGTTCTGAAGGAGGTTGTACCGAAAACTCATTTTATCACTGTCAGCAGTCCACCGGACAACCGGGAATTTCCTTCCTGCCTGATCCATTTTCTGGTTGCATCCGGCCAGGGAAAAGGCCGCCAGCACTGCCGGCGCCAGGAAATAGAGAAACATTGACATTTTTTTCATGGTTACTTGTTTAGAAGTTCATTAAGAGGAATACTTTCAAACGTCATGTCTGCCTGGCTCCCTTCATAAAAAATCCCAATCGTGTTTTCATCTATGGATGTCAGGCAGGAATACCCCCGGTTATTGCCTTCATCCAGAAGCAGCCAGTATTT
>Ga0114919_10001254_pt1 | contig 20282 bp, 17 predicted proteins | sample BlataG_FD_88682 | JGI IMG/M metagenome (GOLD analysis project Ga0114919, IMG submission 88682) | Deep subsurface microbial communities from Black Sea to uncover new lineages of life (NeLLi) - Black_00105 metaG | ecosystem: Environmental > Aquatic > Marine > Oceanic > Sediment | place: Atlantic... | reverse complement strand
TGACCAGGTGCCTGTAAGTGGCCGCGATATCTTCAACCGATTCCGTATGGTCGATCTGGTCAACTTTGTTGCATTCGCTAACGACTGTGACCATAGCCGGATAGTCCTCTTCGCCGCGGAAGCGGCGAAAAATCAATCCGGGAATCACGGGCGCATCGGGCAGCACGATGGGCTCTTTGAAATATCTGTTAGCTGTCAATTCACTCTCCTTTTGAGGGCTGGTAGGTCGGATATGTCCCCCGCACAGGGGACTAGCCGACACACCTGCTACGAGGTCCTTTTGAACTCGGTGATAGGAGCGACACTTTTCCTCAGCAGTATCTCGGAATGTCCTGGAACGATGTAATCCTTCAACTCCCCAATTGTTTCATATCCGAGCCTCTTGTATAGTTCCTGCGCTTTCTTGTTGAACGAAGAAACGCACATAAACACATTCGGGGCTCTGCTGAATATCTTCTCCTCGGCGAACTTCACCAACTTGCTGCCTATTCCCTTATTCCTCCACTCAGGCATGACGCCGACAGTCTGGATGTAGCCCACAAGCGCACCGGACATGATAAGGACGATGAAGCCAACGATTTCGTCCCTGACACGTGCCACGTATACCTCTCGCGAGGGAAGGTTCAGCATCTTCAGTGAATTGTCGTAGGTTCGGCGCAGAGTCACCCACGGCTCGGACGTGGCCATGAGTTCGGCACACTGGCGTGCCTCATCTGCGTACTGAAGCCTTATTATCTCAGGTCTCATCTCTTCGGGATTCTCCATTGCCATTCACCTTCCTCTGATAGCTGTTTTGTCACGCGGCTTTGAGTCACACAGTCGTTTCTTAGAATACATCCAGCGCTTCAAAACTGTTTCATCTTTCTGTCATTAAATCGATGAGCGTTTGTCGAGCGTAAAGAACCGAAGGGATAAGAGGCCTCCAGTTTTTCAACGGAGTGGTCGGCGGTTTGAGATGGACGTTGCTTGTCGTGTGCCCCCAGTCAGACGTATTTACCCAAGCAACCGGGTCAGCAGCCACATGGGCAGCATTCCGCCGATATTGAAAAGAGCATGAATGATGATGGCCGGAATCAGGCTGTCGGTTTTCTCACGATAGTAGCCGGCGACAATGCCCAGCAACGAAGTCAATACGATCACCGGGGGACCCATCTTGTCTATGGCAACGATGTGCATCATTCCAAAGAATAATCCGCTGAAAAGAACCGGCAAGCTTAAGCGCAATTTTTTGGACAAATTGATCCCGTATCGTGCTAAGGGAGAAAGATAACTTTGCAGTAGGCCTCGAGTGAAAACCTCTTCGGCAATGCTGGCATAAATCCAGACAAATATTATATCTTGAAGGTGAGAGAGTCCGAACCCTCCCTTAACGTCCTGGCCGGAACGGGAGGCGAAAAAACCTATAACGGACAGGATGGCCATCGGAATAACCCACAAGAATATTTTCCCGGTCAGTTGGAATTTCCCTTTGGTGAAACCATAATTCTTGAGTCTTCCCCTTGTTAAGATAAGGGCAATCAGAACGGACAGTATCCACATAAACGTATGAGTGATAAATCCGCTCATCCAGGGAGGTCGGGGTTCTGAGATCTGGATAATGACAGATGCCTTCAGCGTAATGGCCGAAATAGCCAACCCCATAAACAAAGCGGCAAGTAATCTTACGCACGCAGGCAGTTTTTGATTTTCCATTTCCCTCTCCTTTCCCTTTTACTTACCGGTAGGTAAGCAGCGAAGCTAAAAAAATTTCTACTTCTTCAGCATTTTCCAGATATTGTTAAACATCTTTTCACCGATGGTTTCCATATCTACCGATTTGTCCAGGTAGCTAATCAGGCCCGTTCCCTCTATCAGCGCGTGAATTTGAAATGCGAACGTTTCACAATCAATGTCTTTTCGGATCTCTCCTCTTCTTTGTGCCTTCAGCAGTTCATCCTTGAGAAACCTACGAGTAAGCAGGAAGCCGTCCTCTATCCTCTTTCGAATCCGGGGGTCCTTTTTGCTTGCGGCAAGAAAGAGCTCCAAAAAGCTGTAGGGGGTCTTCTGCTTGCGCTCTCCTAAGAGAATGTCAGCCACCTCCCTAAATGATTTTAGGGATTGGAAGAAGGTTTTCAATAAAGCCTTCAGAGTTCCACATGACTCGAAGCGGGATTTGCTCCATTTCCCCATTTCTGTGAAGAACAACGACAGAACTTCGTGAAACAGTTCGTCTTTGTTCTTGAAATGATGATAGATGGCTGGCTTGGTGATCCCCACCTCACGGGCAATGTCATTCAAGGAAGTCCTCTCGTATCCCTTTTGCAAGAAAAGAGCTAGGGCTGTTTTAACGATGTTTTCTTTTGTATCCACGACAGGTTTTGCCTCCTTACTTACCGTTCGGTAAGTCAAGATACGAAAGCTTCCCAGTTTTGTCAAGCGTTTTCTTCACGAAAAAAACAGGCATTTGCCTTGCGGCAAGCTTAATTTCAGTGCCCAGACAAAATCTTTTAAAAAAGACTTGACAGGGAGGAATCGATGAATAGATTGGGGACGAATGGACGACCTTTTAAACTAGTTCGGCGAAACTAGAAAAGGTGAGATGAGAATAATACGGCCTGAAATATTTGCCCTCCCTCTGGAAAGCTAAAGGAGGGTATTTTTTTGCCCGCCGCTGAAGCGTAAGGAGGAGCTAATTGCCCAGAAAACAGAAAAGCGTGGTGGTACTCGATGCCAAGACCATCCAGAGAGCGTTGGTCCGCATCGCCCATGAGATAGTGGAGAAGAACAAAGGCGCGGCGAACATGGCAGTCATCGGAATTCAAAACAGGGGAGCGCCTCTGGCAGATAGAGTTGCCCGGCTGATCGAAGAGATCGAAGGTGTGAAAATCCCGGTGGGCCTGATGGACATAACCCTATACCGGGACGACGTGCAGACCAAGTTAGAACAGCCGGTGGTTCAAAAGACCGAGATTCTTTTTGACGTGGTGGATAAGATTATCATCTTAGTCGACGACGTGTTGTACACCGGTAGAACCGTTCGGGCAGCCTTAGACCAGATCATAGACTTTGGCAGACCCAGAAGCATTCAGTTTGCGGTCTTAATAGACCGGGGACACCGCGAGCTTCCTATCCGGGCAGACTACGTAGGCAAGAACATCCCCACGGCCAAGGACGACCGGGTGAAGGTGAAGATAAAAGAAGTGGATGGAGAGGACAGCGTGTCGGTCCTAAAACAGTAGGCAGTACACAGTAGGCAGTATACAGTACACAGTCTAAAGTCGAAAACCAAAACTACAACGAGCGGTGGGCTGTGGTTCGGACAGACTGTAAAGCGAAGAAAGCGGAGGATGGATGAAACTGAAAAGCAGGCATCTCCTGGGGCTGGAAGGGATGAGCAGAAGGGAGATAACCTTAATACTCGACACGGCGGAGCGGTTCAAGGAGATTCTGGCCCGTCCGATTAGAATAGTTCCGACGTTAAGAGGCGTTACCGTGGTGAACTTGTTTTACGAACCCTCCACCCGTACCCGCATCTCCTTTGAGCTGGCGGAAAAACGACTTTCCGCGGAGGTGGTCAACTTCTCCGCCTCCATCTCCAGTGCCCGAAAGGGAGAAACTTTAAAGGATACGGTGCGAAATATCGAGGCCATGAAGACCGACATGGTGGTGGTGCGGCACCAGGCCGCCGGGGTTCCCTATTTTCTGACCCAGTGCCTAAAATCTTCCATAATCAATGCCGGTGACGGGGCGCACGAACATCCCACCCAGGCGCTTTTGGATCTTTTCACCATCAGGGAGAAGTACAAGAAGATCAAAGGGCTGAAGGTGACCATAGTGGGAGACATAAAGTACAGCCGGGTGGCTAGGTCGAATATCCGGGGATTCAAGATCATGGGAGCGGACGTATCGCTATGCGGCCCCACGACCCTTATGCCGGTGGAAATTCAGAAGATGGGGGTGAAGGTATACTCCGATCTGGACAAGGCTTTGGAGGGTGCAGACGTGGTCATGGTGTTGAGGATCCAGTTGGAAAGACAGAAAGGTGGGCTGGTGCCATCTCTCCGTGAATACGCCAATAAATTCGGAATCACCAGAGAGAGACTGAAAGGGCTGAATGAGAATTTCACCATCATGCATCCCGGCCCTATGAACCGGGGGGTGGAGATAATGCCGGACGTGGCGGATGGGCCGCACTCGGTGATCCTGGACCAGGTGACCAACGGTGTAGCCATCAGAATGGCGGTGCTGTACCTCTTAAGCGGAGGGGAGGGAAAAGTTGAATAGGTCTGCGAGAGAAGGGAAAGGCTCAGGCTACGATCTTGTCATAACCGGCGGGAGGGTGATCGATCCGGAGACGAAGACCGACCGGATCGCCGACGTCTTCATCCGGGATGGAATTATCAAGAAAGTGGAGAAGGCCAGAGGCAAGGTCAAGGCAAAAGAGATAATCGACGCCAAGGGGAAGATGGTCGTGCCTGGATTGATCGATATGCACACCCACTTAAGAGAGCCGGGACGGGAGGATGAGGAAACCATATATACCGGCTCGTGTGCCGCGGTGGCCGGCGGCTTTACCTCCATCTGTTGCATGCCCAACACCCAGCCTCCCATCGACAACCAGGAGACGGTGAAATTCGTTTACGAGAAGGCGAAAGAGGCCAAGTGTAAGATATATTGCATAGGATGCATTACCAAGGGACGAAAAGGGGAGGAGCTAACCGAGATCAATGATCTGGTGCAGGCGGGGGCGGTGGCCATCTCCGACGATGGCAAACCCGTCTCCAATCCTCAGGTCTTAAGAAATGCCTTGGAATACAGCAGAATGTTCGATCTTCCGGTTATATCTCACTGCGAGGACTTGTATCTCTCGGCCAATGGGGTTATGCATGAGGGATTCGTGTCCACTAACCTGGGGATGTGCGGGATTCCCTCCATTGCTGAGGAGGTAGTGGTCGCCCGCGACATAGCGTTGGCGGAGTTTACCCAGGCAAGAATGCACATCGCACATATTTCCACAGAGGGTTCGGTGGAGTTAATCCGGCAGGCCAAAAAAAGAGGGGTAAAGATCACCTGCGAGGCCACTCCTCACCACTTTACCTTGACAGATGAGATTATAAGGACGTTCGACACCAACGCCAAGGTTAATCCGCCCCTGAGAACCAAGAAAGACGTGGAGGCGATAAGACGGGGGCTGAAGGATGGCACCATCGACTGCATCGCCACCGATCATGCGCCCCATTCGATCGAAGAGAAGGAAGTGGAGTTCGATTTCGCTCCACCCGGTTTGGTCGGGTTGGAAACCGCACTGGGTTTGGTGATCACTGAATTGATCAGCAAAAGAATCCTCTCTTGGACTCAGGCCATAGCCAAATTGACCGTCAACCCTGCAAGAATCTTGAATCTGAAGGGCGGCACGATAAAGAGAAATTCTCCTGCCGACATCACCATCATAGACCCGAAAGCCTCCTGGGTTGTCGACCCGTCGGAGTTTCAATCCAAGTCCAATAATTCTCCGTTCGGGGGAAGAAAGCTTTGGGGCAAGGTTTGCTGCACTATAGTGGAAGGGAACGTCGTGTTTGAAGGGTAATTCCTCTGCCCGAGAGTCCCGCCACCGGCGGGATGTCTCAGACCCACCGAAGAACCCAAACTCATTTTGGAGAACTCCTCAGAATTGCTGCGGAAACCTCCAGGTTTCCACGAGTTCTCCTGTTTTTTTGCTTGACAAAAGGAAAATTCAGGCTATAATGGAATGGAGAACTCAATCATTCCATCTTGGTTAGACTTCGGCAACGGGAGTTATCTCTTCCGTGGTGCACATTCGGCATGGGTTAGTAGATAACACTACCAATGGACTGACAGCAGAAACCGCTAAGTAAGGAGGTCGGATGGCAGGTTGTCACTTGAGAGAAGGAATTGTCAAGAAGCTAACCGGAGTTGAAGAACTCTGAAGGAAGGAGAGGAGAGGATGAAAAAGTTACTTATCTTTTCGGTCTTTTGTGCCTTTCTGGCCGTAATCTGGGGCGGCTTTTTTGCCCCAGTAGCGGTGTCTGATCCAGGGGACATAGACGGGGATGGAATGGCCTGGACGCTGGGTGACTTGACTTACCTTCTCAGCTACCTCATCAGAGGCGGTCCGCCGCCCCCCAACCCCGTGGATGCGGACGTAGACGGTTTCCCGGGCATTAACACGGCGGATCTGGTGCATTTCGCCGATTACTTTGTCACCGGCGACTGCTGGCCGCTGCCCTATGTGGGAGTTGGTGTCAGGAAGAGCAGCGAAATACGGTTCTCCTCCGATTTGATTTTCTCGATGGAGACCGGAACGCTCGATACCACCCGGATCAAGATAGTCGAAAACGGGGGACCTGAATTAAATGCCATGGTAATTCCCTTGAGCTTTGCCAATCAGCCCAATGAAGTGGAAGTGACTTTAGACGACGTGAGTTTCAACGGGAGCATCGTCGAAGGCTCGGCGTCGGCCGTGATCGACAATGTCAACAAGACAGTGCTTTTACACTCGAGCGGGCTAATACCGGTTGGAACCACAGGTCTGGTGGCCACCCTCTATTTCACCAAGACATCAGATGGCGCTCCGCTCGCCATGTCCGTCACCGAGATACCGCCGTCCCACTCATTTATGCTTATTGGGGATGCCTGCTCAGGGGGCGTCCCGTCCAACGACAGGATCTTCCTGCCCAGGATCTCCCTGGCTTTGAAGGGTGACCTTAATTGTGACGGGGTCATAGACATCGGCGATGCCGTTTACATCACCAACTATCTTTACAGGGGCGGCCCTCCCCCTTGCGGACTGTAGGGCGATTGCCCTGTTTGAACATTGAGCTTGCATGGCGGGCCGGTCGGGACGAACGTCTCGCCTGGCCTGTTTCCTATCCATCCAGTCTCCTCAAAACCTCACTTCATCGACAAGAGCAAAGGGCTCTTGGGCATCCCTTAGCTTTAGATACCCTTCTGATTCCGATTGATAGCGAGATTATGCGTCGAGATATACACTCCCCGCTTGACAAAAGACGAATTGTTGTTATATTACAATGGAACCAGTTGCATCAGTTCGTCACCCGTTTCGACGACAACGGCGCTTTTCCTCTTGAGAAGAGAATTGATGCGAGTTGTCCTTTGGGGCTGGAACTAGATCACGGCAAGCGAATTGAAGATGAACCCTTGGATGGCTTGACGACCATCCACGGAGGGACTGCTTACATTGCACCAAAACGGCACTTGCAGGGATGTCATGGGAAGGATATCGATCATCAGGAAAGGAGGTTGCATGACGGGTTGTTGACTTAGAAGGGGGATTCTCAAAGCGAGTTGAGTTCGTGAACCTCCAGAGAAGGGAGATGAAAGGATGAAAAAGCTTGCTATCGTTTCGGTCTTTTGCGGCCTTTTGGCCGTCTCTATGGGCAGCATTTTCGCCACACAGGCTGCCGCCATCCCGGGCGACATCGACGGAAATGGAAGCCTTCAGATGGCGGCTGACGTGATGTACCTTATTCAGTATCTCTACGGAGGGGGACCTGCGCCCCCCAATCCCATCGATGCGGACATTGACGGCTCCCCGGGCATCAACATGGGGGATCTCCTCCAATTAATTGGCTATTACTTTTCCAGCTGCAATTTCATTCCCTACACGGGAGCTTCCGTGAGGGTCGGCAGCAAGATCAGGTTCTCCTCTGACCTCATAAGCGTTGCGGACGGCAGCACGCTGGATACGACACGCATCAACATAATCGTAAACGGCGGGCCTGACCTGATGGGAATGGTAATTCCCTTGAGCTTCGCCAACCAGCCCAGCGAGGTGGAGGTGGATCTGCTGGACGTGAACTTCGACGGGACCATAATTCCGCCCGACTGGGACATGTCTTACGTGATTGACAACACGAACAAGACAGTGCTTCTTCGCCCTTATGCGGACCAAACGTCGGACACCCCTCTGGCTGACGGAACTGCCGGGCTGGTAGCTACTTTGCGGTTCAGCGAAGTGGTGGACGGAGACCCTCTGGCCATGACCACCACCGAGGTGCCGCCGTCGCATTCATTCAGCCTTATAAGCGCCTACTGCGCTAACGGTACCTCGCCCTCCGAGAGGATATTTAGTCCCATGCTGTCGTTAGCGTTAAACGGCGACGTTAACTGCGATGGGATCGTAAACATCGGCGATGTTGTCTATACAGTGAATTATCTCTATAAGAACGGGCCTCCTCCCTGCGGGATGTAGGCAGGCCTCCTTTCCGGAAATTGAACTCCTATTACGCGCCAGGCGGGATGAAAATCCCGCCTGGTTTGTCTTACCTACTCAGCTTTTTCCGGAGAGCTTGACACAGAACCTGCCCCCCTCTCCGTCCTTTCAACCGGTCTTCAATTTACCCACTAACTGGGTGATCCTCTTTATTTTCTTTTCCTGCAGGTATCCGTTTAATCCGTTGACCATCTTGATCGACGTCTGAGGGTCGACGAAATTGGCGCACCCCACCTGAATCATGCAGGCACCGGCTAAGATGAATTCCAGGGCATCCTGCGTGTTGAAGATGCCCCCGATTCCGATTACGGGAAGTTTTACTGCCCTTGCCACTTTCCACACCATAGCCAGTGCCACCGGCTTTATGGCCGGACCGGAAAGCCCGCCAGTCACGTTTGCCAAGACTGGTTTCCTCTCCTCTAAGTCGATGGCCATCCCGACTAAGGTGTTGATCAGAGAAACGGCGTCGGCGCCGGCCTCTTCCACAGCGCAGGCGACCTGGGCAATATCGGTAACGTTAGGGGAGAGTTTGGCCACGATGGGATACGAGGTGTGGTCCCTGATTTTTCTTATACATTCGCGGGCCGATTCAGGTCTGGCGCCAAAAGCCAGCCCTCCTTCCTTCACGTTGGGGCAGGAGATGTTGATCTCCAGCATGTCGATTCCCTTGCAGCGGTTCAGCCTCCTGACCACTTTCACGTACTCATCGATCGTGCTCCCAGCCACGTTCACGACTACACGTGTGCCAAGCTTTCTCAGGAAACGAAGTTTCTCTTTGATGAACCTGTCCACCCCCACGTTGGCCAGACCGATAGCATTAAGCATTCCCGCAGGGGTCTCGACCGTGCGCGGAGGAGGGTTTCCCTCCCGGGGGTTCACGGTTACCGACTTGGTGATGATACCGCCCAGTTTGGAGAGATCGATCAGATCATTGTATTCCTCACCGTATCCGAAGGTTCCGGATGCTACCAGCACCGGGTTGGAGAATCTCACGCCGGCTATTTTGACTGAAAGATCAGGCTTGCCCTTCAAATTCACCTCCGGAGATTGTTCTAATATACCCATTCCCTCCGCATGCCAGGCGAAAGCTCATTCCAGTACGACCTCCCCGGCGTCGAACACCGGTCCGTCCACGCAGACTCTTTTGTAGGTTTCGGTATTTTCCTTGACCACGCAGCCCCAACATGCTCCCATGCCGCAGGCCATGTGGGTCTCTAAGGAGATCTGACACGAAAAGTCCAGACTCTTTGCGATCTGAGACATCCTTTTCAACATCTTGTGGGGTCCACAGGAGTAAACGGCCAGCCTTTTGGGATCACAGCCTTTTCTCTTTGTCTCCCTGAGAAAGACTTCGGTGATCAGACCCTTTCTTCCGGCGCTGCCATCGTCGGTGGCAATAATGAGCTTAGCCTGGGTGTCTTTCAACCTGTCTGCGTACAGAAGTTCCTCTTTGCTCTTTGCGCCCAGGAGTACCGTCAGGTTCTCCGGGGAGAGTATTCCGGCCAGGCGGGTGAAAAGAAACCACAAGGGGGCTATCCCCATCCCTCCCGCCACCAGGATGACCTCTCGTCCTTTTGGAGGGAGGGAAAAGCTGTTGCCGATTGGTCCCAGAAGGTCAAGTGTGTCGCCCGGAGATTTCTGTGAAAGAATGGCCGTTCCCTCTCCCACCACCTTAAACAGTATCTCAAAGTTGCTCTTGTCTTTATCTACGCCGTGTATGCTAAATGGTCTCCGGAGAAGGGGAAAATCAGTTGAGTTGACCTTTACGTGAACGAAGTTACCCGGCTTTGCTTTATCAGAGACAAGAGAAGAGGAAAGGGTAAGCTTAAAGATTTTTTCCTGAAGCCTTTCTTTGGACAATACGGGGCTTGAAAGCAGAGAGAACATGTTATTTTTCCTACTCAGAGGGCGGGAACGTCGGGTCCGTATGCGGGTCCTGTTCGCCTGGTGGCTTCACCTCAACGGTGTAGAGGAACCAGCCGCCCAAATCCTGCATGTCGATTTTCTCAACGTCGAAGACCGTGTTCAAAGCTGCTTCCTGTGCCGCCTCGTCTATCCAGGGGTTGTCCAATGAATTCACCACCTCCGCCTCACTCACTGTTCCGTCAAACTCGATTCGGATCTTGAGCACCACTGCTCCCTTTATCTCCGACATGATTTCCGTCTCCGGATACACAAATTGCCCTCGCTGAAGCGGGAGCGGTGCCTTGGGTATCTGGGGCCCGGAGGTGTCGGGCTGGGCCAGCAGAGTGCTGTCCTCCTCCTGGGTGGGAGTGGTCTCCCTTGCTACAGGCAGGGTGGGCTGGGCCCTTCTGGCAAGTCCCAGCTTAATCTTGGCCTCCTCCGCATATTCCGATTGCGGATACTCGTCTACCACGGTCTGATAGGCGAAAATCGCCGTGCTGTCGCCCGGGTTGGCGTAATGCTCTATGGTCCAGGCTTTGGCATAGGCAGATTTGCCGGCATACAAGCTTTGAGGAAATTCATCGATTATCCGTTCATACAGAGCCAGGGCGGAGTCAACCTCCTGCTCAACTAAAAGAAGTCTTTCCGCCTCCTGATAAATCCTCTCCGCATTGTCCCCTTCAAAGCCGAAAGACTCCGGCGACTCCTCCAAAAACTCCAGAGCCGGTTTCAGGTAGTCGGATTCCGGATATTCGGAGATGATTCTCCAATGAATCTCCTCAGCCCCGGTTGGATCTTGCATGAGGTTTTCCTTAATCCAGGCGGCAGCATAGAGTGACTTGGCGGCGTACTCCGATTCGGGAAACCTATCCGCTAAAGCCAGGTACTGCACCAGAGCCGAGTCGGGTTGACCCATCTGGGTGAGATACAGTTCGCCCAAGAGGAATAACGATTTGCCGGATTGCTCGCTCTCCTCGTCGGAGAGCGCCTCCTGATACTCGGCGATTCTGGAGATGCTGGCGCTTTTGGCCAACGCCTCTTTGGCTATCTCTGATCGGGAAGCTTCGTTACTGCATTTCTCAAACATCTCCTTGGCCCGTTGTAGATTGACGAAAACCTCCTGATAAATTTCCCCCAGACGGAAAAAAGCCTTGGCTGACTCTTCTGTCCTGGCGTAGCCTTCCGTTACCTGAAGATTTTCCTCCATGGCCAGAGACAGCTCGTCTACAAAGTAGTATCCCTGTGCTATCTGCAGCTTAACCGAAGCCAACTTAAGAGAAAATCTCTCCTCCTTTGACAGCTCGAGATAAGTTTCCATTCCCTTCTGATGCTCCCCCAGTATGTAGAGACATTCCCCTTCCTTGAATTTCGATTCGAACAGAAGGTCTAAGGTAGGATTTAGTTTCTCCACCTGGGCGAACGCCTCCCTGGCCTTTTCATAGTCCTCCTCCTGCCACAAGCATTCCCCAATGCGGAATCGGGTTATGGAAGAGAGGGTGTCCGGCTCGAATTCGTCTAAGGTCTTCTCATAATAGCTCATGGCATCGGCGAACTCTTTCCTCTCAAAGTAGATTTCGCCGATGCTAAAGGAAGCCTGCGCTTTTCTCTTGTTTTCGGCCCGGTCGGACTCCAGCAGACTCTTCAGCGCATTTATTGCCGCGATTTCCTCACCGGCGAGGTAATGGCACATGCTTATGTAGTAGTGCGAATCATCCACCAGCTTGCTCTTGGGAAAACTGGCCTGAAGCTCCTCGAATTTTCTTCTGGCCTTTACATATTCTCCCATATTGAAGTAGGCTCTTCCGATCAAGAACAATGCGTCGTCTGCCCACTTGCTCTTGGGATGAAAGGTCAAGACCTTGGAGGCTTTCTTTATGGCGTTCTCGTAGTGGTTCTTTCCCACATTATGCCGGGTCTGGGCAGTAGCTCTTTTTTGTGCCTTCTCCCCCTCCTTGAAGCTCTTCCTGGCATTGTAGAAGGTGTTGTAGTAGGTGCAGCCGCTCAAAAGAAGAGCCAGGATGAAGATGAAGACAAATCTATTCTTCAGCGCGTTCGGCTTCATGCTCAAATCCTTTTTGTATCCATCCCCGGCTCAAGCCCGAGTCTAAAAAACTCTCCAGGACCGATTCATACTCCTCCGGGGTGATTTTCCTGTCTATTGATACGCACTCCCCAGCCCTGAAGCTGGGGAAATATTGCCCCATCAGGCTTACCCGCATCTTGTCGGAGATCTCTTCTCCTATGAATCGGAAAGTCGCGTCGCTTCCGGCCCGGTCATCCGGTAGAATCAGATGGCGTATGATCAGCCCTCTTTTGGCTATGCCCTGCTCGTCGACTCTAAGGTTTCCCACCTGCCGAAACATCTCTATTACTGCTTTTCGGTTCACCTCCACGTAGTCTTCAACCGACGAGAGTCTCTTTGCTGTCCGGTTGTCGGAGTAGCGCATGTCGGGGAGATACACGTCGATTATACCCTCCAGAAGTTGCAGGGATCCAAACGCGTCATATCCGGAGGTATTGTAGACTAAGGGAAGGTCTAAGCCCTTCTCCCAGGCGAGGAGGAGGGCTTCAAGTATCTGCGGAACAACATGGGATGGCGTCACAAAGTTTATGTTGTGAGACCCCTTGGACTGGAGATGCAGCATCATTCCCGCCAGCCTCTGGGCGGTAATCTCTTCCCCATTTCGCATCTGACTGATGGGAAAATTTTGACAGTACCTGCATCTTAAGTTACAACCGGAGAAGAATATGGTTCCTGATCCTTTGGAACCTGAGATGGGCGGTTCTTCTCCACAATGCAGATTGAAGCTTGCCACCTTTGGGTCTTTACCGATCCCGCAAAAGCCGATCTCCCCCTTCAATCGGTTCACTTTACACTCTCTGGGACATAACACGCACCTTTCCAGAAGTGCATATGCTTTTTCTATTCGCCCTTTAACGTCTTTTACTCTCATGGGAATTTATGGACCTACCGATTCACTGTAGTCGCTCAATTCTTTGAGCAAAAGGAGCCCGATCACCCCGCCGTTGGCGGGAGATTTTCAATAAATCGGGCAACTACAGTTCAACCTACGGGTGGGTGTAGCTGAAGTAAATCGTCACCTTGGCAAAGACTCCTTGAGGAAAACCTGACGGACGGGCCAACCTGGTGATTCTTCTCTCTTCCTCCACAGGAATGATTATTAAACCATAATTCGGGATCGACTCCTGCTGCCAACTTCTCACCAGACGGGTTATATCGAATCTGACTTGGCCGTCACCTCTCGCTTTTATCAACCCGATTTCGTATAGCGAGTCGTTGTAGTCGCCTCCCTCGTTTGTCCACGTGCTGGACCAGGAAACAGTCGCCTTATTCCAATCAGCCGTAACGGGATACCCTGCAAACATAACCGAATATCGGCTTAATGTATCCGTCTTCGCCTTGAAAACAACTTCGGCGTAATCAATGCGCTTGTCATCCAATTTGGACGGCAGGTCGAATTTGAACAGCACTCTGCTTGACAGGGAATCATTCCCCGGGCTAATTATGCAGGCGTTGGAGACATTGATGTCAACTCTGTTGTCGCAAAACACAGGCGAGGCACACAATATGACCAGGGCGCCAACAAATAAGGGCAAGAACTTCATTGGGGATTTTCTTGCTTTCATCTTTTTCTCCTTTCTTCCATGAGACTAGAGTTTTCAAACACTTTGTTAGCGCAGCAACACCATTTTCTTGACATCGGTAAAGTCGCCAGCTTCAAGTCTGTAGAAATAGACTCCACTGGAGACCTGTTTCCCATTTTGGTTCCGGCCATCCCAATATACAGTGTAAGTTCCTTCGGTTTTTTCTTCATCTACCAGGGTTCTGACCCGCTGGCCAAGTATGTTGTAGATTTTCAGAGTGGTGTGGGTGGGGGACTGATGACTGCCAACCGCAAACTGAATACGGGTAACCGGATTGAAGGGATTAGGATAGTTTTGCGCAAGCTGAAATTCCCTTGGGGTTTGTTGGGAAGGAGCCAGTTTCTGCTGCGAAGAACCAGGCTCTTCTGGCTCAAACTCCAACGCCGGGATGAACGCAACGCGTTCATCGAATCGACTGGAATCCGGAGGATATTCACCCCACCAGTTGTATTTGGCAAACACAGAGTCGGCCGGGCCCTTCGCTTTGACGGAGTAAACCAGATATGCCGAATCGCAGTAGATTTTGTTGTTTCCGTGGCTAGAGTATGTACCCAAGTTCGGCGTTAGTGTCCCGGGAAAACCCAAATAGACTCCAGCATCGCTGAAATTAGTCACTTCACAGGTGCGCATTGAATAAACATCGTCCTCGCTCATACCCCAATCAGAGAAGGATACTCCGTATGGTACGGGGTAATCAGGGTCCGGTTCAACGCGGCAGTGCCGGATTTCCGCATTGGAATTGAGAAACGCAAGCCCACACGTCTGGATTCTTCCGGTGACTTCGATGTCCTCCACCAGAAGATTCTCACAGGAACTGGCGTGAAGACCAAACTCAGCGTTTCTAATATGGGTCGCGGAAACCCGTACTGAATCGCCGCTCACCCAAACACCGTATTTGTAGCCATCAACAACGTTGTCTTCGATTGTGGAAAGGGAGTCAGTCGAGGAGACGTCGATGCCATACCAGTTGCCTTCCCAAAGTGAGTCCGCGGAAACATAATTGTGAGCCACGAACACCTGATTTGAACTCGTATCGAAAGCTTGGATACCAGCAACCAAATTGTTGTAGAACCTGCAGTGAATTATGGTATCTGCATGCGTATTTGTGAGTTTAATGCCCATCAAACCATATTCCACACCGCAATGAGACAACACGACATTTGAACTTGCTGAGGATGATATTGTAATGTATTCCCAATCATTGGGCTGGTCTCCCGTCGAGGTGAAAACAATGCTGTCGGTCTCAGTACCCACTGCCCGAAGGCCACCATTGATCACAAGGTCACAGTCAAGCGTGTCCCAGGTCTTCATAACGTCTGTATTCGCGAAGAACGTTATCTCGGCGGGTGGTTTAATGACCAGAGTCTTGCCACTGTCCACAGTGACATCCCCATCAATCATTATGCCGCCTTGCCAAGTGAGCGGTTGGGCAGTGCCGTGAAAGGCCGAGTCCGGGAAGGAGGCTAATTTGAAGAGCTTGCCCTCGCCGGGGTCAAGATGGGTGGTGAAGGGAATGGTGCCATTTATTGCACCGGTAAAGGTGGTGTCCTGTGAATACTGGTCTATCACATACCACATCTTCCCACCGTCCAGATCTGCGCTGTCCAGGTATGCAATCACACTCTGGTCTTCATTTTCTAGACACTGGCGGTTGACCAGTATGAAGTAATCGGTGCCTGCATCATCTTTGAAGAATCCCACCTCCACATAGGTTGTAGTTAAAGTTTCACCAGGCGCGGCTTGCAGGCTGTTAATGAAGTTCCCTGGCACAGTCGCGACATCTTCGTGAAACCCCGCACCTTGCCAGGTCAACTCATGAAACTCCGGCCCCAATAGCTCCACGCGGGGACCGCTGAAGTGCGCAATCTCATACCACATCTCGGTAGGAGTATCTGCCAAGTGGTCATACAGGCCTAACAGTATTTCCCTTCTTGTGGTGTCTTGACCGTATTGGCCATTTCTTGAATAGTAGGACCAGTTGATAATACCATCCGCTCCATAACATAATGCCAGAAAGGTTTGTAGTCTCACTTCATAAGGCGTAGGGAATCTTTTATAATTATCGCAACAATACCAGGGACCATGGTCAAGATACTCATAATACAGAGAACAGCCAAGGCAACAGGTGTCTCCGGCAAGAAGCTCCCACCCATAGACGAATGTCTGGATTGTTGCCCAAAAGTCCTTTCCTCTGTTCTCTGCCTCGTGTTTAGATGCGCTCAGATACTTTATATAGGGGTCGCTCAAGATCTGTTGATATGTCGCTCCTGAAAAGTTTTGCCCTAGCCAGCGTGTCGGGTACAGGTCTACATTGTATTCCTCCGGATTCTGCCGCAAGAAATACTCGTGGACCGAGGTATCCTCGCGGTATTTGTTGAAAACCTGCATTCCCACTCTTTCCGCGCTCACTTCTCTCAACAAGCTGTCGACATAACGGTTTGTCGCGAAAAGGTCTATGCTCTGAGGCTCATCCCGCAGATACCAGCGGTAAACCACCGTGTCGCCGGTTTCGGGGATGATGGTGTGCACCCAAGGTGAGTCTACATAGGCTTTGATATTGCTCGTAGCTACGGTGTCCGGATCGTCTATCAAAAGCCATCCAGACTCATCATAAACTTTGACATAGTCGATATAAAGCGTCCTCTCACCAAACCAGTAGATCTGAAACTGGATGGGATTTCGAGTTACGGAATAGTCTATCTCAAATGTTTTATATCCGAGAGAGTCCGTAAACTGGCTTGAGTATACCACGCTATCTGCTAAAATTTCTCCGCTGCCAACTACCTTCAGAACACAGACGGTGTCGTCAGGAGGAAAATAATCCGGTGATTTTAGCCGGAACTCGGCGGTGTAGTAAATTGGGCTACCGGATGGTCCTGGGTCTTGATCGTAGCCTGGTCCTGTCTGAACAAGTCCCGAGTCGTGTTCGGACACCGAAAACAACATAGCTTTGCCTCCGGAGGCGGAAGAATCATCCACCAGGGTCCCCCCATCGTACTTCAAATTTACCCATGATTGGTCAAGACCCTCTGCCTCCCACAAGGTGTAGTGACTTCTCCATGCCCAAAGGCTTGGTGAACCTGGTGCTCCCCAGAGATTCTGCACTATGGCTCTCAATGAATGAGCGGTGAAAAGGTGTATGGTGGTATCACTGCACTTTCCCCATAAGATATTGCATCTCAGACTGTCCCCGATATATTGGAAGTCCTTTGTGCCATCGACCCAATTATACGCGCCGTAATAGAATTTGTCTGCTCCCTGGTTCATAGAAAAGATCGAGCAAATCATCAGCACAGCCACAATCCCAAAGATCAACTTCGTTCTCATTTCTCTGCCCTCCACTCATTAGGTTCAAGGTTAAAGGTTCAAGGTTTGAGGTAAAAGGTTAAGGTTCTTTATCCTTTATCGTTACAGTTTCTTCGTCATTCGTCATGGTTCGACACGCTCACCACAAGTCAATCATCCGTCATTTTCAATTATCTGCCTATTGTGTGCTGCACGTTGCCTACTCAGCGCAGCAGCACCATCTTTCCCGGCTTGACTAATTCCAACCCGCTTACCCTCAGACGATAGAAATAGATTCCGGATGCCACCTCTTTTCCTTCCTTATCTTTTCCATCCCACAAGACCTTATGCTCTCCCGGATACTGTCTCTTCTTAACCAGAGTACGAACCAATTTGCCCAGAAGATTATGAATGGTCAACTCCACCTCTGCAGGCTGAAAACCCACATCCGGCAGGTAATACCAGATCACGGTGGAAGAATTGAAAGGATTGGGGTAATTCTGAAACAACCGATATACAGGCGGGCGGTTTTCCTCCTCTGCATATTCACCCACCGAAGTTGCCATGACCTCAAGCTCGTCTGAATATTCGCTCTCGTGTTCGGTCATATCCCAGGCAGAGACTTGATAATAATAGGTTCTTCCCAGAACAAAATCATAGTCTCGGAAAACCGAGCTGTCTTTGGGAATGTTTGCCACTATCTTGAAAGTGTCTGGAATGAATCCGGCAACGGTATCTTTGTAAACCAAATAGTGAGAAAGATCGGATTCGGTGTTAGGTTTCCAGGAGAGCACAATAACTGTGTTCAAAGATGTAGCTCTTAGACTGTCAGGAGCCTTGGGAGGATAATCTAAGTAGGTGTAAGTTTCTCCGTAGGTTCCGCCATAACAGCCGATGTCCGATCTGGAGGAGTCCGGGTCTTTGATATTGGAATCACCCGCATCGATGCAGGGTGAACCATATTGTAGATGATAATTATCGCCTCCCACAAACATGGGATCTAAATAAATATTACCGCCCAAAGAAGTGTCAATACTTGCCCCGCCATGCAGATAATAATTCTGCTCGTTATTCCACAGATCGTTATACGACACTTGCGGGTTACACTCATATCCATCGTATTCCACGGCCTCAATCCCCCGAAGCCCCCCACATATAATGTTATTTCTTATCTCGTTACTGAATTCGCTAATCTGAATTACCCCATAAAGACCTTCGCTTATCAAGGTGTTATTCCTTATAGGAGCAGTTTCAAACTCTCCGCTGACTTTCTCTAACCTAACGGCATCCCATTTATGTCCCACAATTAAATTGTTCTCAATGAAAATAGAATCAGTAAAGTCACCATCGATTCCTTTAATATCACCCGGACCGGCAATTATTAAATTCTTTATAATGGTGGGTCCAGCAGAAACCCATAACCATATTCCCCAATGATTCTGAGCGAAGGTATTATTTATGATCAGACCTCGGGCCCCAAAAATTGGCACGATACCGTTTCTGTTGTCGACAAAGATATTGTTTGATATCTCTGTATTCACCCTGCCACTCAACATTATCCCCTCCCGGAAATTGGAGATTTTGTTGTTGCTTATCTTCTTCAACGACCATCCATAAAGAGAATCTGACTTGATGCCCCAACAATTGGTGTAGTCGGGATACCCTCCCCGAAGATGAAATCCCTCAATCGTGGAACTATCAGCGCCATGTATCATGGTATAGTTCTCAGGAACACTTCTGCGTCCGTCTATCATACACGAATCCATGCCAGCACCAACCAGGGCTATTCCCGGGATCATGTCTATAAGTTCTTTGTAAGTTCCTGCCCCCACCCTGACCGTGTCACCATAGGAGGCCGCATCTATGGCTTTTTGAATGGAATCCGCTGCATTTATCCAGGAGGTGTAGGGATATATATCAGCACCATAGGGGGAGACATAATGGGTGTCAGCAGATGCACTGCCACACACCAAAACCACGGTCAGCACAATCCCCAAAATTAACCTTTTCATAAAACCACCTCTATCTTTAAAATAATACAAAAATCTATAAAACCAGCATTTATTTTATGGATTTCGAGCTAAGAATCACTCTCACCTATTTTAATAGGTGTTTGCTTGGTTCCCCAACCTAAGGGGAGGTTTCTGTTGGGTGGGGACCCAATAGGACAGTAGCCCCGATGAGCGGACGCCTATACAGGCTCCCTGCAGGCCTGTAGGGCGTCTGAGCTCCCGTCTGGGAGTCGGGCAACTACAAAACCACGCCTAACTCCAGGCTGGTTCAGTCCGTTCATTTCAGGGATTTCGCCAGAGAGGGCAGAATCTCACCAGATTTGCCTAAGAGGGTTTCATCCACCAGATGGCTTATCTCGGTCGGTTCCAAATTGACCTCCGCCACAAAAGCCCCGCTTCTCTTGGCGATTGAGGGCAGCGAAGCCGCGGGATGCACAACAGCGGAGGTCCCCACCGAGAAGAACAGATCGCAGCGTTCGGATACGTCGAAAGCGTGCCGGATGGCATCCTGGGGAAGCATCTCTCCGAACCAGACCACGTCCGGACGGATGTTCCCCCCGCATGGACATTTGGGCGGAACGCCCTCAATGGTTCCTTCCAGAGATTCATATTTCTTGCCACACTGGATGCATTTATTCTTTCTTATGTTTCCGTGCAGTTCGACTACATTCCTTGACCCTGCCTGGTGATGGAGTCCATCCACGTTCTGTGTGATTAGGTCGAATTGGTCAAAGTGGTTCTGGAAATCAACCAGGGCCAGATGACCGGGATTGGGTTTTATCTCTTCGACTATCTTTCTCCTGTATTCATACCACTCCCAGACCAATTCCGGATTGGCCATGAAGGCGTCGAAGGTGGCCAGCTCCTCGGGACGGAACTTCTTCCAGAGCCCCTCCTCACCCCGAAAGGTGGGCACGCCGCTCTCCGCGGATATTCCCGCGCCGGTCAAAACCACCACCCTGGTACTCTTGGTCAAAAGCGACTTCAGCTTGTCTGAGACCTTGATCTCTCCGTCCATTTAGCACCTCCTGAGTTCATATATACCGCATCTTTGCAGCGAGTCAAGAGATTTTCGTGGGCGTGCGGAGGGCAGAGGAATCTTCCTCTTGGAAGTCAAGCTTCAGCCTGATAGGTCAGGGGTTGGGGCGTGCATCGGATCTGCCTTAAGGCAGACACTCCAG
>Ga0114919_10001252_pt1 | contig 20318 bp, 19 predicted proteins | sample BlataG_FD_88682 | JGI IMG/M metagenome (GOLD analysis project Ga0114919, IMG submission 88682) | Deep subsurface microbial communities from Black Sea to uncover new lineages of life (NeLLi) - Black_00105 metaG | ecosystem: Environmental > Aquatic > Marine > Oceanic > Sediment | place: Atlantic... | reverse complement strand
GGGGGGGGGGGATATGAGACATGAGAGATCAGAATGAAGAATAGAAAGAAGAAAACAAAACATGACACCTACCATATCACCGTGATGAACGCCAGAAGAAGCAAGGGTGGCATTACTTGTGAATGATAATGTAAAGTCAATCAATGATTGGCCATCATCCTTGCTAGTTAACTGTGCATGACATGGGGGGGAGGAGATTGAAACAATAAAAGAGAAGAAAAAGAAGAAGAAGAACTACGTACCAATGCTGATTCCTTGGAGAGAGTGAGATCATGAAGAGGGATGCCTAACTTATCATGGATGGTGTGGTGGAGATCTTGAATGGTTGCTTGATCAGGGACCTCTACCCTTTCTAGACCATCTCTGTGATATGCAACGCGGGGGGTGTCGGGTGAGAGAGGGGATGAAGGATGGGTTAACAGTGGTGGTGGTTCCTTTTATGCCATGATATGTTGTGCGGTTTCGGTATCAGTCTTCAGTTACGTACCTGGATCTCAACCTAATGATCATGCTTCTATGTGTGTTTAGGACAAGCAAATTGATCTAGCGTTAATGTTGATCAGTCCACTCTGTAATGATATATGCGTTTAATGTAGGCGTACAACACTTGGTGAGGTTTATATCTATGCATATATTCAAAATGCCGCCAGATTGGCATTCCCTGCCACCATTTCAATGGAGGGAACCCGGTCGGCCTCTCTGTACAGACGCTCCTCTAGCTAGATCTAGAAACTCTCTATCCCAACGTCACAGCCATGATTTCTAATCTCTACCATCACATGCTTTTAAAAAAAGAAACACAGACATAAACCCATACACACTACACATTCAACTTCTTTCTTTACATCATACTCAACTAGGAGGCCAAGGACACATCAAATTATAATGTGCCCCACTCACAAACAAATCCCCTCCCGCCGTAGCAGCATCCCCCGCCCCCTTCCACGCCACCCAACCCCCACCCTGCACTTTCCCAATCTCATCAGCACCTTTATAATGGGGATCCAGTATCAGATACGCACATTCACCTGTTGATTCATTCCATTTAATGCCCAGCAATGTATAAGCCAGCACTCCACCACCAATCATTATGGGGGTGCCATGTCGGTCGAAATGATCGGCGATTCTTCTAGCTTGGGAACCCACTTCACATCCAGGAGGGATGTCAATGATCTGTAATGTGTATTATCGGGAAAGAAGAGGAGAGAGGAAACGGAGAGGGAGGAGAGTATTAGTATGGTGGAGAAAACATCAATACATAGGACTAGCAAATGATAATATTAGAGGAACACTCACTCCAAAATCAATGCCCAATGAAGCATTCAAAACCGACCCCAACTCCAATGCCCCAATCCACTGCCTGCTCCCCAATAGCTCCACCCCTCTCTCCCCTCTCTGCACCAGCACCTTCTGTATTTCCCCATGTTTCAAAGGAGGAGGCACATTCGTGTACTTCCCCTCGTAAAACCAAGACCATATGGTCTGCAATGCTCGGTATGCACATCCCCACCCGTTGTCGTCAATACCGTCTTGCATGTAGTGGAAGTATACATAGGGTCCTTGGACCATGTGGATGGTCCCTCCTTCACCTTTCACCAAGGATGATGGTGGGGAGGGGAGGCCTAGGTGAACATTCATCAGCTTTCCATTCTTCCAATTGTCATTCTTGTTGGTAGTAGCACAATTGTTGTTAGGGGAGAGGTGGAGGGATAGTGGAGATATTGATGACGATTGAAGCCAGGTAATGGCATTCGTTATTTTCAATGAAGGTCTGTTCATTGGAAGACCGAGTTGCTGATGCCACCATTGGCGTTCTGTTGCTAGTGAATCTTCCCCAGCAGCACCTGCGGGTGGAGGATCCCTAGAAGATGATGAGGATAATGAGAGTGGGTAGACCAGAGTAATGTGGTGGGTAAGAGTTGGTGATGGGAGGAAATGATAGGCTTGGAGATGGGGTGGAAAAGAGACGCTACTGCTGCTTCCCTTGTTGTTATTTTGGAGTAGTGCTGTCAGCAACTGAGTCTTCATTTCTTCTAATTGAGATGATAGAGCTTTCTTCAACAACTGTAGGGTAGATATATAAAGAGATATAGAGTGAGAGAAAGGTGGTTAGGAAGAAAAAGAAAAGAAAACACACATACACACACAAATATTTCTCTGATCGGACAAGAGACCAAGTGTCTTACCAAGTGTCTTACCTTGTTTATAGCTTCAGATGCAGACATGTCCAGAGGAGCATAGCAAATGACATCTAGTTCCAACTGTATATAGCTCATCTCTTTCTTATTTGATGTATATATAATCCCTAGCGCTCCATTTTTATCACCGCTATCTTCTTCTTCAGTAGTGAGAGATTTGAGCCACAGTACATTGATGGGGGTAGACCAATCATGATGGTGACTGCATTGATGTACCTTGAGTTGACTATTAGAGGAATATGATGACGTTATTGGTATCATTTTGTTCGATCCAAGATCTAGTACAGGTACGTGGTCGGTGAATAGTGATGAGGACAGCTGCTGAAATGTGTGTTCAACCATGTGTTTTGTGGTGGAAGTAGGGAGGTGTGCTGTGTGAGAAAGTTGGGTTCTCATTGGGAGATGGGTGGAGTGGAAAGAAGATGGTGATGGAGATGGAGACGCTTGGGTGGTGGTGGATGGGAGGATGATGGATACTGAGGAAGAGGAGGAGGTGCAGAGTTGGAGTGGTGGAGGCAGGGCACGGCCGACTTTGGCTGCAAGTGTCGGGGAGAGATGGAAATAGTATTTTTGGGTAGAGAATGACATGAATATGAGCGTATTGATTCTACGTATAACATTATCTTACCGATAGAATCAGCATCATCTGCCTTTAAAGCAGTCTCGGACAGTATCAACATATTTCTTGAGATTAGATTGAAATTCTTCTTGCTTGCGAGACAATGACGGTCAAGGAACGTATTTATGCCGATGGAGCGAGCATCTAAATTGCAAATTCTAAAAAGATGGCCTAAATCACCCTTGTGGCCCGACATATTTGTATCCCGCTCCAATTCATCACCGCCTCTTCGATGGGTTGCCTCCACCGTACTCGGGGTGTAAGACCTGAAAATTACATTCTTAAATATTGCTTTCGATCTTAAAATCAACTCTACTTATACTTGTATACAAATTCCTATCAGTTTCTTGTTCATACCAACCCTGGCTTGACACCTCTCCAGCCAGGTTGGTCCTCTCTCTGATACACGTGGGCTGTCCATCACATGGTGGCACCATCTACCTGCAGTAAGCTTAAGCAGTAGGCTTACATATATGGAAGGAGGACTACACACGGCAGTCCCAGCCTCCTGCACGTGGGGCTCCTTTGGGTAAGCAAAGGGTTGAATTTTTTTGTTTCCTTGAACACGTGCTCCCACACAGTAACAAATAAGAAGAAGAAAAGTAGTCTTACACACGATGTCACTTCATTTTTAATCAATCAAGGGAAAAGAAATTGTTGCAAGCAGCATCTCTGTGTACAAAGAGGTAGACAATTGGAAACACTTTATAAAGACAAGGATTGGAAATCAGTTGTTGTGTGGTGTTGGACAACGAATTAATTAATATGTATTAATTAATATTAAAATGGGCACAGCATTTCAACAAGGAGTGCATTGTGATTTGGAGGCACAAGCCGGTACAAAAGGAAGGACGAAAAATATGTTAGGGACTTTTTGACAATCATCAAATCCAGAGTCGAGAATGATATTAGTACAGCTTTCAAGGTCACCACTCACAGCCCATCCGCTGATGTCTTGGTTGAAACTAGTGGCTTGCATAAACATGGTACTCATGCCAGTAACAGCGCTCACATCCCATCCGCTGATGTCTCGGTTGAAACTAGTGGCATCCTCAAACATGGCATTCATGCTCCCTACATTGCTCACATTCCAACCTCCGATGTCACCATTGAAGCTGGTGGCAGAAGCAAACATGCTATCCATGTTGGTAACATTGCCCACATCCCATCCGCTGTTGTCTTCTTGGTTGAAGCTGATGTCTTGGTTGAAGCTGGTGGCTCCGGCAAACATTCCACTCATGTTTGTAACATTGCTTACATCCCATCCACTGATGTCTTGGTCGAAACTGGTGGCAGAATTAAACATTCCACTCATTCTAGTAACAGCACTCACGTCCCATCCGCCGATGTCCTGGTTGAAACTGGTGGCAGAAGCAAACATGAGACCCATGTTTTTAACAGCACTAACATTCCATCCGCCGATGTCTTGGTTAAAACTGGTGGTTTGATAAAACATGAAGAACATGTTAGTAACAGCGCTCACATCCCAGCCGCTGATATCAGCATTGAATTTGATGGCTGAGAAAAACATTTGACTCGTGTCAGTAACTCCAGCTGGAAGCGTTGCTGGAACAGTCTCCAAGTTGATGGCTCCATTAAATGCACCAGTAAAACTTGTAATTCCCAGCTCCCCAAAGGATAAAACACTGACAAGCTTGTCAATATTGGGGGTAGCTGGGGCCTCAGGACCAAATTGAGTGAGTGAGCCAGTCACCTTGACCGTATAGATACCGGCACTTGCATAGGTATACGTTGTACGTCCTGAAGTTGTAACAGATTCAATAGGGCTATTGTCCCCCCAGTCAATCTCCACATCCACGGTGCCACGCAAATCCAGTGCGATGGCAAGACCTGTACCTTTACTGGTATCAAAAACCAACTGGAGAGAAGGGGGGGGTTTGCAAACAGCTTCATTGGTCAGAGTAGTGCCTGTGCATTTGGAGAGATCCTCCGATTCATTAACACCGCAGTTGCCAATGCAAGGAGAGCATACAGTGTCGGCATTTGCAGAACATGCCGTACTGATGTACTCACCAGAGACACACGTTTTACAAGGAGAGCAGACAGTGTCGGCATTTGCTGAACATGCCGTACTGATGTATTCACCGGAGACACACGCTTTGCAAGGAGAGCAGACAGTGTCGGCATTTGCTGAACATGCAGTGCTGATGTATTCACCGGAGACACACGCTTTGCAAGGAGAGCAGACAGTGTCGGCGTTTGCTGAACATGCCGTACTGATGTACTTATTAGCTCCACAGGTGGTACAAGCTTTGCATGTAGTAGTAATAGAGTCAAGATACTGCCCAGCAGTACAGGTTGGTGGTGGGGGGGGGGAGTTGCTGGTGGGCTAGTTGACCCAGGGCCGGTTGGCTCCTTGGGTTTCTGTGGAGGGAGGAGATCTTGACTTCCATACAGATTTTTGCATTTCTCAAACCCAATGATGCAATTGGGGGTGATAAGAGAGACTTGTTTTGGAGTGAATCCAACAACACCCAATATCTTCACAGCCTCTGCAAAGTCGCCATCGTTGACTGCCTTGACCAGATCAGTCTGGATCTGCTTGGCTATCTTCAGACTGTTGGTTTTGATAAACAAGGAGATGAGAAGATCTTTGGTGGCACCACGGGAAGTCTTTTTCTTGTACACTTGGCAAGTGGACCAGGTATTTGCTAGCTTGGCAGACGCCTTTTCAGCCGCTGCCTTGGTGTAGGCTGCTTGGGCCTTGGTCAACCATTCATTGCAGTTTGGTCCCTTGGTCTTGGTATCGACACGGACGTGGTACTTGGCCTTGGTCTCGGGGGACCCTGGAGCTTGCTGCGGCTTCTTTGATGGCTTTGGCTTTGGCTTTGGCTTTGGCTTTGGCTTTGAAGAGGCAATTTTGCCCTTGGGCACCATCAACCAGTGCTGCTTTCCGGTTCCATCATCCTTGGCATACATCTGGACCTTCTTGGCCTTGCAATCATCAGTAAGAACTCCGAGGTAGACTTGCTTTCCACATCCCTGGGGTGGGTTCTTGGATCTGATGGTGAAGGTATCAGGCTGACCCTTGACTGGCTCCAAGACCCAGGCTTTGAGAGCACGGCCAGCTCTCATGGCGAGGGAGCAGGTGGACGTTTGCTTGAGAACTGGAGTGGCTTGGCACTCCTGATTGCCACCGACCTCAATGCTGGAAGTTTCGCGAGCCATGGTGACGTTCCACCAACCAGCTTGACGTGAGACATCTCCCATGAAGAGCTTGGTAGAGGAGGTGGTGCCATCACTGGAAAGTGGGCAGGAACGTCTGAGGTACTTGGCTCCAAAGGTTGCACCGCAATTCCTTCTGGCGGCGGAGACAATTCTGTAGCGTCCTGAGCTCAAGGCAGAGTTGGGAATACTGTAGTGGTTGATAAGGATATAAGAGAGGGGAGGTGTCAGAAAGTTTCACTACAGCAATTCTCTTCCATGGAGGATCCCTCCCGAGCTCGATATCGCGATCGATCGGTGCCATTGGTTGATACTGCTTGGAGGGAGCACTGGGCTATCTCCACAAGCAAAAATGGACACTTTTCAATCGCACCATACTCAGGAAGCACTCAAGAACAGAAAACGGGTATTATCCTTGTTGGAACACTGCTGGGTGACGGTATACAGATGGAATCTGGAGAATTTTCAATGGAGCTATTACTTACCCCTTGATGGCTCCAGTTGAATGGATGAGCTGTGAAACGGCACATACTACCAGAAGAAATGTGAACAGCGTCTTATTCATCGAGCTATAGCTTCGAATGAATTCCTGTTTTTGATTAATGATATAATCGCTTGAATGCTTTGAATTGCTAGTTGCAGTCTGTAGCGGTGTCCAAAAAGGTCCCGGCGTCGTTAAATACTCAATCTGTAATGATCAGGAAGAAGGTGATACCTTTATTGTGGAGGCGGGAGAAGTTTTCCTGGCAATGATGAAATGACTAGATTTCCTTAATTAAGGCAAGCTTACCAGTGGCAGCTTTGCAGGCTGTTATCTGCTCTTCCCTCAGCTGGCAACTATTGATTGTAAACTAGGTTATTGTGTTATTTTAGCTGATGCTTGCAACGCCCGCCTCCCTTTTATCCCCCGAGGATCCCAATTTTCTACTGCTGATTATCCTGGCGTCTGATGTACTTCTTTCCCGCGACAGGTGGCCACCCTGTCCATCTGTCCATGTTGTAAATGTAAATCATTAGTTATCCTGGTTTATCCCTGTTTATCCAGACTTATCCCAAGCATCACTGGTAAAAAGAGAGCTTTTAAGAGGATAAGTACAGATAAGTACCTGGTATATAGATAACTGGGGATAGGTAGGGAGGCCAAAACTCATTCCCATAGTGCGACGGTGGCTTTTTTAAATGAAGATATTTACTAATGGCCCTCCCTTATATTAGCCAATCAGACATTACTTGGTTCTTTTTTAACTCAACAACCAGTCACTTCCTTATAGGGACCAGAGGTGGTCACCAAACTTGGCAACGTCGACGGCACAGTAGTGCCGACGTGCTGGTGTTATCTCCTCTTCTAAACTGTTTCATATCTATTGCTTACTACTAAATACAAATTGATACAAACATACAATACATTCATATAGATACATATACTTGACTAGTACGACAACAATCACTGATCTACTGCTATTAATGTTATTGCTTTTCTTTTTCCTCAAGCTCAAGCAATCTTAGAATCCACCAATACCATTTTTATTTTATCTACATTCAGCTCCTCTCCATCACGCTTTGTACCTCCCAAAGTTGGAAACAGCTTAAATTCAGCACCAGATATGACGAAAGTCCATACCTGCAGAGGTATGATGGAGCGTAAGCGAGGGTGTTAGGTCAGCTGGAAAGGAAAAAAGGAGGAGAGAAGTAATAATGATAAAAATAACAGAAATGCTAGATCTATCTATCTACCACTTACATTGTCACAGTATCTATAAACATCAAGTTGGCCTTTGAAAGTAGACTTGGCAGTGACATCTTCTTCTAATGCAGTGATGATGGCCTTGTCAAACTGGAGCAGGGGGAAAGAATGAGCGAGTGAGTGGGTGAAAAAAAGGAAGAGGGCGGTCGAATGGCAAAGGAAGAGATCAAATTCTGAACCAACCTCTTGCATGATACGCAGAGCTAAATTGCCTGGAAGCTTTCCACTGTCTACAAGAGTATCCAAAGCCTCAACCAGGCTGTCGCCTATCTTTGATTGGCGGTAAAGATGAGTTGCACTCATCGATCAAGACGGTGTATGCCAACCAAACGTCCAGGAGACTTCTTATTGGTGGCTTGAGAAGATGTATTAGAGAACGATATGAAGGATTCCACCACACGAGCTCCTCTTTATACGAAAACCAGGCAACGCTATGGCCCGGAGAAGAGCAGAGGGAGGAACTGTCTGCTTTGATCGATCTAGCTCATCATTCTCCCCACTTGATTGGAACGAATCGTCTTGGTAGGTCAAGGGAAGCTCCATTCTGACGTTGGCTTGCACTTTTGGATCTGATCACCAACCCAATGTGAATTGATGCATCTGAGGGCTGGGGACATTAGAGAAGCTTAGGAATGTCTTAAATCAGCCTTGAAGCAGCGTTATCAAGTAAATTTCCACTCAGGGTCGCATGATAGAGGTTCACAACATAATCGTTTTTCCTCTAATATTGATACTTCCAAACACACTAAGTTGGGGGTTCAAGTCAACGTCCGCTAGTGGCCAATGCGGTCGGTCTTAAGTCAAGCCCTCCAGACAAAAAGTGGATAACCGATGGATAACTCCTTCATGGGTTCGAATCCCATCGTTGACATGATCTTCCTTTCATTTTTGTGTGCTTTTCAGTAGTACTTGTCTAACATAGTAGGCTACAGGTACAGAGTACTGTGTCCATATAGCGGTACAGGTCAGTCTTGTCATTGGGTGTTACATACGGGTCTATACCTGGTCTGATATCACATCAAGAAGAAGAAGAAGAAGAAGCTACAACTTGACTGCTCCCATTCCTCTCCACCCCACTTCCTTCCTCCTCCTCCTCCTTCTTCTTCCTGCGTCTAGCAGTCTCCAAGTAGACCAACAAGTTCCCAACATCAGCAGGACTCACCCCTCCAATGCGCCCTGCCTGCCCTACATCTCTAGGTCTTATCTTTGACAGCTTCTCCCTAGCTTCCATGCTCAATGTTTGTATGGACATATAGTCCAGCCCATCAGGCAGTCGTTTTGATGACCTTGATGTGACTACTTCCAACTGCTTGGCCTGTCTTCTGATGAAACCTTCATATTTCAATGTTATTTCAACTGCTTCTTGTTCTACTGTATCTAATACTACTGGAGAAGCATGTTCTGATGATGATGAATCTTGATGGTTCTCATCACCACCGCTGCTATTCCCAAACAAGTGGTGATAATGCACATGTGGTCTCTTCAATAAATCCGCCAACGTCACTGGTCCCGCCACTCCTTGATGAGATATCCTCTCTGCAACCACAGCCAAGTGATGATCAGGCTGCACTCTTATCCTACTTAATCTCTGTATCTCTCCAGTAATTCTCTCTTGTTTACCCTGGTGAGCTGCCCATCTGACATCATCAATCAGCCCCAACTCCCTCCCCAGTGGAGTCAATCTTTCATCAGCATTATCACTCCTCAGCAGTAACCTATATTCGGATCTACTGGTTAGCATTCTGTATGGTTCTCTGAGATCTTTAGTCACAAGATCATCAATGAGTGTGCCCAAGTAGGATGACTCTCTACTGAATGACACCATCTCCAAGCGTTGGGCTCTCCTGGCCGCATTGATACCTGCCAACAGACCCTGAGCAGCTGCTTCTTCATATCCAGTTGTACCGTTGAGTTGTCCACTGAAGAACAGTCCCTGAATGCGCTTTGTTTCCAAGGTAGAATGGCATTGGTTGGCAGGAAGGTAGTCATACTCTACTGCATATGCAGGCCTCAGCATTCGGCAGTTTTCTAGGCCAGGCAGAGATCTGAGCAGTGGGAGTTGCAGCCTCTCTGGCAGTCCAGTTGAGAATCCTTGGACATACAATTCTGGAGTGGTTCTGCCTTCTGGTTCCAGGAAGATCTGGTGACTTTCTTTATCAGCAAATCTGACAATCTTATCTTCAATGGAAGGACAGTACCGTGGTCCTGCAGCATCCACCCAGCCGCCATACACTGGCGCCTCTTGGAGGTTTTCTCTGATGATGGTGTGGGTAAGGGCGGTGGTACGAGTGAGATGACATGGTAGTTGAGGTCTCTCTATGTGAGATGAAGCATCAGTGCTAAACCATCTGACATCTTCATCACCTGGTTGTTCCTCCAACCCTGAAAAGTCAACTGTTCTCTTGTCAACACGAGCTGGAGTTCCTGTCTTGAGCCGGTCGGTTTCAAAACCCAAGTCACGGAGAGCTTCAGTGAGGCCATGTGCTGGTGCTTCTCCTGCTCTGCCTGCTGGCATTGATTGTCTTCCTACCCATATTATCCCATTCATGAATGTACCTGTGGTTAAAACTGCAGCTGAGCATTTGAAAGTGATGCCAAAGTATGTCCTGACGCCAGTGACAGTGTCGTTGTTGCCGTCCAGTTCCAGACCCACTGCCATGCCTTCTCTGATGTCCAAGTTGGGAGTTGATTCTAAAACTCTACGCATTACTGCAGAGTATTCTAATTTATCAGTTTGAGCACGAAGAGCCCAGACTGCTGGGCCTTTGGAGCGATTTAAGACGCGTTTTTGGACGTAGCATCGGTCTGCCATTCTGCCTATCTCTCCGCCTAAAGCGTCGATTTCGTGGACAAGCTGGGACTTGGCTGGGCCACCTACTGCTGGATTACATGGCTGCCAAGCTATACGGTCTAGATTCAAGGTGAGGAGGAGGGTCTTGCAGCCCATTCGAGCAGAAGCGAGGGCAGCCTCGCATCCGGCATGGCCTGCTCCGACAACGACGACGTCATAGTGTTCCTCTCCGTCAGAGGCATAGCTAGCGGTGATGGTACTTTTTATTGATGTATGACGCCTTGAAGGTTTACTAAGGATGTCGATATATTGTATAGAGCCATAAAACGAAGAATTTGTATGTAATTTGTTGGTGAATCGCTGGGGATGTAAGCAAATCTTTGTATATAAACGTTGTCTTTGGCTAAACTCTGTAGATATAGCATGTAACTTCATCTTTGCAAGTTCTAAATTATATTACTAATTGCATCAATGAGCATGCATGTTATATACCTGGCCACCGTTGGACGATGCGACCGCCCTCTCTTCTCTCTTCTTTCGAAACAACCTGCGCATCCACTCAACCTATCTAACTTGTTTCTTCTCCAACTTACAAACACTTATGCATACATTCAATCTCTATCCAACATCCAAAAATCAAAGATTACTACCCCCATTCCCTCCCCATCACTATTATAATCATTATTTTAATCTGATATCCTTATCTCTGCTCCCAGGACCTCCTTCACCTGCTCATACGTCACAAACGCAATTGCAATAGATGGCACCACTTTCAAATAATTAGGTGCCAGTCCTTTAAACAGCGCCTGCATCCCTTCCTCTTGCACTGTCCTGGCAAAACAATCAGTCATTCCTCTATACGCAATGGCAGACCCATGATCAGCATGCAGTGATTTGGCCCCTTGCCACCCAGATACCTGCAATCGCCGTCTGACCACATCAAAAGGATATGCCACAGTTTGACCAGTGGTACCAGCTACAGCTCCACAACCCAGTCTTATTGCAATACTCAGCTCTCTATCATCTTTAAACCCGTACGCTTTAATGATCACATCCTTTAATGTTTCATAAACTGCAAAGTTCAGACCGACATAGGGCACGACGCCAATGACGCTAGGCAGCCATCCCCTCCATAATGCAAACAGCCCTTCTTCTCTAATTATAACTCCAGCAGCGTGCAACATGCCTCTATACTGAGGATTTAAGCTGTCTTGTATAGTTATACGACCACGTACCATATCTAACGGGTAGGTTGCAGACATGCCGACAATCCCTGCCCCAGCGCCTGCTGCCAGTCTCAACATTGGAGTGAGTTGACCGTCTTCCCCTCTGTCCATTAACGCGTGGGATATCTTTCTGCTGAGCTGTTCATAGGTAAGGAATTTAATTGCTGAATTGGGGATGATACGGATGCAGTTTAGTCCATTGCCTTTGAACAGGCCACGAATGCCTTCAGATCGCCACATTCGGAGGGTGCCTTGCATTACTCCAGTATAGACTTTTTCATTGCCTTGGATTTGCATTAGAATCTGTGATAGTAGGGGGAGGGGTAATATTAGGGTTAGATTTGATGTAGTTCAGCTAGTAAGAGTAGAGATTGTAGAAAGAAAATAAAAAGACCTACCTTTAAGCGCTCAAGTGGTGCCACAGCTGTTCGGCTCCTGTGTTTGAACGTAAAGGAGAGTAGAAGGGGGGCGGTTAGATGAGATATAATTGTCACTGTGGTTATATGACACATGGATGTAGTGTAAATAACGTACACTGCACCAGCAACACCGCCAGCTAGAAGGGACTTGGTAATCTGTGGAGGAGGAGAGAAGAATGTGTGTGAGAGGGAGCGGGGGCAAAAGCACTTGGTCTAAACACCTTGGTGGAAAGGAAGTGAATGGAGTGGTATTCTCACCTGTCCCCAAGTGAGGCTTTTCCTTTCTCCAGACATGATGGCCTAGATACAGAGTCTATCGATAGTAAAGTGCTAATCAGATGCTTAAGAATCACCCAAAACCCTCCTAGACGATTCCCTAGAAGTGAGAGACTCTTTTTCAAGCGATGAATATTTTAAGCTTAGCCTCGTATCTCTGCACCTTGTTTCTTAAGAAATTCTTGTTTAAAAAGCTATAGTGCGAGCAAGATGTTTATTTTGGAAAGAAATTAAAAAGGTTTGCAACACAACCCTGTGCAAAACCCGTGTGTATCCTAGTTGCTGAGTTGCCAAGGCCGACGGATTTCAAATACTGACACCCCTGGCACAGCGATTGATGCTGTTGTATCACAAAGGGCTTGAGCACACATACGGTGATCGTGATGAGAGATGATGATGGCACTCCAAAAACTCCTTCTCAGCTGACTGGTGTTGCAGTGACATATAGACCGGCACCACAGATGGGAGCAGCATTGGAGAAGATTATGAATGAGAGGGGAATGGATTGATCTATTTTGATGGTGTCTTTTTATGGTGTGAAAATGATGAGGTGATGGGGTGAGGCTAGCATGACCTCAGTTACTGTTCGTGGGTTTGGGTTTGGGTTGACAGTTCTCAGCAGTTTGCAAGTTGCAAGTTGCAATTTCAAGATGATTATGGAGCTTGAAATGCCTTATTCTGTTGTATTTTGTTGATAAGAGAGGATGAATGGTACTGCCCACTGGTGTTTCCTCTTCTCGGCGTCGACAGACCCCAAACGTAGGGATTACCTGAAGAAGAAGAAGAAGCAGTGTTGTCTGTTGTGTATTTGATTTAACAATAGTATGTATACTAAATTTAATGTTTCTAAAACCTATAAACTTGATTTATTCTCTATTCCAACTAAGACACCACACATAGAGAGAGGGAGAGAGAGATGAACACAACAAACCAACATCTCCTCTCCCCACTATCTCTCTCTCTCTCTCTCTCTCTCTCTCTCTCTCTCTCTCTCTCTCTCTCTCTCTGCTCCTTAATTAATCTTTCATAACACCCAGCAATTCATCATCTCTATACATGATGTACCTGTAATATATAAATAGAGAGAGAAGGTTAAATGCGATAGAAGTTGTTATACAGGTGAAGGCCACAATGGTTTAGTACTACTTACTCTTTGTCATCCAACTTGACTGGCATACCACCATACTCAGGTAACAGTACTTTATCACCTGCCTGGACAGATACTGGGATAACCTGGCCATTATTAGAGTGTCTACCTTTACCAGTTGAGATAACAAGTCCTTGAAGTATCTGTATGTTTGATTATGAGGAGTGAAGGGGGGGTGAGGAGAACGACAGAGAGAGGGTGATTGATTTGGGGCATGTCTCCTCTCTTTTTACCTTTTGAGTGGCACTTTCTGGGAGTAATACACCACCAACAGATTTGGCTGGAGGTACTATCTTCTCGACCAGTACACGATCGAGTAGTGGTATAAGCTTCTTTGCAAGACTCATGATCTTAAGATGGTGGGAAATCGGTGACTGAACGGCGAAATATATGTAGTGGAGGTAGTTGGTGAATGTTTTATGTTGTTTAGATTGCTTTGAATATGCAAAAGCGATTAAAATCCGCTGTGATTTAAGTGAACCGAGGCCTTCTGGAAGCCAGACAGTGACGGAGGTTGTGGTCGACACTCTCAAGGGGCCTTCACCTGCCCATCATTTATATTGGCTGCTTAGTTGCTCACTGAACATATCATGTCCTGGACTGTACCAATGAAGGACGTATGGTCCACTGAAGGAAAGTGCAAGTGCAAAACCAGATGCGCCTCTCAGCAGATTGTTGCCAGCGTCGAGGAAAAGGCCTTTTCCTCCTGGGAGGAGAGACTGGCCGAGAGCGGGAGAGATCGATGATTCCCTTTCTGCAATCCCTTTGATCCCTTTCATCAGCCGATCTTAACGTGTCTATGGATTGTTGTTGATTAATGAACGTCCTTAATGTCATAATTATGCTTAATATCCTTTAAGAATCGACAAACTTATAAACGGATTCAACCTAATCATCCAAACAAACAAACGAACAAATTCATAAAATCCACCTCATCTTGACACTATTCCTGCCACAATTGCTTGATTCACGCTACTACTAGATCTAAAAGGCTTCAACACCCACCCACACACCCATCATGTCAGCCTCTACTAGAAAACAGTCCCCAGCTCCACCAACCCGACGACGCACTCGTTCAAAAACCACATCAGCAGACCCATCTCCATCCAACCCCAATTCCAAAGACACCACTACCACCACCAATGGCCTACACGTCCCTCTACCATCACCACCATCAACAAGATTCAAATCATTCAGGGTACGTCTCTATTCAACACTTGTCCTCATTGCCAGCTTTATAGCCATCATCTACGCAGGCCACGTCCCGCTTATGTTTATGATCTTAGGCATACAAATGATGATGGTTAAAGAACTCTTTGCCCTAGCCCGTGTAGCTCAACAGGAACGTAAGCTCCCTGGCTTTAGATTACAGCAATGGTACATCTTCATGGTTGCTGCTTTCTGGTTGTATCTCAGATTTATCAAAAACAATCTAATGGTAGAAATATCATCAAGCGCTCAATTGGCTCGGCTATTTGGCTGGCTGCTGAAACGACATACCATCTTGTCCTTTACACTCTATATAGCTGGCATGATGTCTTTTGTGCTCACATTAGAAAAAGGGATGTATACCTACCAGTTTACTCAGTTTGCCTGGACGCATATGATTCTGTTAGTGGTCTTCTTACCAAGTTCTTGTTTTGTGAGCAACTTGTTTGAAGGGATGATTTGGTTCCTACTCCCAGCAGCACTAGTTATAGTAAACGACATAGCAGCGTATCTGGCTGGCTTCTTCTTTGGAAGAACCCCACTTATTAAATTATCTCCTAAAAAGACTTGGGAGGGGTTTATCGGAGGATTTTTAGGAACGGTCATTGCTTCATGGTACCTGGCACTTTTTATGAGTAAATATAGGTGGCTGACATGTCCTAGAACTGATCTGTCTATCTGGCAGCCAATGGAATGTGTAGAAGCACCAGATACATTCAAACCTCATCTATACACTGCGTCAACTATTCTAGACTGGCTGGCACCTGAAAAGTCCAAGTCCATCGCGCCCTACCTTCCTCAATGGGTCTTGGACGACGACAGGTTTTCATTTGTAGCGATGCCCATGCAACTGCATGCTGTCATGCTTGCAATGTTTGCATCTAGTATTGCCCCATTTGGAGGTTTCTTTGCTTCTGGATTTAAAAGAGGGTTTAAGATTAAAGACTTTGGTCAGAGCATCCCAGGCCATGGTGGGGTGACTGATAGATTTGATTGTCAGGTAGTAATGGCAGCTTTTTCATACGTGTACTATTATACATATGTGTCCAGATCAACTATTTCTTTAGGAGCGGCATTGTCTTTGGCAGCAAAGTTGACGATTCAGCAAAGGTTGGAGTTGTTGGATCACCTAACTAATGTGTTGGTGGGGGAAGAAGCGCTGCCAGTGGAGTTGGGGGAGGAGATAGGGAGGCATGTACATAATGAGCTGGGTGCACATTGATTAGATTAGATAGAAGTAGGGAATATGTATACATTTGTAATGTAGCAGTAGCAAGTATTAGTGCAAGAATGAAAGGGTAACAAAGATACAGGAAAGAAGAGGAGGAAATGAAATTGAGGGGGGAGCGGTGGGGTGAGTACAAGAGAGGGAGAGGTGGAAAGTTTGTCTGATAACAATTTCGAATATATGCTAAGCCCCCATCGAAATCATATGATCACATTGAAGTTATTTAACTTCTTACACCTCGCATGCGACTGAACTTTAAATCTCTAATGTTGCATCCCTTGTCATCTTGTTCTCGGAGGACTATCAGAACGGCTGCTGCTCCTTCTAGATCTCAAAAGAATGTAGCAATTCAAACCTTACCTATTCTACGCAATCGTCTGCTGCGTCAATACAATAGTAAGTCCACCGCTCTTTCTGCCCCCATACACACCACCACATACCTCTTTCCCCAGTGTACAAAATACGAACCCCCCACCCCACCCCCCACCCCCCTTCTTTCGCATATAGAAACAACAATCGTCAGTAAAAATAACAATACAGAAGATGAGAGTGAAGAATCTTCTGATGACGACGAGGTTGAAGGTGTAGGAAAAGTCAAAAAGACTGTCGTCAGCTCAGAACGAAAGAGCAAGTCTTCAGTGAAGGGCAAACGGAACAAAAAAGCAAGCGAAGCTGCTGCTGCTGCTGCTGCTATTGTTGAAGCTGAAGCTCAGGTACAAGTTGAAATAGTAGCAGCAGATGAAGATACTAGAGATGAGTATCAAAAAAAGGTTGCTGAACTCTTTGAATTTGACACAGAAGGGTACGTGCTTCTTCGTCTTCTCCTGCTTTTCTCTCTCTCACCGCCTTACAAGCTAACCCCTGCCCCACCATATACTTTACTATAGTACTAAGATTCCCAAGTATGACGCATATGCACCAGAAGATGGCACAGCCACTTGGTGGAGCTTGAGAACCAAATCAGGCCGCCAAAACCAAGTGGTACAACTCTTAGAAATCCGATCCAGAGGCAGTCCCCACCTCCCTTATGAAGATTCTTGGGTCCCCACTAAGCGCATTCAAGCTTGGAACCCTAAAACAGAAAAAATGGGCAACAGAACGTTAAAATATGGCGACGGTGATTGGTTGTTGTTAAAAGCCAAAATGACGGAGCAATTGCTGGATTTATTGAAAAAAGACCAAAACTATATGGGCCTCAGGGAGAAGGAAGTCTTTCAAGGAGTGGAATTCCCTAGACCGTGTTCTCCTGCTATCATAGATGCTATCAAGAAATGGGAGGAGGACAAGACCTCTCTGAGTGAGGAGGAAGTGCGCGCTGAAAAGGGCCTGCAGCCTGCAGTGGTGATGGATGAAGCTTATGTGAGGGAGCTATTGAGGATGGAGGAGGAGAGGAAAGAAATGAGGCGTCGTGGACGTAGGAGTTCCGAAGATTGGTACTCTAGAGAAGGAGAAAAAGAAGAAGAGAGAGGAGAAGGGAGAGACAGGCAACAAGGAAGAGATAGAATGCCCTCCAGGTACGGTGACAGTTCTCCTGATAATGATAATGAGGATACAGGTTATGGAGGATGGTTTGATGGTAGCAGTGGTGGTGTCAGTGCTGCTGCTGAATTGGTGAACTTTGATGCTGACATTAATGCTGCTGCTGGTGCTGATGCTGCTGGTGGTGGTGGTGGTGGTCTTGACTTTTCATTTGATGACCAAATTGAGGTTGGTGATGATAATCCTACTCCTATTGCTGGTGGTGGTGGTGGTGGTGGGTGGTTGGGTGATCTTGATGATGGTCTTGAAGACATGTGGGGAGAGCACCCTACTATTGATGATAGTGATAGATTTGGTACTACTGATATGTATAACCCTAGGAAGGACAGATTTGATGCTCCCAGTCCACCTCCAAGAGAAAGAAGAGAGAAGAAGAGAGAGCCAAGGAACGAGTGGGGTCAGGATAGAGAGGGGGACAGAAGAGGTAACAGGGGAGGTGATGATCTATCTTGGTGGGATGCAGTAGATGGTGATACTGAAAATATTGGTACTACTAGTACTCATACTGGTGATAGATATTATGGTGATGATGGTGGTGGTGGTAAAGATGAGGATAGAGGAAGTAGAGGAAGGGGAAGAGATGATGATGATAATAATAATAATAATAATAATAATAATAATAATAATGGTGATGATTGGTTTGGAGGAGGAGGGGTAGTGGTGAATGATGATATGTGGGGAACGGAGTATAGTACTAGTGGTGGTACTACTAGTGTTGCTAAAGTATTTCCTGGAGCCAAGGTGAGGGTGGTGTCAGGATCATTTGCTGATTTTGAAGGGACAGTGGTAAGAGTGGAGGAAGGGGGCATCGGTAGTGGTAAGGTGGAGGCTGAGTTGGATATATTTGGAAAGATGACAAGAGTGAGTCTGAGTGAAGGCCAGTTTGATGTTGAAGATTAGAGGGGAAGGAAGGGTGATGTAAAGATGATATAGATATTGCATGTTGAAGATAAAAGTTGCAGAGAGAAGGTTTTGGGGAAAAGAATGGCGTGGCGTGGTCGGGGAGTGGTTGTTCTTAATGCGTGTCGTGACTATGGACATCAAGCTGATGAACTATACGTAGAGAGTCTATATAACGTCATACACGTGTGAATATTTACTATTACTGGGGGATTGCACTTGCAAACATTGGATTTCTTGATCATTTTAGGTCCCCAGCTTTTCTCCGTGAAGTACCACAAACATAACAGTAATGAGCGCAGAAGATGACATGGAGCTAGATCTAGAGGCAGAACTGGCAGCAGCTCTTGACGAACAACTCGAGGAAGAAAACAATCAACCAGCTCCACCGACAACCACCGACCATGCCCCCATCAATTCCACAACATTAGCACCAATTGCCCCTGGTGTCCAACCACCTGAAAGACCAGATAACCCAAGAGCAGCTATATTAAGGTTGGTAATAACTTTATAGTAACTCTAGCACATTTCCGCTTCTTGCCCCCATCATTCCTTCTCAACTTTCCCCCCTCCCACCTCTATCACTAACAGTACTGTTGTTGGACAAATGACAGAAGATCAGTTGGATAGATATGAAGCATTTAGAAGATCTTCATTAAAGAAACCAGTGCAACGGGTAAGTATATTGATAGAAGAAGAGTGCATTCTTGTTGTTTATTGATTGTTTCTTTTTTGATTCCTTGATTCCCACCACTCCACACATGTATATGTACCTAACTACTTACAGTTAATACAACAAGTGGCTGGAGCACCACTAAAACCTCAAGACAAGACATTAATCGCCCTAGCAAGTATAGGAAAGACACTAGTAGGTCAGATAGTTGAAGAGGCAGTGAAAATTGCAGAAGAGAGAGGGGAAGGGGGTGCCCCACTGCAACCTACACATATAGTGGCTGCATATGAGAAATTAAGGGATGGAGATCAGGCTGATTGTGCTATTAATAAACCTAGATTGATGTTGTAATGATGTGTGTAGATAGATATGGTGAGAATAGAAGGAGGGTATTGTTGTCTTGTTGTTGTTCTCTCTCAGTGAGCAGTGTGCTCTCTCACCTCCAGTTTAAACTGCTGTGTGAGGGGCGCTGTGTGTGAGTGAAATACAGGGAGAGCGAGAATCGAGGAATCAAATGCAGCATAGTATTAAGAAATCAAGTACTGTTCAACAGATTGCTACAGAGGTTGACGTTATACTCCAAGTCTCCGTCTGAAGACTGTTAGCTTGAATTTTTTGAATTTGCCTCGTTAGGACTTGTCTATAAAATAGCAAGGATCTTGGAGCTCCAAATACGCATATATTATCATTGAATTGCTAGCGGTAGCATTACTGAGAAGCCTAGAAGGAAAATGACAGCGATCTCAGTGACCAACGTCAATGTTTTAGACAACCCAACCCAGGTCACCAACCCATTGCAATTAGAAATACAGTATGAATGCCTCTACAATTTAGAAGATGGTAAGTTCCAACACTCCACGTTGTTTCAAAATCAAACTTCATTCCTCTCTCTGATCGCCTCCGTTCACACACACCCAACCAACCCCCCCTCCAGACCTGGAATGGAAGCTCACCTACGTGGGTTCTGCAGAGAGTGAGAAGTACGATCAGACCTTAGATACCATCTATGTAGGGCCTGTAGCTCCTGGCCAATATCGCTTTGTGTTCCAGGTAAAGAATGACAGACAGTACACACCCAACCGTTTTGTCGATTTTTTGGTTTAGTTGTTATTCTTGTGTCTTCCTCCTCATGCTCTCTTCTATTCTAAGACTCCTCTCCTCTC
>Ga0114919_10001250_pt1 | contig 20325 bp, 20 predicted proteins | sample BlataG_FD_88682 | JGI IMG/M metagenome (GOLD analysis project Ga0114919, IMG submission 88682) | Deep subsurface microbial communities from Black Sea to uncover new lineages of life (NeLLi) - Black_00105 metaG | ecosystem: Environmental > Aquatic > Marine > Oceanic > Sediment | place: Atlantic... | reverse complement strand
GTGGATACCATCTTTGAGATCGGCGGGCAGGACTCCAAGTTTATCAGCCTGGAGAACGGCGCGGTGGTGGATTTTGAGATGAACAAGGTCTGCGCCGCCGGCACCGGCTCGTTTTTGGAGGAGCAGGCGGAGAAACTTTCCCTGAATATAAAGGAGGAGTTTGCGGACATAGCACTGTCTGCGAAGAATCCCTGTCGGCTGGGGGAGCGCTGCACCGTCTTTATGGAATCCGACCTGTTCCACCATCAACAGCAGGGAGCGAGCAAGGACAACCTGGTCTCCGGGCTGGCTTACTCCATCGTCCATAACTATCTAAACCGGGTGGTGCAGACCAAGCGGGTGGGGGACAACATCTTCTTCCAGGGTGGGACCGCATTCAACAAAGCGGTAGTCGCCGCCTTTGAAGCGGTTACCGGCAAGAAGATCACCGTTCCTCCGCACCACGATGTAACTGGGGCGATAGGTATGGCTCTCATCGCCCGTGACGAATACGACGGCAAGCCATCAAGCTTCAGGGGTTTTGACATCTCTAAACTGAAATATGAGATATCCAGTTTTGAGTGTAACGACTGTGCCAACAACTGCGAGATTCGCAAGGTGGTGGTGGAGAACAAGGACGGAAGCAAGAGCGAGCTTTTTTACGGCAGTCGCTGTGAGAAGTATGAGGTCAGGGAGAAGGAGGAGAGTAAGTGGCCCGATCTATTCAAGGAACGGGAGAGGCTCCTGAATAATATTTATGATAAAAAGGTTGAGCCGGAAAAATCCAAGGGCAAGATTGGAATACCCCGAATGTTATGGTATTACGAGCTGTATCCCTTCTGGAAGGCGTTCTTCACCGAGCTGGGCTACCAGATAGTCCGCTCCAAAGCCACCAACAAGGCAATTATCCATAACGGGGTGGAGTCGGTGGTTGCGGAGACCTGTTTCCCGGTCAAAGTAGCTCACGGTCATATTATGGACCTGATGGACAAGGATATAGACTTTCTGTTCATGCCCAGCCACATCACCATGTTCCAGGACAACGCCCCCACCACCAAATCCTTCGTCTGCCCCTATATTCAGACCGTGCCCTTCGTAATAGACAGTGCCCTGGGCTTGAAGGAGAGGGGCATAGATGTACTCACCCCCATCATATTCTTTGAGCGGGGAAAGAAGTATCTCTATCAGGAGCTGGGGCGCTTTGCCAAAAAACTGAAGGTGTCCAGGACGGCGGTGAAGAAGGCGGTGGACGTGGCTATGGAATATCAACAGAGCTTCTTTGGCGAATTGCCTAAGCTGGGAGAGAAGGCTTTATCTCTACTCGGTCCCAAGGATAGAGCTGTGGTCATCGTCTCCCGCCCCTACAACGGCTGTGACCCCGGCGTCAACCTTAACCTGCCCAAGAAGCTGATGGATCTGGGGGTGATGTCCATTCCCATGGATTATCTGCCGATTACCGATGTGGAGCTGGCGGAGGAGTGGGATAATATGTATTGGAAATACGGGCAGAGGATTCTCTCTGCGGCGGAGATTATCCGGGACAATCCCAATCTTTACGCCCTCTATATCACCAACTTCGGGTGTGGTCCGGATTCCTTCATCACCAAATTCTTCCGTTATCGCATGGCCGAGAAACCCTATCTGCAGATAGAGGTGGATGAGCACGCCGCCGATGTGGGGGCTATCACCCGCTGTGAAGCCTTCCTGGACAGCCTGGAAAATGTTGACCGTAAGAGGGAGTTTGAGGTGGATGCGGTGGAGATAGTCACCATCGGGGGCGCCGGGGTTAAACGGACTATCTGGATTCCCAATATGGCTGACCAGGCTTATGCCATAAGAGCCTCATTTTTGGCAAACGGCATCTCCGCCGAGGTCATCCCCGAGCCGGATGACGAGAGCCTGGAGTGGGGAAGACAGTTCACCACCGGCAAAGAGTGCTACCCGGCGATTCTGACCACCGGAGACATGGTCAAACTGCTCAAGAACCCCAGGTTTGATGCCGACCGGGCGGCATTCTTCATGCCCTCGGGCACCGGTCCCTGCAGATTCGGGCAGTATAATACGCTACAGCGATTGGTGCTGAAGGAGATGGGTCTGGAGAATGTGCCCATATACTCACCCAATCAGGGAAGAAGCCTCTACGACGATTTGGGCGTCGCCGGCACCGAGTTTACCCGCCGTGCTTGGTGGGGGATAGTGGCTATTGACTATCTGGAGAAACTGATGCGCCAGATCCGCCCCTACGAGGTGGAGGAGAACTCCACCTGGGAGGTCTATTGGAAGTATGTGATGAAGGTGCACGACACCATCGCCGAGCGTAAGGGAATTGATGATGTCGCTGAGGTCTGCCGGCAGGGTGTTGAGGAACTTACGGATGTGCCCATAAATCATGATGAGCAGAGACCGAGAATTGGCATCGTGGGGGAGATATATGTGCGCTCCAACCGCTACGCCAACAACAACATAGTTTGGGAGGTGGAGCGGTTGGGTGGGGAGGTGTGGATGCCCCCGATATCCGAATGGTTCCTCTACACCAACCACACCCGAAAGCTGGACGCCAGAGTGCGTCACGACTTCCGCACTCTGCTGAAGAATGTGCTCACCGAACGAATACAGATGAAGGATGAGCATCACATAGCCGAGCCCTTCAAGGATGTATTGGATAACTTCCACGAACCGCCGATACAGGATACTATTGATAGTGCATCGGCTTATGTCAATCCCGCATTTGAGGGGGAGGCTATCCTCTCCATCGGCAAGTCCATAGACTTTGTGCAGAATGAGCTGGACGGGGTTATAAATGTCATGCCCTTCACCTGTATGCCGGGGACCATCGTTTCGGCTCTAATGAAGAAGTTCAAGGCGGAGCACGATAACATCCCGGTGCTGAACATGGCTTACGACGGCTTGGAGGAGTCCAAGGATTTGGCTCGTCTGGAAGCCTTCACCTATCAGGCGAAGCAGTTTATGGAGCGCAGGAAGCGCAAGAAGGGGGATGTGGGGAAGAACTAGTAAGGTGATGGATTGGCGAAATACGTGTGGGCTTAGTCCCCCCCCGTTACTATCTGGTAAGATTTGACCCATCAAACATAAATATTCCCAATAAATCCTTGACAGAACCCTCCTTTAATGCTAGTCTACCGTTTCCGTCTTGTATGTTTAGGTTTTTTTGAGGTGTCAGGAATTGAAGACCTATACCGCCAAACCGAAAGAAGTCAAGCAGCGCTGGTATCACATAGACGCCACCGGTCTTATTTTAGGTCGGCTGGCTTGTGAGGTGGCAAATCTGCTACGGGGAAAATATAAGCCCCAGTTCACCCCGCATATAGATGTCGGCGATTTCGTCGTCATCACCAACGCTGAGAGGGTGCGGGTGACCGGTAGAAAGCTGAAGCAGAAGATGTATTACCGCCATTCCGGCTATCCCGGCGGTCTGAAGGAGATTCCTCTGTGGCGGATGTTGGAGCGCAATCCGGAGAGGGTGATCCGCCTGGCGGTAAAGAGAATGCTCCCCAAAAACAAGCTGGGGCAGGATATCTATCGCAAGTTGAAGGTTTACGCCGGTCCGGACCATCCCCACGAAGCCCAGCGACCCATCACCCTCAAGTTTGAGGACCTGCTGGAGAACCCCTCGCCGTTTATTGTGCGACCGGAGGTGGCGGCAAAGGTGGAGGTGGAGGAGAAGCGGAAGCCCGAGCCAAAACCCAGGGTTAAAGCAGAGCCTGAAGCGGAGGAGAAACCCAAGGGTAAGACTAAACCCAAGGCAGAGGATAGAGAGAAGAAACCCGAAGCGAAGAGAGAGACCAAACCAAAGACGACGGATAAAGAGAAGAAACCCGGGGCGAAGAAGAAGACCAAGCCCAGGGCGGAGGATAAGAAGAAGCCCAAAGCAGAGAAGAAGTAGAGAAGACAACGGATGTTGGATTTTCAGTGGATATACTGTAATCTTGCGCAGATAGGCGGTGATTACGCCCATATAGCCCCCATTCAGCACGGCTTGCTTTTGGCGGTGGTCATCGCCTGGGCATTTCTGCGGGAGCGCATCGGTTATGTGATTCGGCTCTATCTGGTGCTCCTTCTGGCTGGGGTTTCCCTCTCCGCTTGGCTACACGCAAACCTCTTCAACGGCATTGTGTTTGCTCTGCTGGCGGTTGTGGGCATATACGAGCTCTTCGCCCGCAAGATGGAACTTTCTTTACAAGGGAGACCAAAATATAATATAATCATCGCCATAGTTGGGGGCTTAGCCGGCTTCTATTATCCCCTTTTTGTGGGTTCATATCTTTCGGCGCTGTGGTCCTCTCCTCTGGGCTTCATCCCCTGCCCCACTTTGCTGGTGGTGTTGTCGTTCTTCCTAGTGGCAATGCCCCAAACCAACAGAGTCTGGCATTGGCTTCTGGTTCTGGCAGGGTTTTTCTACTCCATAATTGGTATCGTATATTTGAAGGTCTATCTGGACTATATACTTCTGGGACTGTCGCTTTACTCGCTAAATGTGCTGGTTCTCGCTAAACCCAAGCCTCATTGAGTGAGCGGTGTAGGATTGGATAAGTCTTGTAGATTGTTTTTTGAGGAGGGTAATAGGTGGCAACAACTATATATAGGGCGACGGGAAGGCGCAAGACCGCAGTAGCCCGGGTGTGGCTTAAGCCGGGTGATGGAAGCAAGGTGATGGTTAACAAGCGTCCCTTTGAAAGTTACTTCACCGATGTCTATCTGCGGCGTAACGTCCTCCAGCCCTTTGAGGTCACCGGGACCGCGGGGCAGTTTGATGTGCTGGTGAATGTGCGCGGTGGGGGAGTTTTGGGACAGGCTGAAGCCGCCCGCCTGGGTATTGCCCGGGCATTAGTATCGGTTAAGGAGGAGTTCAAAGGGTTATTACGCAAAAGCGGTCTTCTAACCCGCGACCCCCGGATGAAGGAGCGCAAGAAATATGGACAGCGGGGGGCGCGAGCTCGCTTCCAGTTCTCCAAGCGTTAGGCAGAAGCCTGGCGCTTGGGCGCTGATGGTTTGCATCAGGGAGGAGCGAAAGCTCCTCCTTTCAAAGTTTTTTATGGAAGAAGCGGGAGATAAATTCGGTTGGGGAATTGGCTTGACTTGTGGGCGCATTTGGATTATAATCGTATGATTTGCCTGCTTCCCTACCGAAAAAAGTTCAGTGGGGAAGATAAGGGGTAGTTTATGTTTATTTCCTTCTCAACCAATATTGGCTTTCAGGACGAAGGTGGGAAGCACTTGTTAATGTGGCAACTCACCTGGTGAATGTTTCTGAAAGCAGGAGGTGAATCGTTTGTCAGGTATCACCATGAAACAGTTGCTTGAGGCCGGAGTGCACTTCGGTCATCAAACTCGGCGCTGGAATCCCAAGATGAGGCCCTATATCTTTGGGGAGCGCAATGGCATCTATATCATTGACCTCTCCAAGACCATACGGCTTCTGGAGGATGCTTACAGCTTCGTCCGGGATACGGTGGCTGACGGAGGTCGGGTGCTCTTTGTGGGCACCAAAAAACAGGCTCAGCAGACGGTTTTGGAGGAGGCTGAACGTTGTGACATGTTCCATGTCAACTTCCGCTGGCTGGGAGGTATGCTGACCAACTTCTCCACCATCCGTAAGAATGTTACCCGTATGGAGGAGTTGATGGAGATGGAGGAGGAGGGTAAGATGGAGGAGTTTCCCCGCAAGGAAGTGATGCGGATGCGCAAGGATATGGCTAAGCTAAAACGCACCCTGACCGGAATACAGGATATGCGGCGGATTCCACAGATTGCCTTCATAATTGACCCCAAAAAGGAGAGGATCGCTGCACGGGAGGCGTATAAATTGGGTATCCCCATTGTGGCAATAGTGGACACCAACTGCGACCCGGACAATATTGATTATATCATACCCGGCAATGACGACGCGATTCGTGCTATTCGCATAATCACCGAATACATTGCCGATGCGGTCCTTGAGGGAAAGGGGATGGTGGATGAGGGTCTTTCTGCAGGTGCCAAGGTTGCTATAAGTCCCGAGGAGGCGGCATCTGAAGCCCCGGTGGAGAAAGCGGAAGCCGGCACCTAGAACGGCGAAAGTCGGGTTTTCTGCTGAAGAATTTTGCTTATTGGTGATAGAAAGGATTTTTGATGGAAATTACCGCACAGATGGTTCAGGAACTGCGTAAGAAGACCGGCGTGGGAATGATGGACTGCAAGAGAGCCCTGCAGGAGAACGGTGGGGATATGGAGGCGGCAATTGAGTATCTGCGGGTGAAGGGACTGGCTGCCGCCACCAAGCGTGAGGGAAAGGCAACCGGCGAGGGTTTGATAATCCCTTATATTCATCCGGGGAGTAAACTGGGCGTTCTGGTTGAGGTCAACTGCGAGACGGACTTTGTAGCTCGCACCTCGGAGTTTAGAGAGCTGGCAAAGGACATCGCCATGCAGGTGGCCGCATCCGCCCCGCTTTTCATCCGTAGAGAGGATATTCCTGAGCAGTTCATTGAGGATGAACGGCGCATATTTTTAGAGCAGGCTCGCTCCTCCGGAAAGCCGGACAACATCGTTGAGAAGATAGTCCATGGCAAGCTGGACAAGCATCTGGCGGGTTTATGCCTTCTGGAACAGCCGTTTGTCAAAGACAACGATAAGACGGTTGAAGAACACACGAAGGAATACATTGTAAAATTTGGTGAGAATATCGTCATTAACCGCTTCACCCGCTACAAGATGGGTGAGGAGTAGATGGGAAGACGCAGGGAGAGGTGTCCTTAAAAAAACTACGCTACGAGCGCTTGATATTGAAGCTCTCCGGTGAGGTGCTGGGCGGAGAGGATGGTGTGGGCTTTGATGCTCAAGCCGTGGATTTCATGGTCGCCGAGATAGGCAAGCTGGTCTCATCCGGGGTCGGTCTGGGGCTGGTATTGGGAGGGGGAAATATCCTTCGTGGACGGCAGATGACGCCCTTTGGCATGGAGCGGGTGGCAGCGGACCAGGCGGGGATGATAGCCACGGTGATAAACGGCTTGGTCTTCCGGGAAGCTCTGAAGCGTGCGGGAATATGCGCAGTCCTTTACAGCGCAGTTCCCGTTGGAGGGGTGGTCGCCGAATATTACCCTATGACTGCCAGGGAAGCCCTGGAGGAGGGGCGGGTGGTGATACTGAGTGGTGGGACCGGCAGTCCCTACTTCACCACCGACACCGCCGCCGTCCTGCGAGCCCGGGAGCTTTCCGCAGGCGCCTTGCTGAAGGGGACCAAAGTTGACGGGATATACTCGGCAGATCCCCAAAAAGACCCGGAGGCGGAGTTCTTTGCCCACATCAGCTATGAGGAGGTAATTGCCCGCAACCTGGGAGTTATGGACATAACCGCAGTCAGCCTTGCCAGGGAGGGTAACCTGCCCATCATCATCTTCAAATCGGTTGTTGAGGATGCGATGTTGAACATAGCAAAAGGAGAGGAGGTGGGCTCCATTATCAGGGAGGAGTGAGATGGAAGAGATAAAGAAAATTTTAGATGAGGCTGAGGAGGACATGAAAAAGGCGGTTAACGCTACCCAGCGGGAGTTTATGTCTCTGCGCACCGGGATTGCTTCCGTTGCCCTGTTGGATAATATCTATGTGGAGTGTTACGGCTCCACCAGTCCCCTTAACCAGATAGCCTCCGTCACCGCTCCTGAGCCGCGCCTTCTGGTGGTTCAGCCCTGGGACCGCTCCCTTATCGGCAATGTGGAGAAGGCTATTCTCAAGTCCGATTTGGGTTTGAACCCCGCAAACGACGGCACCTTCATCCGCATTCCCATCCCCCGCCTGACCGAGGAGAGACGGAAGGAGCTCTCCAAGCTGGTGGCAAAGCTGACCGAGGAGGGGAGGGTCTCCATCCGCCGCAATCGGGGGGAGGCTAACAAGAAGATCAAGGCTTTGGAGAAGGATAAGGTCATCTCCGAGGACCAGTGGAGGGGGAGTCAGGATGATGTTCAGAAGCTGACCGATAAATATATACAGATTCTGGATGAGATGGCAAAGGAGAAGACCGAGGAGATAATGAATGTTTAGCTGGAATTCTTTGTTTGCATTGAGCGATTATTTTATGTTTTAGTTATTCCACTTTTGCTGGCATTTGGATTTATTGTTGGAAAGAAAGATTGAGTGAGGGAACGCGGTGACTTCATCAAAAGAGGAATTGGAGCGCTTGAGCGAGGCTCAGCTTCTTGAGCTGGTGGATAGGGATTATGTGCCCAACCATGTTGCTATTATTATGGATGGAAACGGGCGTTGGGCTCGCAAGCGTAACCTGCGGCGCGTATTCGGGCATCGTCAGGGCGCTGATGCGGTGCGTAATGCGGTGAAAGCCTGCCGGGAGCTGGATATCCGCTACCTCACTCTCTACGCCTTCTCGGTGGAGAATTGGAGCCGACCGAAAGAGGAGATAAGTGCGTTGATGAAGCTTCTGGAGAATTTTCTGCGCAAGGAAAAAAAGGAGATGGTAGCTGAGGGAATCCGCATAAATGCCATCGGTCGGCTGGAGGACCTTCCCACCTCTACTCAGGAGGAGGTAGCCAAAACCAAAGAAGCCACCAAGGACGGAGACGAACTACTGCTCACCCTGGCTCTCTCCTACGGAGGACGGACGGAGATATTGGAAGCGGTAAGGCGGATGATGGATGAGGGTTTAGAACCGGGAGCCGTCAATGAGGAGAATTTCCACAGGTATCTTTATACCGACGGCATTCCCGACCCGGACCTGCTCATTCGCACCAGCGGGGAGATGCGCATCAGCAACTTCCTCATATGGCAGGTGGCTTACAGCGAGATATATATCACCCCCACCCTGTGGCCGGACTTCGCCCGGAGGGACCTTTATGAGGCGGTCATTGAGTTTCAGAGCCGAGAACGCCGTTTCGGCGGGCTGGGAAAGGACTGAGAGGTAGGAGGATACAATTGTTCCGCACCCGTTTGATAATATCCATCCTCTGGGTGCCTATTATTGTGGCTATAATAGCCTTCGGTGAGCCCATCCACACCTTGGCTCTGGTGTTGTTGATGGTCGTCGTCGGAGTTATGGAGTTCAACAATATGATGGTCAAACGGGGAATTAAACCTTCGGAATATGTTACCATCACAGCTTCTATAATTCTGCTCATAACTATTTATCTGACCGGCGTCCACAGCGATAAAGGGGTTATTCTATATATATTGGGTTTTATATTTATGCTTACAGTGGTCTGGCACCTGTTCCGTGACGGTCCCAGGGACTTCATCGGCTCAAGCGGAGCCACCATCTTGTGCATCTTCTATGTCGCCTGGTTTTTCAGTCACCTGGTGCTCATCCGCAATCTGGAGTATGGAAATCGTCTGCTGGTGGTGCTCTTCCTGATCATCTGGGCTTCGGATGTAGCCGCTTATGGTGTGGGTCGTTTTCTGGGAAAGCATAAGATAGCCCCCTCCGTCAGCCCGAAGAAATCGTGGGAGGGCGCACTGGGAGGTCTTTTGGGGGGGATGTGGGCAAGCGTGGGTTCCTTCTACTTCTTTATGGGTGCGGAGCGGTGGCCCGGTTTGCTCTGGTCTTTGGCTATCGGGTCGCTGGTCACTGTCGGGGGTATGTTCGGTGATTTTATTGAGTCGGCGATTAAAAGGGACGCTCAGGTCAAGGATAGCGGCACATTTCTGCCCGGGCATGGGGGTCTTCTGGACCGCTTTGATTCCATAATGGTCGCTGCGCCGATATTCTTCTATTTGATGTTGCTCTATAAACATCCACCATCATGGCTTGCGGGATTGCTATATTAGGCTCTACCGGCTCCATCGGTCGCACCACCCTGCGTGTGGTATCCTGGTTGGGAGAAGAATACCGCGTGGTGGCTCTGACTGGAGGTCGCAACTGGGAGGAGCTTGCCAAACAAGCGCAACAGGTGAAGCCCCGCTTGGTGGCGACCGCTTATCCGGAAGTCGCCGAGAAGCTGACCCACGCCCTGGAAGATACTGGTATTAAGGTGGCTGTCGGCGGAGAGGGGCTGGATGAGGCGGCGAGCCATCCTCAGGCGGATATCGTGGTCAGCGCCATCGTCGGCTCCGCCGGGCTCCTGCCCACAATGACTGCAGTAAAGTGCGGTAAGCGGATTGCTCTGGCAAACAAGGAGACCCTGGTGATGGCTGGGGGGTTGGTGATGGAGGAGGCAAAGAAGAGTGGAGCGGAGATTATCCCGGTGGATTCCGAGCATTCGGCGATAGCTCAATGCCTTGCAGGGCACCGCCGGGAGGAGATTGAACGGATAGTACTGACCGCTTCGGGAGGACCCTTCCTGGGCTACAGTCGGGCACAGCTGGAGAAGGTTACCCCCGAAGAAGCCCTGAAGCACCCCAAGTGGAACATGGGGGATAAGATTACAATTGATTCCGCCACCATGATGAATAAGGGTTTGGAGGTAATAGAAGCCTGCTGGCTCTTTGGACTTCCCCAGGATATGATTGAGGTGGTGGTCCACCCCCAGAGCCTGGTTCATTCCCTGGTGGAGTTCGCTGACGGCTCGCTTCTCGCCCAGCTGGCGGTGCCGGATATGGCTCTGCCGGTGCAGTATGCGCTTACCTATCCCCAGAGGACCACCTCGCCGATAGAGCCGCTCAATCTGCTGGAGGTAAGCAGTCTTCAGTTCTTCCCCCCCGATGAGGTGGTTTTCCCGGCTCTGGGTCTGGCTCGTCGGGCGGTGGAGACTGGGGGGACCGCGCCGGTGGTGCTCAATGGGGCTAACGAGGTGGCGGTGGAAGCCTTCTTGGCGGGCAAGATTTCCTTCAACGCCATCAGCCAGGCGGTGGAGGATACCCTGGGAATCCTGGATGCCACCTCCGCAGAGAACATAGATGAGGTGTTGGCGGCTGATTTTGAGGCCAGAGAGGTAGCCCGGGGTGCGGTCGGGGTGTTGGAAAGAGAGAAGGTATAAACGAGCTTGAAGGTTGATTGGAGATAGGGATAGATGGCGATTGCTTGGGACTCAGTTCTGCGTTTAGTGATAAGTCTGGTGGCTTTTCTATTCACCATTACCATACTGATACTCTTCCATGAGTTCGGTCACCTGGTGGTGGCAAAACTGGTGCGTATTCGGGTGGTTCGCTTCTCCTTCGGCTTCGGCAAGCGCTTGCTTAGGTTCAAGCCTAAGGAGACGGAGTATGCGCTCTCCGCAGTGCCCCTGGGCGGATATGTGAAGATGGCGGGGGACACCCCGGAGGAGATAAGGAATCCCAAGCCCGGCGACTACTACTCGGTCGGTCCACTGAAACGCATACTGGTAATATTGGCCGGGCCGTTAATGAGTCTGATACTGGCTTACATAATCTTCGTGGTGGTCGGCTTGGTGGGCTATACGGAATATTTCCACGAACCGTTGGTCGGGGAGGTGCGCCAGACCCTTACCGTGGACGGTCAGGAGGTGCCCTCGCCGGCAAGTCAGATAGGTCTTATGCCCCAGGACCGTTTCGTGGAGGTGGACGGCGTCCCCATCAATGATTGGGTGGATGTGGTTGGGCAAATATATCCCTCAGCAGGCGAGGAGATTGCTCTGACAATGGAACGGGACGGAGAGGAGTTGAATTTTCAGGTGACTCCTGTGGTGGTGGATGGAAGCGATGTCGCCATAATCGGCATCGTCGGCTATCAGGGTAATGTGATCAGTATGGTGGTTCCGGGTTCAGCGGCGTATAGAGCCGGTTTGGAGAAGGGGGATGTCATCAGTGCGGTCAATGGAGAACCCACTCCCGACTATCTGGTGATGAGCGAACTGCTCTCCCGGCAGACCGGGGAGATGGAACTGACCGTTCAACGTGGAGCAGAGGAGCTTACCCTGACCATGGAGGCGCCAGCCGAGGGTGGGGCTGTCTCTTTTGGCTTTGTCTGCGGGCTGAAGGAGCGAAATGTGAGCGAGCCTTTTCCACAGGTGATGTTGTCTTCCGCAAAGGTGACCACTGCGGTGGTGGTTCTGACAGCAGTGGGGATATATCAAATTGTAACCGGTAAGATTCCGGTAAGGGAGGCGATAGGAGGACCCATAACCATGGCTGATTTCGCCGGACAGACGGCTATGGCTGGATGGCAGACACTTCTGCGCTATGTGGCTCTGCTTTCAATCTTCCTGTTCATCCTCAATCTACTGCCCATCCCGGTTCTGGACGGTGGAAATATTCTTCTTTCAATTGTTGAACTTATCAAGGGCAGTCCGGTCAGCTTTAGTTTTCGCGTGGTTTTCCAGCAGGTGGGGTTGTTCATCGTGCTGGGAATTATGGGCTTTGCCATCATAATGGATGTCATCAGATATGCCACCTAAGATTGTGTTGGAAAAATTGCCCAAGAGCAGGGAGATAGATGTCGCCGGTCGGAAGATGGGCGGCGGAGCGCCGGTCTGGGTGGAGTCAATGACCAAGACCGCGACCGCTGATGTTCCCGCAACCCTGGCCCAGCTGGAATCGCTGGCTTCCGTGGGATGCGAACTGGTGCGGGTGGCTCTGCCCTCGCAGGAGGATTTATTGCCCTTTGAGCAGATTGTGGCAAAGAGTCCATTGCCTGTGGTCGCAGATGTGCATTTTCACCACAAGTTGGCGGTGGCGGCTTGCAAAGCCGGTTGTTGTGGGGTGCGCATAAATCCCGGCAACATCGGAAGCGACGAGAACCTGCGGGAGGTGGTGCGGGCGGCGAAGGATAACCGTTGTCATATTCGTGTGGGGGCAAACTCCGGCTCCGTTTCCAAGGAGCTTCTCTCCCGCTTCGGTGGTCCGACGGCGGAAGCTTTAGTGGAGAGCGTTCGGCAGAGGTTGTTCCTTCTGGAGGATATGGACTTTGGTAATATAATAGTGTCCATCAAATCCACCCATGTTTCCACCACCTTGTCCGCCAACGGGCTCTTTCGCAGGGAGTTTGATTATCCCTTGCACATAGGCATTACCGAGGCTGGCTTTGGGAGGGCGGGGGTGGTGCGCTCAGCGGTGGGGCTTGCCCTGCTTCTTGCCGAGGGATTGGGCGATTCTCTGCGTGTCTCCTTGACCGGTCCACCGGAGGAGGAAGTGCGTGCGGGTTATGATATACTTAGGGCGCTTGGGCTTCGGGAGCACGGCGTTGACCTGATAAGTTGCCCTACCTGCGGTCGTTGTCAGGTGGATATATTGGCTTTCGCCAGCCAGGCGCAGGAGGCGCTCTCCGAAATCCAGGCTCCCCTGCGGGTGGCGGTGATGGGTTGTGAGGTCAACGGTCCCGGTGAGGCTCGGGAGGCGGATGCGGGCATCGCTTGCGGAGCTAAGATGGGTCTGCTATTTACCGGTGGTGAAGTGGTGGAGAAGCTGCCCAACGATGAGCTGATCGGTGCGTTGGTCCGCCTGGTAAAGGAGCTTACCCAAAGCAAGGGGCGGTAAGCGGGTGGCGCAAGTGGTGATGGGCGGGGGGTTTCATTACCCACAGAGGAGATGAGGTTATGGTAACCCAGAGTGAGGAGCTTAAACGGCTCTCAGAGGTCATTCGCGGCATTGCCGAGCCCATAGTGCAGGAGGCGGGCTTGATGATCTATGACCTCACCTGCCGAAGGAATAAAAGAAATGTCATAATCCGCCTTACCCTTGACCGTATGGAAGGGGAACTGGCCGTGGCGCACTGCGAGAAGGTGAGCCGACAGTTGGGCGCAGCCCTGGATATTGAGGAGCCGATACAAAATAGATACTTTTTGGAGGTCTCCACCCCCGGCGTGGAGCGTTCTCTGCGCAGTCTGGAGGAGTGCCGTCGTTTTACCGGTCGGCTGGCGATATTCAGTTTTGAGGATGGTAGCACTGTTATCGGAAAAATAACCGGGGTGGAGGGCAGAAAAGTTCTGGTCACTCCCCAGGATGGCGAGCCGGTGGAGTTGAACTTCGGAGAGTGGCGCGATGCCCACCTGAAGTTGGATTTGGCTTCCGCCCTCAAAAAGAAAGAGAAGTAACTTATGAAGCTGAAGGTAGAGTTTCTGGATATGTTGGACCAGGTAGCCCGCACGAAGAACATAGATCGGGAGGTATTGCTAAGGGCTATAGAGGCGGCATTGTCCTCAGCATCCAAGCGCAGTCACTTGGATGTAGAGGAGATGGACGTTCGCCTTAAAGAGACCGAGGAGGGAATTGAGATTGTGAGGGTGCGTAGTGTGGTGGAGGAGGTGGAGAACCCCGGCATCCAGCTTTCCTTGGAGGAGGCGAAGAAGATCCATCCCGATCTGGAGGTGGGTGATTACCTGGAATATGATGTTGACCCGGAGACTTTTGGTAGAAACGCCGCCCAGATAGCCAAACAGGTGGTCATCCAGCGCATCCGGGAGGCGGAGCGGGAGATTATACTTGAGGAATATCAGGACCGGGTCGGTGAGTTGGTGCACGGTATCATCCAGCACGAGAACAAAGGCACTCTGATAGTAAACTTGGGCAAGACCGAGGGCATCATTCCCTATAAGGAACGGATGCACAACGAGGATTATCGCATCGGTCAGCGGATCAGGGCTATGATAGTTAAGGTGCGTATGACCAACCGTGGTCCCCAGATTGTCCTCTCCCGCACCCATCCCGACCTGGTGAAACGGCTTTTTGAGATGGAGGTGCCGGAGATTTACGATGGTATCGTCCAGATCGTAGCCACCGCCCGGGAGCCCGGGGAGCGCACCAAGATAGCGGTCTATTCCTCCGACGTTAATATTGACCCCGTAGGCACCTGTGTGGGCATGCGTGGTTATAGGGTTCAGTCGGTGGTTCGGGAGCTGGGGGGAGAGAAGATAGACATCATTGAATGGAGCGATGATGTCCGCAAGATGGTCACCTCGGCTTTATCTCCGGCCAAGATAGACCGGGTGAGCATTGATGAGGAGAGCGAGGGTGTGGAGGTTGTGGTTCCCGACGACCAGTTGTCGCTGGCAATCGGAAAACGTGGGCAGAATGTGCGCCTGGCGGCTCGGCTTCTCGGATGTAAAATAGACATTCACTCCAGCTCGGAGATGGAACAGCAGAAGGTCGCCAGCGAGGTCTTGTGGGAGAAGATGGTGGATTTACTGCTGAGACTGCCGGGGGTGGGGGAGGTCATCGCCGAGGAGATTCTGGATTTGGGCTTTGACTCCATCCAGGCTCTGGCGGAAGCCGAGCCGGAGGAGCTTTTAGAGATAAAGGGTGTTGGTCCTAAGACCGCAGAGAAGATAATAACCTCCGCCGGCAAGCTGGCTGGCGAGATAGACCAGCAAGCCTTTGAAGAGGAGATAAAGCGAGAGGCGGCGGAAAGGCTTTCGGAGAAGGTCTATGAGAGGAAAATAGACGACATCTTTACTGATGAGCCGGCAGAAGCCACTTCCGCCGAACCGGAGGTTGTAGAAGGTGAGGGAATGGAGGAGGGCTTTGAGCTGTTCGTCGGTGAGGATGAGGAAGGCAAAGGAGAGGCTTCTTTGGAGGATGAAGGAACCGCCTCGGCGGAGGTAAATGAGGTAAAGGACAACGCAGAGGAGAGGACTGAGGAGGAAACCCCGGAAGTTGAAAGCGGTGTATCCGCAGAGAAGGATGATGAAGCGAAAAGTGATGAGGAGTAGAAATATCCGTTGATTAGTTTTTGGAGCTTTTTTACAGTAGAGAGAAAGATGGGGCAAAGAATTGATGGTGATTGAGGTGTTGACCTGGAAGGGTAACGATAATCTGGGACGCAGGGAGGTGTGAACCTGTGGCTAAAGTAATATTTTCTGACCTGGCGAGCGAGCTGGGATTGACTAACAGGGAGCTGATGGATGTGGCTTACGAGCTGGGCATCGTAGCCGAGGACCACACCGCTGAGCTCAGCGATGCTGAGGCGGCATTGATCCGTCAGCATCTGAAGCCCCATCGCCGCATAAAGGCAGAGAGCGTGGAGGAGGAGAAGGGACAACCCCTGCGAATAGTAAAGGTGCGCAAGGGCGAGGAGCGGGATGAAGTCTTGTTGGAGGAGCGGGAACTGGGGGAGGAAGGCGAGGAGGAGGAGGAAACCGGGGAGGAAGCGGAGAAGGAAGCTGTTAAGCCGAAGAGGGCAAAACCGAAGAAAAAGAAGGGGAAAGCCGCCGTCAAGGAAGCAGAAGAGGAGGTTTTGGAGGAGAAAGCCGAAGAAGAGGAACCCGTAGCGGCAAAGCCCAAGGGACCTGTGGTAAGGAAGGCTACACCGGATGAGCTCAGACGGCTGCAAGAGAGCTTGGATGCCGGCAAACCCAAACCTAAGGGTAAGGCGAAGGCCAAGCCCAAGACGGTATCTGCTCCTTCAAAGGCTAAGGTTTCAAAGCCTGCGAAAGAAAAGGAAAAGCCCGAAAAGGCTGAGAAGAAGCCTGAATCGGAGGTTGCGGTTTCCGAGGAGGAGGTTCGGGTGCGTCGTCCGGCTGCACGGGAGGATAAAAAGAGTTGGTTGCAGGAGGTAGAGGCGGGAAAGAAGGAGCGTGCTGCCTCTCGGCGGACCCGGCTCAAGCTCACTATACAGGAGGATGAGACGGTTCCTCGGGCGGACCGCCTGCGGGGGGGATTGAAGGGACTGGAGGAGGAGATTGAGCAACCAGCCCGTCGGCGAAGGCGCCGCCGCAAGAAGAGGAAGCCCGCCGGTGATACCTGGGCTAAGCCTGTGAAGCCGAAGAGGAAGGGGGAGGTCTCCAAGACTCAACTTAAGAAGAAGCGAGCCCGAGAGCGAGAGAAGATAAGGATGCTGGACTTGAGGGATGGGTTGACAGTGGCTGAGTTTGCTGGTTTGATCAAGGAGCATCCCGAAACGATTTTGGAAAAGTCCCGGGGGATAGGGGAGGTGGTGGAGAATATCGCCAGCATCCTCTCTGCGGAAGCGATGCTCTCCCTGGCTTCGGATATGGGCTTTGAGGTCTCTTATGATGAGAGCGCCGAATCCGCCGAGGTGGGACTTCAGTCGAGACCGCCGGTAATCACCATGCTGGGTCATGTTGACCATGGCAAGACGAGTCTCTTGGATGTAATCCGCAAGACCAAGGTGACCGAGTCTGAGGCGGGAGGTATTACCCAGCACATCGGTGCCTCGGTGGTGGATTATGACGGCAATCGCCTGGTCTTTTTAGACACTCCAGGTCATGAGGCTTTTACCGCCATGCGAGCCCGGGGAGCGCAGGCGACCGATATTGTGGTGCTGGTGGTAGCCGCAGACGATGGAGTGATGCCCCAGACCATTGAGGCCATAAATCATGCCAAAGCCGCCGGTGTGAGCATAATCGTAGCCATAAACAAAATTGACAAAGCCGGCATCAACCCCGAGGCGATAAAACAGGAGCTTTCCAAGTTGGGGCTTTCCCCTGAGGACTGGGGCGGAGATACATTTTTCGCTCAAACTTCAGCGATAACCGGGGAGGGGATTGATACCCTTCTGGACATGGTCGTCTTGGCGTCGGATATGCTTGACCTGAAAGCCAACCCCAATCGTCGGGCTTGCGGTGTGGCTCTGGAGGCGGAATTGGACCGCAGTAAAGGTCACGTAGCCAATGTGTTGGTAACCGACGGAACACTCAGGGTCGGCGACCACTTTATTTTGGGGACCAGCTACGGCAAAGTTCGGATTATGTATGACCATCTGGGCAAGACGGTTAAGGAAGCGATCCCATCCACGCCGGTGAAGGTTCTGGGGCTTTCCACAGTTCCGCAAGCGGGTGACACCCTGGTGGCGCTGGATGAGGACCTTGCTAAGGAGCTCGCCGAGCAACTCTCCATAGAGAAACATGTCACCCAGGTGCCTACCGACCGGATATCATTGGATGACTGGTTTGCTCAGCTCGCAGAAGGAAAAGCAAACGAGCTCAACCTGATTATCAAAAGCGATGTATATGGCACCGCCGAAGCCCTCTCCGATTCCATAAAAAATCTGGGAAACGAGGAAGCTCGTTCCAAGGTAATTCACACAGGAGTGGGCAATGTAAACGAGAGCGATGTCCTTCTTGCCTCAACCTCGGGGGCGGTCATCATCGCTTTTGATGTGGGCATTGACTCCCGAGCCAAGGCTACCGCAGAGGTAAAGGGGGTGGATGTTCGCTTCTATGAGATCATCTATGAGGTGCTGGAGGATATTCGCGCCGCCTTGGAGGGGCTCCTGGCTCCTGAGATACGGGAGGTGGAGCTGGGAAAGGCGGAGGTGCGTCAGCTCTTCTCCATCCCCAGAGGGGGTGTGGTGGCGGGTTGTATGGTGACCGAAGGAAAGGTGCAGAGGGGCTGTAAAGCGAATGTGTATCGGGACGGTGAGGTGATTTTTGAGGGGAAGGTGGAATCTCTGAGACGCTTTAAGGAGAATGTCAAAGAGGTGGCCTCCGGCTTTGAGTGCGGGGTGGTTATCGCTGGATTCAATGATGCCCAGGAGGGGGATGTTCTGGAGTTCATCGGGGAGGAGCTGGTCTCCCGCCGTCTGGAATAGTTTTGAGGTCCAATTATGTTTGTGGGTTTGATGCGCCTCAGCCTGAGGATACCTGGAAGCGGTTCACTTAAGGAACGGCGACAGGTGTTGACGAGCATCAAGGGCAGATTACGCTCCAGGTTTAATGTCTCCGTAGCCCAGATAGATGATGCCGGGCACTGGAATGGGGCGAAATTGGGCATGGCTGTGGTGGGGGACAGCAGGGATTATCTCAATGGGCAACTGGAAACCATATTGAGGTTCATAGAGGAGAACTATCCGGTGGAGGTCTTCGGCTTGGAGAAAGAGATAATTTAGTAATTAAAAACAGGGATAGATTGTGGAAAAGGTGTCTAGAAGATTGAAGAGGGTAGCTTCTCTGTTGCAGCATTTGGTGGGGGAGATTCTGGAGCAGGAAATAAATGACCCTCGGCTGGCGATGACCACAATTACGTCGGTCAAGGTCTCTTCGGACCTGCGCCATGCCGCTGTATATGTGAGTATCTTCGGCGACGATAGCGAACGGGAAAAGACCATGCAGGCACTGGAACAGGTGCGTCCCAAGGTGGCTGCTCTTTTGGGTGAGCGGGTGGGGATGCGCTATACCCCCCGAATATGCTTCCGCCGTGATAAAGGAGCGGAGCGTAGTTACCGGGTGATGGAGATTATTGACAGGCTGAATCGGGGTGAGAAGGGTGGATAGAGAGTCTATGGAAATTTCCCCCAAGATACAGGTCTGTAACTGTCTGCAAGATGCGAAGAATATCGTAATCACCGCTCATATTGACCCCGATGGAGACTGCCTGGGAAGCCAACTGGCTCTGCTCAGGGCTTTGAAGGGGATGGGAAAAAAGGCAAAGGTAATCTCTTTCGGTGAGCTTCCGCATGTGTTTGATTTCCTAATCCATCCTGATGAGGTGAATTTTGTGGATAAGTTGGATGCCGATTATGAGATTGCGGTAGTGCTGGACAGCGGGGATTTGGTGCGGGTGGGGGATAAGATAATGAACAACCTGGACCGTTCCAAGCCGATTATCAACATAGACCACCATAAGTCAAATACATACTTCGGCACCATAAATTTTGTGGACCCTCAAGCATCCTCTGTGGCGGAGATTCTTCTGGAGATATTTGACGAGATGGGGGTGGAGATCACCCTGGATGTGGCTTATCCTCTGTATGTGGCTATCTCCACCGATACGGGAAACTTCACCCATTCCAACACCACCGAGAAGAGCCATCGCAATGCCGCCCGCTTGATCTCTTTGGGGGTTGAACCTTATGTGGTCAACAAGCATATCCACGAAAGCAAGGAACTCGCCAATCTGAAGCTCCTTTCCAAAGCCCTCTCCACCATAAAACTGCACTTTGGAGGTCGGGTGGCGACTATGACCGTTACCGAGGAGATGTTGGCTTCTACCGGGGCGGATTGGAACGAGATTAACGGGTATGTGGACTATGGGCGGTCGCTTGGGGGGGTGGAGGTGGCATTGCTCTTCCGGGAGTTGGATGACGGCAGGACCAAAGTCAGCATGCGCTCAAAGGGGGGTGTGGATGTTGATTTCATCGCCCGCTACTTTGGTGGGGGAGGGCACGAAGCCGCGTCCGGGTGTATCATTGATGGAGACATCCCCTCAGCCGAAGAGCAGTCACTCAGGGTGGTAAAATCGTATTTAGATGACCTTAGTAGTTAGAACCAGAAGAGGGTTCAGGTGTAAAATGGGAATAAAGTGCGATGTATGTTGTATCAATCAAGCACAAGTAAAAGACTATCGGAATGTTGAAGGCATCTACAATAAATATTTAGTTTGCCCAAACTGCTTTATGTTGAATGACAAGTGGTTCTTTAAACTTAAATATGCAAAAAAAGAGTTGGACAAAAGAAAAATTATCTCACTGATTACTGAAGGAACGTGGAAAGATTATATTTTTACCAAGTGAGGTATGAGTTATGACTAGATACATCAAAAAAATTACTTGGG
>Ga0114919_10001249_pt1 | contig 20335 bp, 24 predicted proteins | sample BlataG_FD_88682 | JGI IMG/M metagenome (GOLD analysis project Ga0114919, IMG submission 88682) | Deep subsurface microbial communities from Black Sea to uncover new lineages of life (NeLLi) - Black_00105 metaG | ecosystem: Environmental > Aquatic > Marine > Oceanic > Sediment | place: Atlantic... | reverse complement strand
TCTTTAATTGAAGCTGCTCTTTGTGTCATCGATTCCTGAATGATTTCCTTTCCAAACTCGCTTATTTTGTAGTATTGTTCGAACCCTTCACCATTCCATCTTGTCTCACGTGAGATAAGCCCTCTGAATACAAGTTTCTGTAATTCAATCCCTAATTCGGGGCAATAGAAATGCTCACGAGTTCTTTGCTTTATATTGTAAACGCTTATGCCATTACTTTCTTGAGCTATCTTCATTTCCCTAAAAAGATTTTCTCTTTCAACGCTTGTATTCAGTTGTTCGAGAACTCTAAAAACCAAAAATTGTTCTTCTTCGTTTGGCATTTTTACACCTCCAGTTCTTTAAATCTTGTGCTTTTGGCTATCTCGTCATCGTTCAAGCTTTCTTTCTTCAATTCTTCTCTGAAATCTGCTATGCGGGGATTATTCATATTACCACCTACGATACCTCACTTGGTTCAGAGTTTAAATGTTTTTCGATTTTTTCCTGCGAATCATTTTTCTATTGAACCTGGATAAATAAGCATGGATAAAACAACCCGAGTGTGAGAATGAACAACTCCTTCACAGAGCTTATTTCATATCCCCTTCGCTTCCCCCCTTCATCGCTTTTCAGGTAAGAATTAGGGAAGGATAAATCGTTAAATCAAAGGTGATAGCATGGATAAAAAGAAGGCGTTAAGGTTTGGGATTGCTTTGGTGCTTCTATTCTTTTTTGTTGAGATTTTGAATTGTGGGACGGCCTCGTCTATTCAAAATTCCTCCGAATTTTGAGCAGATATAATCTCCTTTATTTTCTCCTCGCCTTCTTTTGGACCCCGCATAATCAACAAATCGTCTTCCTTTATCTCCGCATTACCCGCGGGATTATATACCCATTTACCATACACCCTGCGAATTGCCAGTATAAACATTCCAGTTCGAGTCTCTATTTTCAACTCCTTCAACGTCTTCCCGAATATATCCTCGTTTCTCGCAGCCAGTTTCAATATCACTTCATCCGATTCTTTTATAGAAGCCAAAAAAACGGGATGCAACTGAATATCTCGAAGCACCACGTCTGCAATCTCATACGCCGCATCCGATATTATTTCGGAAGAAATAGCAACGTGCAGCAAGCCCCGGAGTTCGTCAAAATTACTTTTGTTCGTTATCCCTCTTGCTGCCTCTATCACCGAAATCTCCAGCTCCTCCTTCATCCGGTCCATTGACTCTTCCAAATCTCTTACTTCCTCTGCTATTTCTTTGCTATCAAACATGACCGCGGAATAAGAAAGACCAACCATCAGCTCTGACATATTTTTCATATCTGCGATGAGGTCTGCTATTTCTTCCGTTATCCTTTTTCTTTTTACACCCTCTTCTCTCGCAACCTCCTTCTTCTCCTTGTATTCTTCGCCAGTTACCATTTTACAGAAAACTGGTATCCCCTCTGCGGGACCGGAAGTGATAATCAAGTCGTCTTCCTTTAATCTCTCGTTTTCATCCGGTGAATACATCCATTTAGCGCCCCTTTTTATTGCCAATACACTCATTCCCGTTTCCGTCTCGAGCTTTAATTCCTTTAGCATCTTATCCTTCAACACCGATGCCGGCTTTATCCTCACGTTTATTACCGCTTCTTCAAAATCCTCCTGGTCGAGATAACGAGTTATGTCTACCGACTCCGCTATTTTTGCTATATCTCCCGCCGCATTGGATATCTTCTCCGCGGCAGATGCCATTTGCAATATTGCTGAGAATGCAATCGCATCTTCTAAGTTCCTCGCACCTAACATTATCGCTATTCGCAATTTATATAACAGCGAATGCATCTTTTCCTCTAATTTAAATACCTCTTTCGCTATCTCGCGGTTGCTATACAGAATTGCAGAATAAGCGAGGTCTAACATTGAGTCTGATAAGTCCTTCATCTCCACGAGCACGTCCTTTACATTAAAAGTCCCCGTCTCTAACATATTTGCTCGTTTAAAAATTTATTCTTTCTCTTGATAAACTTTTCGTTTTGTACTTGTTTACCGCAAAGCCCGCAGAGAACACAGAGAGTCAGTCAGAAAAATCATTTATCTCATCTCCGCGCTCTCCGTGATCTCGGCGGTAAATAAACACTTCGTTTTTAATAGGGCTTTATATCTGCTCCTAAATCGAGCATATCGGAAAAGAAAGAAGGATAAGAAACTTTAGCACATTCCACACCCTCTATAACTGTATCCACGCTGGCGGAAAGACCGGCGATGCACAAAGCCATTGCCAATCTATGGTCATCGTGAGAATAGACCTTCGCAGCTTTTAAACCCTTTCTTTTCCCTCCTTCTATCAACAATCCGTCTTCCTTCTCCTCTATTCTCGCACCCATCTTCTTCAGCTCTTCTGCCATAAACCTCAATCTATCGGTCTCTTTATATCTTAAATGCGCTACGCCCGTTATTTCAGTCGTTCCTTCAGCAACGGCAGCTAATACCGCAATTGTGGGCACCAAATCCGGGTTCTCTCGCATATTCACCCTTACGGCTCTTAGCCCCGCATCTTCAGCACCTTTTACTTCTACAATCCCTTTCTCCTTATCCCATCTTATCTCCGCTCCCATTTCGTTCAATATTTCCACTATCCGGGAATCGCCCTGTGCAGAAGGGAACAAATTCCTTATTTTTAGCCGTGAATCCGTAATCGCCGCGGCAGCCAAGAGATATGAAGCGGAAGAAAAATCTCCGGGCACCGTAAACTTTCGTAACTCGTATCTTTTCCCTCCTTCTACTTGAAAAGAATAATCATTAGACGAGCGAGAAAAAGGAACTTCTACCCCTGCTTTCTCTAACACTTCGGTTGTCATTCTCATGTAAGGCACAGAAGTAAGATGGTTTGCCAGGATATAAGAATTTTTCGCTGCAAGCGGGCATGCGATGAGCAGTGCGGATACGAATTGCGAGCTGATAGAGGAATTCATGGTTGTTTCCCCACCTTTTAGCTTGCCTTTTACCACTATTGGTGCGGTTCCGTCTCCTTTGGTTGAAAAAGCTTCCGACCCGAGGTCATTCAGTGAGTTCAGCAGAGGTAAATTCGGTCGCTTTCTCAAAGAAGCGTCGCCTGTCAAAACGGTAACACCTTCGCATAAAGAGGAAATAGCGGTGAAGAATCTTAAGGTAGTGCCTGAGTTTTCGGCGTTTATCACGTCTTCGGATGTTCCCGGGCTTCCTTCGGTGCCTTCTATCGTTATTTTCCCCGCTTTATCATTGTATTCTACAACGGCTCCTAAGCATTTAGCGGCGTTAATTGTGGCTTTTGTATCTTCGGAGATAAGAGGATAAAAAATGTCGCTTTTTTCCCCCAGCGAGGCGATTGCAATGGCTCTATGCGTGTAGCTTTTAGAAGGGGGTGCATTTATTTCGCCTTTTATCTTTGACCTTCGCACCGTTGCTTTCATAGTAAAATTCCATTAAAGAGAAAGTTTCTTTGATAAAACTTTCTTTTCTAAAGAAAGTTTTAACGGAGTCGCTGGGATTCGAACCCAGGTTATCAGGTCCGGAACCTGACAGGATATCCACTACCCTACGACCCCTCATTCAGTTATCCCCAATATAAACAGCGCCGTTTATCAAATTTAACTTTATCAGCAAGAAGTTGCAAAATGGATTTTACAAGAAACCTTTATCAAAGAAACTACTACACACTTTGCAATTAGTATCTCTTAGTGCCTCTTTAACACCTCTATCCCGGGCAGTTGGTTCCCTAAGAGATACCGCAGGAATGCACCCCCCGCAAGGCTAACATGGGCATTAGCCATCTCTCTTTTATCCATTCCCACTTCGCTTATCGCCGCTGAGGTATGCCCACCACCGAGTAGAGAGAAAGCATCTGAATTTGAAATGGCTTTAAAAATCTCTCGTGTGCCTTCTGCAAAGCCTTCTTTTTCGTAAAACCCTGCAGGACCTTTCATTATCACCGTTTTCGCATTTTTTATTATCTCCCCGTATTTCTCACAGGTCCTCTCACCTATGTCGTATATCGGCTGGTTTGCTCGTACTTCATCAAGCGGTATCTCCTTTCGCTTACCATCCACTTCAATCGCAACGTCCCAGGGATATTTTATTCTCCTGCCGCCTCGATTCGCTATCCGCCTAGCTCTACCCACGTGCTCAAAAAGCTGGTTATCCACTTTCAGTGGAATTACACCTTTCGCATATAAAAAGAAGCTGCCTATGACTCCCGTTGTGAGTATGCTATCCACTCCACTCTCCAATACAAACTCCATTATGTCAAACACTTCTTCTGGTTTCGCACCGCCAAGCACGTAAACACAGGGTCTTTTTATGTCGTTAACGGCTCTTTCCAGCGCCCTCAATTCACGCTCCGTTAATCTTCCTATTCCTGCATGCAGCACCTGCGGGAAGCCAACCACAGACGCATGCGACCGGTGGGCTACCGAGAAAGCGTCATTGACGTACATATCAGCAAGCGGGGCGAGTCGGCGCACGAAAATAGATTTTGCATGTTCCTCGGGCGTTTTATCCAGCGTTTCCTCTGCAAGCATTCTCACGTTGTCAAGCAGTAAAACATCTCCGTCAGTCAGCTTTTTTATCGCCTCTATTGCGACAGGCCCTATTATATCCCCAACATATTCCAAATCCACAAACTTCCCGAGCAATTGCGCATGCTGCTCCAACGGCAGAAAATCATTACCACCCGCACGGCCTTGATGTGCGAGAACGACAACCTTCGCATTTTTCTCTGAGAGTTCACGTATCGTTTTTGCATTCTCTTCTATCCGCTCCTTCATCTCCACCTTCCCGTCTTTAACTACCGAGTTCAAATCAGCCCGGAAAAGCACCGTTTTTCCTTCTACGTCGAAATCATCTATTGTCAAGAAGTCACTCAACTGTTCATTCATTTCCCTCCACCCTCCTTTTAGCCTCGTATTTCCTATCTCTACACTCCCTGTTCCTCTATCCTCTTTATCATATCCACCACTCGGCAGGAGTAGCCCCATTCGTTGTCATACCACGCAAGCACTTTCACTAAACTACCTTTGCCGCCTACACCGCCTATCACATTTGTAGATTCCGCATCAACCACGGCTGAATAGTTCGAGCCGATATAATCTATGGAAACGAGAGGCTCATGAGAAACAGCGAGAATTCCCCTTAACGATGCCTTCGACGCTTCCTCAAAAGCGCGGTTCACCTCTTCAATGGTAACTACGCTACCCAACTCCGCTACGAGGTCAACCACGGAAACGTTAAACGTGGGCACTCGCAACGCTATCCCATCCATTTTACCCGCCAGCGAGGGTAATACGAGACCTAATGCTGCCGCCGCTCCCGTTGTCGTTGGTATTAGTGAGATAGCTGCGGCACGTGCCCTCCTCAGGTCTTCATGCCTACCATCGAGAATCCGCTGGTCGCCCGTGTAAGAATGAACGGTGGTCATGAACCCACGATTTATGCCAAATTCGTCGTTCAACACTTTCGCCACGGGAGCCAGGCAATTGGTGGTACAGGAAGCAAGCGAGATTATGTCATGCGATACATGGTCATACGTCTCGTCATTGACGCCCGGGACAAGAGTAACGTCAGGGTCTTTTGCAGGTGCGGTTATTATTACTTTTTTACAACCCGCGTCAAGGTGTTTCGATACTCCTTTTCTATCTCGGAACTTACCCGTTGATTCTACTACCACGTCCACGCCCAAATCGCGCCATGGCAACTTCGCCGGATCGTTTTCTGCCAATATCTTTATCTGCTTTCCATTCACGACCAGCGTATTCGTGTCCTTCTCCGCTACTATACTTCCGCCCTGCATACCGTGCACGGAATCGTACTTTAACAGGTGCGCCATCCAGGAAGCCTCCGCAGCGTGACTGTTTATTGCCACAAAATCCACGTTCGAGTCGTTGCGTAACGCCGCTCTGAATACAATTCTACCTATTCTACCCCATCCATTTATTGCCACCTTCATCATGTGTAGCTATTTGTTATCTAATCATATAAAGTTCTATTTTTATTTTTAAAGTGTATAATAAAACGAGGTGAAAAAGGAAAGATGAAAGTTAGGGATGTGATGAGCCGCCCGATTATCGCGGAAGATAACGAAACTTTGGTCACTAAAATAGCGGAGGATATGGAAGAATTGGGAATAGGGAGTGTGGTGATAACGAAAGAGGGTAAACCAGCGGGGATAATTACTGAACGCGACATAGCGTTAAAGGTTCTTTTGAAGGATAGAAGGGCAAGCGAAACAAAAGCAAAAGAAATAATGGCTTCTCCATTGGTTACCATCGAGCCAGAAGCATCAGCGGATGAAGCGTGCAAACTCGCAGCAAGGAAGCGGATAAAAAGACTGCCGGTGGTTGAAAATGGCGTGCTCATAGGAATCGTAAGCATTCGTGACCTATTGACGAGGAAGCCGGAGTATGTGAGGGAATTCTACTTCTAACTACAGCAGTCCCTTTTCCATCAATGTCCTCATGGTTCTCTCGCAGGCAGTTGTAGCATGCGATACTGCTCTTCCGAGGTTTGCATGCGCCTCCTGATAATCCGCCTCTTCTACCCTTCTTTTTACCTGCGTTACCTTTTCTTCCACCTGCACGAATTCTTGCATTCCAGTCACGTTCAATGCTATTCCCGTCTCTGTGGACAAGGCGTCGAAGAAAGCAAACACCGCTTTTTTCGCACCCTCTAATTCAGTTTCCTTCAGCGTTTCTATCACCATCAGCATCTTAGAGCCGATTATCAGCTCAGATTTTATCCGCTCTGCGAATTGATAACCTATTATCTCGTTTTGTGTCATAACCAGGAGTAGCTTTTATCTCACTACACTAAAAAACTTTTTGTTTTTATAAGTGCACGGGATATTGAGTAATTAGCATGCCATCAACAATATTAGTCGGCGGATTTTTTGGTGACGAAGGTAAAGGCAAGATTATAGCGTATCTCGCAAAGCATGACGAGCCGGACGTGGTTGCGCGAGGAGGAGTGGGACCCAATGCGGGGCATACGGTTGTGGTAAAAGGGAAGGAATATGCATTGAGGATGGTGCCTTCTGGGTTTGTATGTGAATCTGCACGGCTTCTTATTGGCGCTGGCGTATTGGTTGACCCACGGGTGTTCAAAGGAGAAATAGCTTCCTTCGGGCTGCAGGGGCGAGTAGGCGTGGACCGGCGATGCGGCATAATCGAAGAGGAACATATTGAAGAGGATAAGAGGGATACGCATTTAAAGGGCAAAATAGGGTCCACGGGTTCCGGATGCGGACCTGCGAATGCAGCGAGAGTTTTTAGGAAGTCAAGACAAGCGAAGGACGTAAAGGAGTTGGAGGAGTTCCTTTGTGACGTGCCGCTGGAAATAAACGAGGCGTTGGACCGTGGGAACGGCGTGCTGATAGAAGGCACGCAAGGATTTGGCATTTCTCTGCTCTACGGAACGTACCCCTTCGTTACGTCTAAAGACACGACTGCTTCACAGATGGCTGCTGACGTGGGCATGGGTCCTACACGAGTGGATGACGTCATCGTGGTATTCAAGTCATTTCCAACGCGAGTGGGCGAAGGTCCGTTTGAAACGCAAATGACGGAAGAAAAAGCGGCTGAGTTGCATATCGAGGAGTTTGGCACGGTTACAAGACGGAAAAGGCGAATAGGAGAATGGGATGCAAAGATGGCTGCTTACTCGGCGATGATAAACGGAGCGACGATGGTGGCATTGAGCGGTGTGGACAGGTTAGACGCGTCATGCAGAGGTGTGAGGGAGTACGAGGAGTTGAGTAAAGAGGTAAAAGATTTTGTGGCTAAGGTTGAGCACGACACACGAGTGCCCGTGAAGTTGATTTCCACGGGACCTGAACTATCGGAGATAGTGGATTTGCGGGGATAAATTATGGACAGTGAAAGGTTGCGGAGATACATTGATAAAATAGAGCACATAGAAGAGCGGATGGAGGATATAAGAACGTGGCTAAATGAGGTAGAGGGTGTTGGAGAGATGGACAAGAAAACGAGACTTGCAGTTTATAAAGCCATGCAAGAAGTGGTCGAAGCTTCAACAGACGTAGTCGCAATGATTTTAAAGGACGAAGGTAAGCTACCAAAAGATGATTATACAAACATAGAAGCGGATTTCGCATTTCTGGCGGAGGACGAAAGAATTATCGCAGTCCTTTTGTTTGGCTCTGGTGCAAAAGAGCAAGCTGATGAAAGGAGTGACCGGGATTTCTGTATTGTTGCACCGGAAATAAGAAATAAGGGTGATATGAGGGCGGTTTTGAGAAAAATTTATGGAAATATAGATGTGAATGGAAAAAGATATGATATATGGCTATTCGAGGAACTTCCGCTATACATGAAGGTTCAGGTTATTGAGAATCATAAAGTAGTGTTTTGCCGGGATTTACCCTCGCTTTATGAATATTTCTATTTTTACAGGAAGGTGTGGGGAGACCAAAAGCATAGACAGGAATTGGACAAAGAGGAATTGATGGAAATTCTTGAAAAGAAACCTTTTCTTAGAAAGAAAAGCTTTACCAACAACTTTTTTACCTTCGGTAAAAACCTTGACTAAAAATATTCCCATATTTGTTTTTCTTTTTTGTGAAAAAGAAAAAGAGTTGTGATAAGCGAGTTTTCACTATTGGACTTTTTTGAAAGGTAATTAACATTCATTCATAGTAAACATTGTTAAGTGTAAAAAGAAATACATAGCCGTTTATAAGAAAAATTTAAAATAGAGGAAGAAAAGGATAAAGCGATTAAGAAAGAAGAAATAAGGGGAGAATTGATAAAGGAAAAGAAAATAGCCTCAGAACCAAGCAAGGAATCGGAATCTATAACCATAGGGTGTGAAGGAGAATCAGAACAATGGGGAATAATAGGAAAAATATCTGGAAAGAAAGTGCTTATTGATCTCAATGAGCCACACACTATATCCCTATTTGGCATTCCAGGCTCAGGAAAAAGTTACACACTTGGAGTTATTACTGAGATGGCCGTGAAGGCAGCGCAGAATATCTCAACCCTTGATAAACCCATTGCCTCTGTCATCTTCCACTACAGTAAAAAGGAAACTTATACCCCGGAATTTGAATCGTTCACACGCCCAAACGGGAATCAAGAGGGTATTAATGGGTTGTGGGAGTCGTATAAGGCGGAGCCAATGGCAATCCAAAATATTGATAGCATCACAAGATCCGCCTTCGGTGAATGCTAAGGTAATTGAATCATCGGACGTTGTTCTATTGCATCGGATGAATTCACCGGAATGGTTGAAACATATTCAAGGCAAAAATATCGCTTTGAAAAAGTTAAAATCAGAAGATTTAAGTTCATTGAAGAGTGGCGAGGCATATATATGGGCAAGTAAATCTACCGAACAAGAAATAACGCAGCAACCGATGAAAATTGAAGTGAGACCTCGGTTAACTGAACATGGAGGAGTTACGAAGACCGCGGTTTAAACTATTCAGGTTCCAAGAGTTTTTCTTCCGTAAAATGAAAGAGAGTTTGTAAATGAAACTATAATCTATCTTTTTTAAAAAGAAAAAGTGTATCTTATCAGCGATGCACGAAAAACAAATACCCACGCATATATTCAGGGCGTATGACATAAGGGGGATTTTCAATGACGACCTGTATCCGGAGACGATGTTAATGATAGGGCTTGCTCTGGGTACGTATGCCGGAAAAAGAGACGAAAAGAGCGTGGTTGTTGGTAACGACATACGAACTACTTCTCCCTTGCTCTCGAATGCGCTCATCTCTGGTTTGCTTTCTTCGGGCATTGACGTGACAAATGCGGGAACAACCCCCTTTGGTGTTTGTGCTTTTTCCGGATGGCGGTTAAAAAAAGATATAGTTGCTTATGTAACGGCATCTCATCTACCGCCGGAATGGAACGGCGTGAAGCTTTATACCGGGGAAGGAATAGGGTTCTCAGCCGCGGAGAATGAAACGATAAGGGACATAGTGCTGGACGGAAAAGGAAAAGAGGTTTCGTGGAGTGAGGTTGGCAACCATCGTGAAGTAGATTTGAGAGCGGAATACATAGAATACATAGCGGAAAGATTTGACCGTGACATTTTCAAGGGTAAGAAAATCGTGCTGGATTGCGGAAACGGGAGCATGGGACTGGTGGCGTTGGACGTGATGAAACGAGTGAACCTGAAAGCCGAAGCGCTGTTTTCAAAGCCTGACCCTTCTTTTCCCAATAGACCTTCTGAACCGACAGATGCGAGTTTAGGCGTTTTAAAAGCAGAGGTGAACCGAAAAAGAGCGGATTTTGGCGTGGCTTTCGATGGTGATGGCGATAGAGTGGCAATTGTAGATGATAGCGGAAGAATGCTAAGTGCAGACCAGTGTGGCGTTATCATAGCTAAAGCGTTATTAGAAGCGAGAAAAGGAACTGTTTTAGCAAATGTTGAATGCTCCATGCTTGTCGAGCGTGAGTTAGAGCGGTTGGGTGGTAAAATAGAACGGATACCGGTTGGTCACACTTTCCTGACGATGGAAGCGAGCAAAAGAAATGCCGTGCTTGGCATAGAATCAAGCGGGCATTATGTTATACCTTCCTTTTTTCCGTTTGACGATGCGATGATAATACCGTTGAAAATAGCAGATATTTTGGTTAAAACGGGAAAGAAATTATCGGAGCTTGTGGACGAGCTGCCAAAGTATCCAAAGGTGCGGAAGAATCTTCAATGTGATGACGATGCGAAATTCGAGGTGATGCGGGTTCTTGCTGAGCGGTTGGCAAAGGAATATGGCGCCGATAGGATAAATACGATGGACGGGATAAGAATAGACCTGAAAGAAGAGGAGGAAGAGGGTTGGGTGCTTATAAGAGCTTCTAACACTTCGCCTTTAATACGCGTGACTGTGGAAGGTGCAACGGAAGAAATAAAGGAAAAGTTGATGAAGGAATTCGTTGGGGTCACGGAGGATGTGGTAAGGAAGTTTGCCTAAAATCCATTTCTTAGAAAAAAAGGTTTATCGGAGAAAAATAAATTTTTAGTAAAGGTTTTTGCGAAGCAAAAAAGTTTTATGAAGAAAATATTCCACCTCGCGGACACGCACATAGGCTATTCCGCATATCGCAGGATAGACGAAGCGACAGGACTGAACCAAAGAGAAGTGGACACCTACGAGACGTTCAAGCAATTTGTAGATTATGCGCTGAAGGAAAGACCAGATGTGATATTACACGCAGGAGACCTGTTCGATTCCGTGCGCCCAACGAACCGCGCTATTTCTTTCGTGCTCAGCCAGATAATAAGATTAAGTAATGCGGGAATCCCTTTTGTAGCGATTTCAGGCAATCACGAAACGCCACGATTGAAAGAGACGGGCAGTGTACTCAGCCTGTTTGAGCATATTCCAGAGGTGTACGTGGTGTATGAAAACAAATACGAACTCATTGAAATTGATGACCTACGTATCCATGCGATTCCTCATTGCGATGATATTGAGGAAGAGAAGAAGAAAATGAGGTTGAATAACAGCGACAGCGATAATGCGTTTAATATCGCACTTCTTCATGCAAGCGTGCTCGGTGCAGGACAACCGGTTTTCATGATGGGCGAATTCAACGAGCAGATTGTTAATATTGACGACTTAACGAATTTTGATTACCTCGCGTTGGGGCATTTTCACAGGTGCACGAAAGTGAGAGAAAGCGCTTATTATGCCGGCTCATCCGAAAGATTCAGCTTTAACGAAGTGAATGACGATAAAGGCTTCTTGGAAGTCAGGTTGAGCGAAGATGGCGAAAAAGAGGTCGTATTTCACGAATTAAGAACGAGAGAAATGGTGGATTTGGTGCCGATTGTTTGTAACAGTCTCGACGAGCATGAGATAAAAAGTACTATAAAACATCGCATCCAGGAATGCGGTCCGCAGGATAAAGTAGTGCGGTTAAAAGTGCAGGATATACCCATGCACGTATATCATTCGCTGGATTTTGACGAGCTAAAGCGGCTGACGAAGTCCGCAGTTCATTTTGAGATGAAATACGAATTCCTGAGCGATAATGAATTGCTTTCTGCCGAACGCCCCGCTTTTCGTTCTTTACATACCGAGTTCGAGCACTTTATCCGCAAATACACGATTGGAGCGCATATAGATAAGGCACGGGTAAAGGAGTTAGGGTTGAAGTATATGCAGGAATGGGAAAGAGATAGCGAAGAAGAGTAGTACAAAATACTAAGCATTGCGAAGGCAAATGCCGTGCTTTTGGTAAGGAGGATAAGATAATAGTGCCTCGTGGAGAAAAAGTTTTTTATGATGAAAGAGAAATGATAAAGCAAAGAAAAAAGTCCCGTGGTGTAGCGGTCAAGCATACCGGCCTTTGGAGCCTGTGACAGGGGTTCGAATCCTCTCGGGACTATTTCAGCACGTCTAACATCGCAACCCTTTCCAACACCAACATCTTCAACTTCTTCTCGCCCACCGCTTTTAGTTCTGCCCCGGTTATGTCGAAGAACTTCTTTAGTTTCTCTTTTTTAGTCTTATTGTATTCCAATTCCTGTATTGGCTCTTCTTCTATCCCCGTCTTCCTCTTTACTTCCTCAGCAACGACCTCCAAATCCGTTTCTCCCGCAGCATCAACAATAACGAGTGCAACTTTATTCCCGCCTTCTGACACACCCATCGCCAATGCTCTATCTATCTGCCTTTTTCCCGCCGCATATAGAAGAATCTCCAAACTCAAATCGTTCGTTATGTTCCTTCCCCTATCCGCAGCTCGTAATGCCTTTCTCACCGCTGATTTTATATGCCCCTCGCCAGCTATCAGCTCTGCATCCATGGCTTGTATTGTCACGTCATATTTAAGAGCGATACCGCTCAATAGTGAAAGAAAACCGTCTATATTTGATATGCTGGCTTTACCCGCAATTATTTTGCAGTTCAACCTTTTTTCTTGCTTCCGGCTATCAAGCTCTATCATTTTCTTGCTGGGTTTGATACTCTCTAAAGGTTTGGGAGCAATATTTATAAAAGGAGAAGTTGATTTAAATTATATCTACCGGGGGTGGATTGAAAAAAGCGGAAACACCACCAATAAATTAGGATAACATTTCGCAGATAATATTAAATCACGAGGAGGAACACCGGATGGAAAAAAAGGCAAAGGGGAAGACAAAAGAAGAAGTATTTGAAGCGATAGAGAAGCAAGATGTGAAATTCGTCGGGCTCTGGTTCACGGACATCCTGGGGCGTTTGAAGAGCGTTGCTATTTCAGTTAGTGAATTAGAAGCAGCTTTTGACGAGGGAATGGGTTTTGACGGCTCTTCGATAAAAGGATTTGCAAGGATTGACGAAAGCGACATGCTCGCGAAACCCGACCCCGCCACGTTCCAGATTGTTCCGTGGAGACCGAAGGAGGACGTAGTTGCGAGGATGTTCTGTGACATTCTACAGCCGGATGGCAGTCATTACGAGGGCGACCCGAGGTATATATTGAAGAGGAACCTGGAGAAGTTGAGGGAAGAATACGACTACACGTTCTATGTCGGTCCGGAGCTGGAATACTTCTATTTCCGCGATGATAAGAATCCGGAAGTCCTGGACGAGGGCGGATATTTCGACTTAACGACGCTGGATGCGGGGAGCGACTTACGAAGAGATACGACGTTAATGCTGGAAGCAATGGGAATAAAAGTGGAATACAGCCACCACGAAGTTTCTCCTTCGCAGCACGAGATAGACCTCCGTTATAAAGATGCGCTGACGATGGCAGATAATATGATGACATATCGAATCGTAGTAAAGGAGATAGCACAGCAACACGGATGTTATGCCACGTTCATGCCAAAACCCATCCTCGGTGTGAATGGCTCAGGGATGCACGTGCATCAATCGTTATTTAAAGGAGATAGAAACGCATTCTTCGACCCGAATGACGAATATCATCTGTCTGAAGTGGGTAAGAGGTATATCGCAGGATTATTAAGGCATGCACCGGAGATAACCTCGGTTACCAATCAGTGGATAAATTCGTATAAACGGTTGGTTCCGGGATATGAAGCACCGGCATACATTACGTGGGCGCTAAGAAACAGGTCTACACTCGTAAGGATACCGATGTATAAACCGGGAAAAGAGAAAGCGACACGTATAGAATACCGCAGCCCAGACCCTGCATGCAATCCGTACTTAGCATTTTCGGTGATGCTCGCTGCTGGATTGGCGGGGATAAAAAACAAGTATGAGCTGCCACCACCCACGGAAAAGGATGTTTTTCTGATGAGTGACGAGGAAAGGGCGAAGGACGGAATAAAATCGCTGCCCGGTAGTTTGATTGAGGCGATTGCACTGACAGAGCAGAGCGAATTGATGAGAGAAGCTCTTGGAGACCATGTTTTCAGGAATTTCATCACTTCAAAGAAGGTGGAGTGGGACCGGTATCGCGTGAACGTGACGGAATGGGAGTTGAAGGAGTATTTATCGGTGCTGTGAAAATCGTTCATAATTGTTATGAAAAATTCTCAAATAGTTTAAAGATAGGGATGCCAATGATGCATAAAGTAGAAGCGGAATTGTTTGAGGCGATATTGACGTCTTAGCGGGACCGGATGAAAAGATAAGGAATTGTGGGTAAACTCTTACGGTTTTTTGGGGGAGAGATGGTAGTTCCCAAACACACTATCAAACCCCTCTCTTTTTTATCAACAGCTATTTATATTGCAACACTTTATAATAATAAGTAAAATGTGTAGGTAATAAGGGGAAGGTGATAAAGATGATGGGGAGAGGGATTTTTGAGGGTATAAACTTCGCATATAATAACCAATATGAAGGAATATATGACACTCAATACGGAGGTGAGATGATTGGAGGACTTATCTACAATCATAACAATAATTAGCACTGTCATAGGGGTGACTCTTGCTTTTATGGGCTTAATATGGAAATTTTTTAAGCATTTTGATGATAAGTTTGATAGAAAAATTGATGAAATCAAAAAGGAGATGTCGGAAAATCAGAAAGCAATCTCTCAACAGGGAGAGAAACTGAATTCTACGGAAAAAACGCTTAACCGGTTTGAGTCAGCGCTTGATAAATTCCAAGAGGAATTTAGAAAAATATCTATCGAAGTATATCAAATGGTGGGTAGTAGCAAAAAATCTACCGGCAATCCGATGTCGTCCGAAGAGAAAGAGAGTCTCATTAAAAAGATGAAGGAGGGTACAATTGAAGAAAATGAGGCAGAAAAGCTCAAAGAAGTACTAGAAGAAGAAAAGAGAGTAGCAGAAGATACAGGAGATACCCTTGCGGCGATCGCTATAGGATTATTATTAGCTGCATTGGCTTATTTACTTTATAAACTAACAAGTGAGGAGAGATAAGAGTATGGGCTGGTTCTGGCACTCTGTATCAGGTTCACACTTTCGGTCCTCACTCAAATATTCTCAAATAAGGGTGGAAAAAATCAATAACATCACAAGGGTATTTTATTTAAATTAGTGTTGCAAATATAGTAATATGCTTTCAAAATTGAACGTTAAAAACTATAAGAGTTTAGCGGAGTTTGAGATGGAGCTTGGCAAGTTTAACGTTTTGATAATCCAAATCCACCGAGTTTTGTTTGTTTTGAAGAGCCTGAGAACCACATACACCCAGGTCTGTTTGAACTTTTAGTAAATATATACAAGAGAGCAAAAACACAGGTAATTATAAGCACTCATGCCCAAAACCTCGTTGACTGGGTTGAGCCTGAGGAGATAAAGGTAATAGAAAAAGAAAAAGGGATGACGAAATTGTGTGAGTTAGACAAAGAAAGACTCAAGAGGGCGTTGGAAGAAGAGATACCGCTTGGTGAGCTACTATTTTAGGTGATTCCGCATGGGGTATAAAATAAAAATATTCAAATTTCGAAGATTTTATGAATTCGCTTTTTGATTGTACTTGATGGTTTGGAAAGGGTGTGTTCAACAGTTATTTATATTGCAACTGTTTATATGTAAAAAATGTGCATGATAAATAAGGGAAGCGATAAAGATGATGGAGAGAGAGATTTTTGAGGAGGTAGAAGGTTTATCTATAGTAAGTATATCCGACATTAACTTCGCATATAATACCAATGTGGAGGGATATACGATGTTGAGTTCGGATATACCGAAGTTATACGCAATCGTGAGCAAAAAGGCCAAATACTACAGATTTATATCATATAATGGAGGAACATGAATGACATACCAAGGGATTAGAAGGAAAGCCTTTGTATCGCAATATAAAGGTGATGCCACCGCAGTTCAAAACTTTTTAGATAAATGGGCTTACGAAGAAGGTGTATTCATTCCCGAACAGTTAGGTGTTTATGACGATGAAGACTTTATCAATAGTAGTGACACAGCATATGTAATGCAACAAATCAAGAAAAAATATTTAAAAGATTCAACAGTGACAATTGTTCTATTGGGAACATGCACACATAGTCGCCGATATATTGATTGGGAGATTAAAGCATCCTTGCAGCAAGGGGAAGCAACTCCAAACGGTTTGTTGGGAATTGTGTTACCTTCGCTAAGTAATGCTCCGAACCTACCAAATCGATTTGCCTTGAATTGGAGTAAATATGAAGAATGTTACGCTGAATATCATTGGTCGCCAAGAACTGCAGAGCAATTAGGGCAATGGATAGAAGATGCATATCAAGCTCGGACAAATAAAGCGCATCTTATTCAAAACCCCCAAGATATGATGAAATATAACTCAAAATGCAAAGTCTGTGGTGTAACCCATTGAGGAGAGCAAAATGACAAGTTACACTTCACCGCTTTCGGTCTTTTTTGTTTGGCATCCCGCAGATGCAAACACAGTCCAACCAATGGTTAAACATTGTTCTTCCATGTTGCAGCGTGATATTAACAAACCTTTCTCTCGTGCTATGAATTTACCGATTTTTTATAGAACAACGGCTAAGAAAGGCGTGCCTCGTAATATAAATATTGAATCGGAGAATTCAATAATATTTGTCTTTTTAAGTAAAAATACTGTGGGAGAAAGCGATTGGGTTGATTATATCAATAATCTACCCGAAAGCGAAAAAGTACATATTATCCCCATTGCACTTGATAATTATGCCTTTAATTTTGGGGGTCGCCTGCAGGATAAGAATTTTATCCGGACTTGTGAATATGAAGAATTATATAGAAATTATTTAATATTCATTTCTGTAGCGCATGAAATCTATCGTCTAATCCTAAATGAGTCTTTTAGCATAATGAGACTAGGCAAAGATAACGCATTGAAGATATTCCTTAGTCATGCAAAAGATGGTAAGCAGGGTATAAAACTTGCTAAAGCATTAAAAAATTTTATAGACAACAGCTCAATGCGAAATTTTTTTGATGCAACTGACATTGCCCCGGGATATAAATTTGATAACGAAATTATCGGTCACATCAAAGAGTCCACAATCATTGCCATTCACTCTGATCCTTATTCCTCCAGATATTGGTGTCAACGTGAAATCTTATGTGCTAAAGAGAACCAACGCCCAATCGTTGCCGTTGATTGCTTGGAGGAATTTGAAGACCGACGTTTTCCTCATGCTGCAAATATCCCGGGCGTTCACGTGAATCTCGAAGAAGGTACAGAGCCTGGAAAAAAGGACTTACTCCGAATAGTAAGTATAGCGCTGCTGGAAACGGTGCGATTTTATTATGCAAAAATATTGCTTACTCAATATAAAAAAGCAAACTGGATTTCGAATGATGCTGAAATCTTGTCAAGACCTCCTGAGGCTGCAGATATTCTCAAGATATCAACAAATAACGAAAATGGCACCCATTACCAGAAAAGATCGATTGTATATCCCGAACCACCAGTATATGAGGAAGAGCTGGCTTTCTTGAAGAATTTGGGAATTGAATTTTTTACACCCTTATCATGTAATCCTATCAATCTTCATAATAAAACAATCGGAATTTCAATATCTGATCCTTCCGATGAAGAAATAATTGGAATGGGTCACGGTAGTTATCATCTAATACACTTATCGCAAGATCTTGCAAGGCATCTTTTAGCCCGTGGTGCGAAATTAGTATATGGCGGCGACCTTCGAGAGAATGGATTTACGGATTTCATTTTCAAAGAGGCGGCGGCTCTTCAGGCAAGGTTACGAACAGATAATATTCATTTAAAGAATTATCTCGCCTGGCCGATCTTCAAGGGAGATACCATTGCTATGACAGAATGGAAAGCAAAATATCGGCATATAGCGGCAATGGAGGAAATTGAACCGCCCTCTGATGTCTTTGACCTGATCCCCGATAAGAATTCATTCTTGCCTCCGTTAAATACTCAAAACTCTTATGTGTGGAGTCGATGCTTAACCGAAATGCGAAACACAATGATTAATGATTGTGAGGTTCGCATTTGTGCAGGTGGGAAACATTCTGGATATAAAGGTAAAATGCCGGGTGTTCTCGAAGAAATTGTTATTGCATTGGATAAAAAGAAACCGCTCTTCTTATTAGGGGGTTTTGGCGGAGTTACGGCGAGTATATGCAAATCCATCCAAACGCAAGTGATGAAAAATGAACTTACCGAGGCTTGGCAAATTCAAAATAATGCGGGTTATATGGATTTGTTGAGCTTCATGGATTCAAGGGGTGAGCGAGATAAAGTTGATTACAAAGCCATCGAAGATAAACTAATAAATGCAGAGTTGAATAATGGCCTTTCTGAGGACGATAACGAAAAGTTGTTTGCTACCCCATTCATTGATGAAGCAATGCAATTTATATTTAAAGGTTTGAAGGTGTTATATGAAGAGAGAGACATATCTAAAAAAAACATGGAGGAATGAGAAATGACTATGAGACATAAGGTGTTCGTGAGCTATCATCATGACAACGACCAAAAATATCGTGAAAAATTTGAAAGCATTTGTGAAGATAGAATAGTCTCCTGGTCTGTTGAAATGGGAGATATCGATGAGTATTTAAAGGATGAAACAATCTGGCAAAAAATCAGAGATGAGTATTTAAGGGAATCAACCGTAACTGTTATTCTTATTGGTGAAAAAACATGGCAAAGAAAATTTATTGACTGGGAAATTAGTGCAAGTATTCGGGATACTGAGAAAAATCCAAGGTCTGGGCTTCTAGGAATATTACTTCCAACACATCCAGATTATAATAATGATAATTATAATAAATGTATAGTACCACCTCGATTTTACGATAACTGTAAATGCGACTATGCAAAATTATATGATTGGAGCAATAATCCTGAGACAATTCAAAATTGGATTCATGGTGCCTTCTTAAGAAGAGATAGCGGAACTCCAGATAATTCGTATCCTAGATTCAAAGGAGATCGTCGAAATGAAGGTTGGTGCTGAAAGGAAATTACCCCAATAAACAATCGTTCTATGTATGGTAAAAACCATACTGGGAATCGGTGGCAAGATTAAAGAAGTAAGGATAAAGAAGGATAAACGATGGTTTCCCAAAAGCATAAAGTATTCATCAGCTATCATCATGATGCGGATCAAGCTTACGCAGATAAATTAAGAGAACTCTATGGTGGAAATGCGATTATTGATAAATCAATGTATGAGGACCTTAGTCATCTTCAAACAGATACTATTCTGAATAAAATTCGGCAAGAACATTTACTTGATTCCACAGTTACCGTTGTATTAGTAGGGGAACACACATGGGGGCGGAAATGGGTTGATTGGGAAATTTATGCATCACTAAGACCCTATGCTGAAAGAACACGCAATGGTTTAGTTGGTGTGTATCTTCCAAATCATAGAAAGAAACATTTCAGATTAACGGACAATACACAAAGTGGCTATGCTGTTGCTATTAAATGGGAAGATGTTGAGGAAAAATTAATTGATGCAATACATCAAGCGTGGAATAATAGAAAACGACCGGAGTTGATTGATAATTCAAGAACCCTACGTGAGAGGAATGCTCCGTTAGAGAGAAAAAGCTACTCAACGCCTCAAGAAAACGATAATTGTTTTATTGCTACAGCCGCTTATGGGACTCCACTAGCTTATGAAATTGACATTTTAAAGAAATGGAGAGATCATAGGTTGAAAAACTCATTAATTGGAAGATGGTTTATTAACTTTTATTATAAAAATAGTCCTCCTTTAGCGGATTATATAAGAACGAAGAGAAAGCTAAGACTAATAATCCGAGGAATTATAGGTTTATTAATTAAAATAATACGTTGATGGTTAATATGATAATAAAATATTGGCCTTTTACTCACGACTCTTCGGTCGCTGTCGCTCCCTCGTCCCTTACGGGTGCGTATAACAGGCGGCTATCTGGCCCCAGGGGTTACACCCCTTCCGCCAAAATTCCCCTTCGGGGAACTTCAGATA
>Ga0114919_10001246_pt1 | contig 20361 bp, 22 predicted proteins | sample BlataG_FD_88682 | JGI IMG/M metagenome (GOLD analysis project Ga0114919, IMG submission 88682) | Deep subsurface microbial communities from Black Sea to uncover new lineages of life (NeLLi) - Black_00105 metaG | ecosystem: Environmental > Aquatic > Marine > Oceanic > Sediment | place: Atlantic... | reverse complement strand
TGGGCTCCTTGCCCGTGGAGTTCAGGCCTTGCAGTGCCGATCCAGCCAGCTTGAATATCTTTAGGGTCGAACCCTTTATCAACGCTTTTTATACAGTTCAAATAAGCCTCTTCCAACATCACTTCCCAGCTCTTATCAAAGAGCTCACCGAAAGGGATCATTCCTGCTCCCACCAGTGCTACTCTATTCCATCCCATATTTATCTACCCCCTTTCTGGGCTTTCTGACTATCTTAATGGTCTAAAGACATTTCCATAAACTCCTACTCCGTCTTCCGTAATGATATTTCTCACTACAAGCTCAACGGGCATATCTATCATGATATCCTTATTAGTTCTGATCTCCGTTCCTAAGGCACGATAACGATTATCATCATCGAGATCAGCAATAATTATAGGCTGAGGACTTTCTAATGGTGGAGGAACATAGATACTTAGACAGAAGGTATGAACCTTCCCTTTTCTACTAAGGATAACCTTCTCAAATTCGGTATTTCCACATCTAATACAGATCTTTCTTACCGATGGAGGATAATTGACATAACCACAATCCTTGCATTTTGCTCCATTAAGCTGTCTGATCTCACGACCATCCCTCCAAAGGGCTGATGAGGCAGGGGGAAGACCAAGTTTTATAGGGCTTATATCTTTCTTGAGGGCCCCCTTCATTTTGGCAAAGCTCACATAGTCTTCCAAGTATTCCTTGCTCCTCAGATAGGACTCAACGGTATTTACCCTTTCTCTTATCTCTTCAATCTTCTCATTTACCCTTAAAGCAATTGCATCACTTACCCCGGATCCATATGCCAAAGCAAGTATCCTATCTCCTGGTTTTGCCTTATCTAACACGGCAGCTAATCCCATTAAGACCGAGGCTGCCCCCAGATCACCCAGAAAAGCAAAGAGGTCTCCTGTCTGAGTTTGTTCCGGCTTAATTTTCATTGTTTTAGCTGCTGTTTTTACCATCCTTGCATTAGGCTGTTGCAGAATTACATGCTGAAAATCGCCAATATTGGCTCCCAATTTCTGTAAAATAGCATTTCCTGCTTTAACAATATGTCTTTGATATCCGTAGTCTCTGGTAAATCTTGGTTCATACTCCTTAGGATAGGGTGAGTTTGCATCTCTCCAGCGATCGATAATATTAGTCGAACAGGTATAAACCCCTTCGATATCAGCTATAGTGTTGTTTGTGCCTAAAAGAAGCGCGACAGCACCATCACCGCAATTCAATTCTTCTGGGCTACCTGGGGAGACAGAACGAGCTTCAGACCCTATCACTAAGCCGTACTTAATTCGCTTTGCATTAATGGCATCCTGACATGCCTTGAGGGCAGCAAAACTCGCTCGGGGAGAGGCGGTAAAATCAGCTACATCGATTTCTTCTTTTGTTCTTAAAACCTCCCCGATGATTCCCAGTGAAGAGTGTTCTATATGAAGACAGGAGTCGGTGCCAAGATATATAGCCTCCAGCTCAGAAGAGCTATCAATTCCGGAGTCATTGATCGCATTCAAAGATGCCTCTGTTCCCATAGTGATGACATCTTCATCACGATAGGCTATACTATTTTCTCCCCTTCCTCCAGTTGACCAAGCCTTGCCAATAATTTCTCGCTTGATGCGATATTTAGGAATGTAAACACCATATCCTACAATTCCTGCTGACATTTCAGACCTCCTTTTAGATAAAATCAGCTATCTTGAGTGAAGTAAAGAACTCGCTTTTGGCTAGCACGAATATAGGAGAAGTTAATTGTTGTTCAAATAAAAAAGTATAGCAAGATATGAATGGAATGTTTTTATTCATATCCTTGCTTTACTTTAATACAACTCGAGCTAAAATATAGCCCACATCCGTCCCTTTTAAATCACCTCAAGCTGGATATTATATTCGTTTGTCCTTCATCATTCGTCTGCGTTCATCCTCCCGTACTTCGCGCCTTAGAAGCTTTCCCACCTTAGACTTGGGGAGCATATCCTTGAACTCTATATAGTGTGGAATCTTATAAGGGGCAAGCATCTCACGACACCTCCTGATCAGATCGGTTGCGCCTACGCCCCTCGTATCCTCCTTAAGCACAACCATGGCCTTGATTCGTTCACCTACTTTATGGTCAGGAACCAAGACAACTTTGGTGGAAAAACACTATAGCTTATTGATCTCTTCTCTGGTTTTTCTATCACTCAGGATAAAGACGGCCACCTCAGTCCCTATGATGAATTCGAGAATACTCATCTGACCAGTATGCCTCTAATTAGAACCAAATAATCATGAGACTTAAACTTGTTAATTTTTTCTCATAACAAAAACGAATGTTCGTTTTTAGTTAATTCATACTAAAATTTTTTTGTCAAGATAAAAATTCTTGTCTAAAAATTCTTGTCTTTAGGGGTAGGTATTTTGAGAACCCCGTCCACCTCTTCTAAATCAAGCCACCATTGGTTCTCGGGCTTGGGTTTTCCATATCCCATAATATCATCACCCCAAATGGCGAACCTCCTGGCTACTGGAACGTGTCTCATGGTCCACGATATGCTCCGGTGAAAGGGGGTAAAGGGTTTGTTCCAGGGGCAAACCTTTATGCACACCCCGCAGCCTGCTCCCCCTTTGTTTCCCACTCGCATACCTGAACATTTCTCCACATCCAATGGCCAGCGCTCATACCCATTTTGAATGACTTTGTCACCGTCACTGATCGCCCCTGAGGGGCACTCCCGGGCACACTTCCCACATTTGGAACAAAAATCCTGTAGCCCAAAGTCTATGGGTTTATCCGGCACAAGAGGGAGATCTGTGGTTATAACAGCTGCCTTAAATCGTGGTCCCAAGAAAGGATTAACCACAATTTCCCCTATACGAGACATCTCACCCAAACCTGCCCAGAGCAGAATGGGAGGAACTACAACCTGGTAATTTAATGCATGATGCGCTCGAGCGGGATATCCAAGCCTGCGAATATAATCAGCCAAGGTACAGGCAATGAAAGCAGAGGTCGAATATGACATAAAGCTCATAGCATTACTTATCCAGTCTCTACCGGTGGAAGCCTCCGATGTCCTATAATCCTGATCAATCAGAACCGCTATCGCGTATTTATGTTTAAGATCTATCGGTTCACCACCCGGGAAGCTGTGGCTGTAAACGGCATATGGGGGCAATTCGCAAATGCCTACCAAGTCAGCCCTCAAGAAGTAGGCCGTCTCCTTGATATGAAGGGACAAAAGCTCAGGGTCATCCGGTATAGGGGCTTTCTCCGGAGCAACCGGACTATCAACCAATTTGATATGAACTGATCCCATTTTAAAATTAGAGCGAGATAGTGGGTGTTTTCTCACAAATTGCATTTTCAGCATTTCGCCTTTCAAATAAGGACCAAAATCCCCTCTAAATGCCCTGTAAAAACCATTTTCACGTTCATCCTGCCTTTGAATCTTATCTTCCATAATTAAATTAGTAGGACGATCAACCCGCTTGAGGGTTTTAACAGGGAAGGGATGTAAATTAGAGCGCCTATTTCGAATCCTAACATTTGAAGCAGAAGCTACCATTATAGACCCTCCAATAGTTTTTAATTTAGCTGAACAGATTCTTGATTGATAGCAAGAATTTACTCTCCGTTCATCGCCAACAAAACTCTATCAATTAACTTATTTCCCTTTGAATACAGGAGCCCGCTTCTCCTTGAAGGCGGCAATCCCCTCCTTTTTATCCTCACTGACCACTGACAAATTCATCAGGGCAGTCTCCAGAATCATCCCTGTGTTTATATGTGATTCCATGCCGAAGTGAACTGCAGAAATGGCAAACTTTGCTGCCAATGGGGACTTCGTCAAGATCTTTTGAGCCAGCTTAATAGATCTATCAAAAAGTTGATCGCCTGGAACCACGTCACACACTAATCCCATCTCCAGTGCCTTTGAAGCATCTATCATTTCTCCTGTGAGAAGGTAATAAAGGGCACGGCCCTTGCCAATTATCCTGGGCAATCTCTGAGTTCCACCAAATCCTGGGATAACGCCAAGGCCCGTTTCTGGAAATCCAAACTTTGCCTTCTCTGCTGCAACCCTCAAATTACAGGCAAGGGCAAATTCAAATCCTCCTCCCAGGGCGAGGCCGTTTACTGCTGCAATTGTAGGAATCCCCAATGTTTCAAGTTCACAAGTAACAGCCTGGCCATACCTCGAAAACTCGAAGGAATCGGCCAATCCCATGGCCTCAATCTCAGAAATATCCGCGCCAGCTATAAATGCCTTCTCACCAGAACCTGTAAAAATGAGAACGCCTACCTTATGCTCCTCTTTGATCTGCCTCAGAAGAGTACTCATTTCAAAGAGTGTCTCATTATTGAGTGCATTCAAAAGCTTAGGGCGATTCAATGTCAAAATCCCTACCCTATCCTTTATCTCATATATCAGATTTTTAAATTCCATTTTAAACCTCCGTTTAATTGTTAGATCTGAATTAAGGTTTTTTAGCTTTAAATGACTTATGGCCATTCATTGCTTGACCTTTATAGAAACATTCCTTTGAGGCCTCAAAATCAAAGCTCAATAAAGCCGATATGCCAGCCCCAAAATCAAGGACTCTCTTAGCCTGTTTAATTGCAAGGTATGAATGCTGACCAATCTCATTTCCCAAATTCAATGCCTCATTTATAAGCCTCTCCGGGGATACAACTTTATTGTATATCCCAAGCCTGCAGGCTTCTTCCGCTTCTATTATCCTGCCGGTAAAGATCAATTCCTTTGCGGCAGCTATTCCCGCTATAATCCTCAGGCGCTGGCAGCCACCCGCGGATGGGATCATTCCCCATCTGATCTCCGTTTGACCAAAACGTGCATGAGGGACCGCGATCCGGATGTCGCATATCAAAGCGAGCTCAGCCCCACCTCCTAATGCCACCCCATTTATCGCTCCAATAATAGGTTTCGGAAACTCACCTAAATAATGAAACAAAGGCATTATATCCTTTTCACGAGAAAGGAGAATTTCATCTTCACTCATAAGAGAGCGTTCCTTAAGATCTAAGCCTGCGCAAAAGCTTTTTTCGCTATTTCCTGAAAGGATCACCACCTTGATTGAATCATCCCATCTGATATCCTCAAATGCCTTCCTTAAATTGCTAACGATTTCAAGATTTAGAGAATTCATTTGTTCTGGTCTATTCAAAGAAATAATTAAAATATCTCTATTCTTTTCTAATAAAAGATTATTATATTTTTTAGCCATAATGAATTACCATCTCCTGTAATTAAAAACGAATGTTCGTTTTTATACTAAAATAATTTATTTGTCAAGAAAATATGTTTTTAAATAGATCTCTTAATTTTTTTCCAAATTGACTCGTCCGAGGCATCTAAAAAGCCTGCCAAAGAATATGTCCATACACACCTATCCATTCAATTTTTAATCTTAAGTTCCCACCCTTTAACCTCATATTCACCTGCCAATCAAACTTTATCTTCAAATATGTGCAATTTTTTTATACCTTGAGTATTGAGAATATTAACAGGAAAAAATGAATTCGGTCTTACAGTGCATAAATCACATTTTTGACGAGGGCAGTATTAATGCCGTTGCTGCCGCAATAGATTGCCCTAGCCATGGCAATGGATCTACGTTGGGATATTATCTCATCCATTTATGTCACAATACTTTCTACTTATATGATTTGCCAAAATGAACCGCAGTGATATATCCTAGGGCGGATTCAAGTATAGCAAGACCGCGAATAGCATCCCCATTGTTACTGAAATATTTCAATAAAATTTGACAGCTTACCTTGATCTTGATAGAAACCTTTAAAAAGTTAGGGCAGATCAATAGATCTGCCGCCAAATCATTAGTTTCCTTTTGGGATATTTTTTCATTTTGATGCATCAGTCGCCTATTTCATGTTATGACGATTAAAACACGTCAGAAGGTAAGGGTTGATTTTAATTTAGAGTTTTTTATTTTGGCTGAGTATATAGGGGGTTAAAAAGAAATGAGCAAAGTGAATGCGTGCGTGATTGCAGGAGGTCAATGTAAATTTGGAGTCAGAGAGGCGAGTTACATAGACATGGTCCAAGAGGCATCGAAGGCATGTTTGGATGACCTTCCGGATCTTAAGCCAAGAGATATTGATGGCTTGCTCTTTGCCTCTACCTATGTCGGAAGGAACTCGTGCCAGGTTAATCCCGCTCCTGTTGTGGCTGAAAGGGTTGGATTAAAACCCACATCCATCTGCACCAGGGTTGATGTTCTTTGCGCTGGTGGAAGTTCAGGAATTCTTCTTGCCCAAGGGCTTGTGCAGAGTGGGATGGCTGAAGTCGTTATGGTGCTTGGCTCCGAAAAGCTCTATACACCGGAGAGGTGGCAAATCCAGTATGGTGAGATTGCCGCCTCAGATCATGACTGGGATGCCCCCCAGGGTATCGGGCCTCCGCCTCTTTGGTTTGCCATGCAGGCCAAAGACCATATGAAACATTATGGAACAACAAGGGAACAACTGGCAGCAGTGTCAGTAGCGAACTATAAATATGGTTTCAATAATCCAAAAGGCCATTTCCAGAATGAATTGACCATAGAGGAAGTGATCGAGGCGAAGGAAATCGCCGCACCTTTAGGGCTGTTTGACTGTTGTCCCCTAACTGACGGAGCGGCAGCAATTATTATCGCCAGTGAGGAAAGGGCAAAGGACCTTTCCGGTCGACCGCTCGTATACTTACGTGGCGGGGCACAGGTCTCACTTCACAGCGTAACTGCTAACTGGCCTGGGAAACACTTAGGAGACTGGCCACATATGAAGCTGGCTGCCGAAAAGGCCTTTGAGAGGGCCAAACTGAGTCCAGAGGATATCGATGTCGCCCAGGTACATGATTGTTTCAGCATTTCCCAGATCATAGAATTAGAGGAGCTGGGCTTTTGTAAAAAGGGGGAAGGCGGACCCTTTATGGCTTCTGGGCAGACCAACCTTGCTGGCAAGATTCCCGTCAATACGGATGGGGGCCTTCTTTCCTGTGGGCATCCCCTCGGGGCAACTGGAATTCGCCAGGGCGTAGAGATTTTTAAACAACTCCAAGGCAGGGCCGCGAACCAGGTCAAGGGAGCCCGGTTTGGCCTTACCCACAACCTGAGCGGTGTTAATGTAGAACATACAATTGTTACCTATGGCAGAGAGCCAAAGAAATAAAGGGGAAGGATTATGAAAGGAGTACCGATTTTAGAGGGTAAATATTCTAATATTTTGGATATGTTTCCTATAGAATGCAAAGAGTTTAATAGAATATATAAATTCTATAATAACCTTAGGGAGGGGAGATTTACAACAACCAAGTGTAAAGGATGTGGGAAAGTTTCCTATCCTCCACGTGTGATCTGTCCAGAGTGCTACTCGGAGGAGCTTAAATGGATAGATCTCCCCACCAAGGGAAAAGTCGTAACAATCGCTGAAAAATGGAGAGGCATTCCCATTTGCTTTACTCCCCCCTTGATCGACGCCTGGATTCAGTTTCCTGAGGGTAGCCCGGTAAAGCATATTCTAAGTCGGCTGATAAACTGCGAGGTGGGACAGGTCAAGGAAGGTGATGAAGTACGGTTAGCCGTTTTCGACGTGCCAAGTCATCCCATGGACAAGGGAAAGGAAAGCATAATGATGGATAGGGTCTTCTTTGCTTTTGAGCCGGTTAAGTAGAGCATATTTATTCCAATGCTACAAATCGAGATTTTTGTTTCCATTTTCCACTTGGTCTCCCAGCGGAGCTACTTCAGAGGCAAATAATCACCACAAAAAACAATACCTTTCATTTTAGCAAATTTCTGGCCATTATGATCTTTTCGATCTCTGTTGTCCCCTCATAAAGCTCTGTAATTTTGGCATCCCTGTAAAGCCTCTGGACCTTATATTCAGACAGATAACCGTACCCTCCGTGCATCTGAAGAGCCATATCAGCACATTTAACTGCCATCTGTCCACAAAATGATTTTGCAGCAGCAATAAGTTTGTGGTCAATGGTGGCCTGATCCACTCTCCAGGCTGCTTCATAGACCAGGTTTCTACCAGCCTGGATCCAGGTAAACATATCTGCAATCTTGAACTGGATAGCCTGGAAAGATGATAAAGGGGCACCAAAGGCAAACCTCTTTTTCACATGCTTTATGCTTTCCTCCAGGGCAGAGCGGGCTATTCCAACTGCCTGTGCAGCCACAACAATCCTGTTAAAATTAAAGAGATACATAGCCTCAATAAAACCATTTCCTAATTCTCCAATAAGATTGGAGCAAGGCACTCTTACGTTATTGAAAGAAAGCTCCGCTGTATCAGAGGCCCGAATACCAAGCTTGCCGGTTAAATGAGTTGCCTCAAATCCTTCCCTATCCGTTTCCACCATAATCATGCTATGCCGCAGGTGTCTGTCAGGATTATCCGGATTGGTTACAACAAAACAGAGGAGATAATTTGCCCTGTCTCCATTTGTAATAAACATCTTTGAGCCATTGATTATATATTCATCGCCTTCCCTGACGGCAGCTGTAGATGAAGCTCCTGCCAGATCAGATCCGGCATCCGGCTCTGTCAATGCAGTACCCATAATTGCCTCACCTGTTACCAGGGGAGGAAGATATCTCTTTTTTTGCTCCTCTGAGCCAAAGGCCTGTACTACTTCCGCTCCAAAGGATGGACCCAAAATTGCCTCAGCTATACCCGGATCAACAACAGTAAATTCTTCCCTTATCAAACATGACTCAAAAATACCCATCCCTGGTCCTCCATATTCCTCTTTAATTAATACGCCTACAAAACCCAATTCAGCTGCCTTCTTGAAGATCGCCTCATCAAAGGACTCATCCCTGTCAAACTCTTGTGCCCTATCAGGAAACTCACCTTCAGCAAACTCTTTGGCTGCCTTAACTATATCCTTTTGTTCCTTGCTCAGTTCAAAATCCATTTTTTTCTCCTGATCTTATTGCTCAGTCTATTTTCTATATATACAAGTTATAGATTTACTTTTTGGAGAGGGGAATATACGGTAATGGTACTTGTGTGTCAATGCTATAAGGTATAAGGAAGGTCACTCTTGTCCAAAAACGGTTTTTTCTTTGGACAACATTTTTGTTGTGGAGAGGCCCGGACATTCTTCTGAAGCAGCTGCAGGCTCTCCAGAACCCTTTATTTATGGCTTAAGAGGGCTTTTTCGCGTCTAATTACCCCTAACCCTCAAAACTTGGCGCTTTTGGACAGCATCTTCGCTCAAAGACAACCTGAATTACCACAGGCAGAAGCCATCGTGTAAAATCAGGTGCTTACCTGTCCAAAAAAGCGGATTTTGATTTATTTTGGACAGCAATGAGGAAAATCTATTTTTAAAAATTCATTTTTAGTGCTTTTTCTCTTGACATTGTAAAAATTTCTTGCTAGGAACGTACGTTCGTTTAATATATTTTCTGATTTTGGCCTTCGCCAAATATTGCATACATAGCACTGCAATATAATATTTTACTCTGAATAATTTCCGGTGTTGGAGTCCTTTCCATAAACCTTTTAACAGAAGGAGAATAAACATGAAACGCATCAATTCAATGTGTCTGGCCATAGCATGCATCGTGTGCATCGGGTTTCTAGTCCCCCAATTGGCCACAGCGGGCAGTGGTAATGATCCCATCATCATCGGGGTTCCCACTTCCCTGGGTTTTACATCGGGAAGAGAGTGCCTGAAGAGCGTTACTCTTGCGGTTGAAGAGATAAATGCCAAGGGTGGTGTAATGGTTGGAGACACCAAGAGGAAGTTTCAGGTGGAATCAATAGATATTCGTGATGCAGCTCCTGGTGTTCCAGTGCCCGAAGCGTTGTTGGGCATAGAAAAGATCATCTTGGACAAGAAGGTTCACGCCATTTTGGTGGGGCCCTTTCGCTCTGAGGCACTGCTGGCAAGCATGGACATCGTTGCTAAATATAAGGTGCCCATGCTGGGTACAATTGCCATGACACCGGCATCGGAAGAAAAGATCAAAACAGATCCAGAAAAATACAAATACATTTTCCGCGTCGGTATAAACGTCAAGTACTTTGTAGGCTATATGATGGGGATTATGAACTACCTTAACAAAGAATTCGGCTTCAACCGAGTCTTCATCATGCATCAGGACGTGCTTTGGGCCCGTGGTGGTGCCAAGGGTTTCAGTGCTCTTCTAAAGAAGGGCGGATGGAGCATCTTAGAAGTAGAGGCGTATCCTACAGGGGCATCCGATTTCTCGACAGGGCTAATTAAGGCCCGGGCAACCGGTGCCCAGGTCATTTTGCCAATTTTCGATATGCCTCAAGCAGGAATTCTGGTCAAACAGTGGCGAAGCATGAAAGTCCCCGCTATTATGTCTGGGATCATAGTCCCACTAGCTGGCTCTGACGCCTGGAAAGCATTCGAGGGAAAAATTGCAGGAGCCCTCAATATGGTTTTTGAGATCGGAAGTATTCCGGTGCCCAAGGTTCCTGAATCGGTTCATTATTTTAACGCATACAAACAGCGATGGGGAGAAGAGGTGCAGGAACAGCATGGTCCTGCACCTGCCTATGACTCCGTCTACATTTTAGCAGAGGCAATCGAGAGAGCTGGTAGCCTGGACCCGGATGCTCTCGTGGCCGCTCTTGAGAAAACGGACTGGATGGGGGCGATTGGCAGGATCAGGTTCGACGAGGGCCACCAGGTTATCTTTGGAAATGATCCCTCCCAGACAGCTTTAGGTTGTATGATCCAATGGAGGGAAGGAGCAAAACGTGTTGTGGTCTATCCAGAGGTCATAGCCGAGGACAAGATTTTGCTTCCTACCTGGATGAAGTCTGCCAAGTAAAATATTCTCGGGGCTTCCCACTAATGGTAGGCTCCTATATCTCCATTAGAGCGGGGTATTACACTTAAGATGCTTTTGAGCACTCTGGTCTACGGCGTGGTCAACTCCGTGATCCTTGCATTGGTGGCACTGGGCTTTAACCTCACTTTTGGAATCAGTGGGATCGCTAACTTTGCCTACGGGGCACTTTACATTCTTGCTGGATTCGGCTCCTGGATGCTGCTGAATGCTCTAGGCCTGCCCCTTCTGGTTAGCCTACCAGCCATGGTACTAATGACTGCCCTGGTGGGTGGTTTCATTTACCGTTTTATCCTCATCCGAGTTCGCGGGATGGTTATCTCCGAGGTGATTGCCACATTCGGTATTGGGCTGGCCATCGTTGAGCTCTTCCGTTACTTTGGCCTCGTTGGTTTTAAATATAGCCTCCCTGTCTTTGTGGATGGGAGTTTCCTGATCGGAGGGGTCTTTCTGGATCTCCAGAGGGCATTTATCGTGGTCCTTGGGGTCGTGCTTACCGGTACTCTTTGGATTTTCACACTTCATACTAAAACTGGGCTCGCCTTTAGGGGGATCGCCCAGAATGAACGGACGGTTCTCTGCTTTGGGATCGACTCGGACCGCATCGCTGCCCTTTCCATGGGCTTTGGTGGCGGGCTCTGCGCCCTTGCTGCGGTTGTAATTCTCCCATTAGGGACTATCTCAGTGGATGCAGGCTATGACGTGCTCCTTCAGGCCCTGGCTGTTTGCATTGTGGGGGGGCTGGGAAGCGCAGTGGGGGTGATTATAGCAAGCTTCATCCTAGGGATAGCCCAGACCTTTTCGGCCATGTACTTGGGCACCCATTGGATGATGATAGTTAGCTTGGTGGCTATCTTGGCGATCCTGGTCATCCGGCCATCGGGCCTTCTCGGTAAGCAAAAGGAACTGGAGGAACGGATTTGAGCAAGGATTTAAAAAGACGGAAAGAACGCCTGGATCGAGGAATTAAGGTCCGCTCAGAGGACATATTTGCCTTGAGCTCCTGGAAAGTGATGCTATACCTGCTGGCCCCTCGAGTGCTTCCATTCGTTGTGGTGTTGGGTTTCATACTCTTTGCCAGCCCTTATTGGAAAATGGTTCTGGTATCTACTACTATGTTCGGGATCTTGGCCATTAGCTGGGACCTACTGTTGAGCACAGGGATGGTCTCCCTGGGACAGGCCCTCTTCTTTGGAATGGGGGCCTACATTGCTGGATCCTTGAATCACATATGGGGATGGCCGTTGTGGATAACTATTCCTGTAGCAACGGTTGGAGGGGGGTTGCTGTGCACATTGCTACTGGTGCCGGTGCTCAGGCTGCGGGGGATTTATTTCGCCATGGTGACCCTAGTGTTACCTCTGGTGTTAGTTCGGATCATCGAGGCTACAAGGATTCTGGGTGGGACTGAGGGGATCAGCGGGCTTGCGACTTTTCAGAATATCGGTGAGGAGCTGGGGTTGAGCCTGCTGGCCTTCTTGGCGGTACTGCTTGGGTTCCGCCGTCTTATGGGAACGGATTATGGGCTGGTTCTGCAGGGAATTCGCGACAATGACCGCTCTGTGATTCGTTCGGGGATCAACATTTATTGGTTCAAGGCACAGGCCCTCTTTCTAGCAGGCTCAGTAGCAGCCTTTGCAGGGGCCTTCATGACCCATGCGTACATGTTCGTGGGAATGCCAGTCTTTGCTCTTGATTACTCAATCCTGCCCATAACAGCGGCCGTGGTTGGAGGGACGGGCACCCTGGCAGGCCCCGCACTGGGCGCCTTTATCTTGGTGCCCCTTTCTGAGGCCCTCAGAGGCCTAGGTGCACTTCGTGTTGTCTTCTATGGTCTTTTCCTGGTGATCTTCATAGTGGCTCTCCCCGAAGGGATCTTCCACTACCTGCAGCGGAGGTATCACCAGTTTGAACGATGGGTGAAGGTGGAAGTATGAGCGATATGAGCGAGCCTTTCATTCTGCAAGTTCATGAACTTACCAAGGACTTTGGGGGAGTGCGGGCTGTGGACAACGTTTCCTTTAACCTAAAGGAAGGGGATTCCCTGGGGATTATCGGACCTAACGGCTCGGGGAAGACAACCCTCGTGAACCTGATAACCGGTTTCATTCGGCCGGATGAAGGGAACATCTGGTTCCAAGGGAAACGAATCACCGGGATGATGCCCCATAGAATCCCTCAACTTGGCCTTGCCCGAACCTTTCAGATGGCCCGCCCCTTCTACCAGCTTCCCGCATACAAAAACTTGGTGATCCCCCTTTTTTCCCGACGGGTGAGAAATCTCACTGGTGGGAAATATGGGGATCGGGACGCCATTGCCATTGACCTTCTGGAAGAGGTCGGCTTTGAGAGGGACTCCTCTGTCCCTTTTAAGCCAGCCAGCGTCCTCCCGCATGGCTACCTCAAACGCATGGAGTTAGCTAGCTGCCTTGCTCTCAGGCCTAAGCTCATCATCCTTGACGAGCTGTTCTCAGGGCTAAGCCTGGCGGAGGTCTCCAGCACCGTTCCTATCATTGAAAAGATCCAGGCTGAGGGAAAGGCCCTCATTATTATCGAACACCGGCTGAGAGAGCTTTTCAGGATTGTGGATCGGGTGATTGTGTTGAACTTCGGCCGCAAAATCGCCGAGGGAACACCCAAGGACGTCATGGAGAACGAGGAGGTCAAGGAGGCCTATCTTGGCTCAGAGTAAGGGGAATATGATGCTGCAGGTGCAAAACTTGATGGTCTTCTTCGAAAACGCCTTGGCCGTCAATGACTTCAGTATGGAACTCCCTGAGAGGGGATTCCGAGGGGTCATCGGATCAAATAGCGCTGGCAAGACGACCCTCATGAATGCACTTTCTGGCCTGATCATTGACATGAAGATTAAGGAACGGCGCCGGGGTGGGGAGCATATCACGGTTCTGGGGAAAATCCTTTATCAAGGAAAGGATATCACCCATCTGAAACCATCAGATCGGGTTCAACTGGGGATTGTTCTATGCAGGGAGCGCCACCCAATCTTACCTGAAAGCGATGTTGTAGAGAACCTCAAAATCGCCGGTTATCTGAGGACACGAAAGGAGATTAGGGAGACTATGGCGTTCGTCTTCGAACTTTTCTCTCCTCTTATAGCCCATCGGAAGAAAAGAGCCGGGTTTCTAAGCGGGGGTGAACAGCAGATGCTCTCCATCGGGATGGCCATCATAGCTCGTCCAAAATTGCTTTTGTTAGACGAGCCCTTGCTGGGTTTAAGTCCACTTATTCAGAGACACATGGTAGAGACCATCATTAAGATCCGGGACGACACTGGGATTACTATCCTCGTCACTGAACAGTTCGCCAGGCCCCTCCTCCCATGGCTTGACTTTGCATACGTGATAGAAAACGGGATATTGACCTTGTCAGGGAAAGGACCTGAATTACTGAAAAATCCAGAAGTCCGCACCGCTTATTTCGGCGTGTAACTGGGAGGGAGAATCACAACCATGGGATCCATTGAACTTCACACTATCGGCGAGGCATTCCAAAGCCAGGCCCAGGCACATCCCCGCAAGACCGCCCTAATCTATCTTGGGACAGGATATACTTATGAAAATATCTATCGGTGGGCCCTTTCCTTTGCCCATTCCCTGGCCGATATTGGTATCCAACCAGGGGACCGAGTTATTATCTATCTTCCTAATTGCCCTCAGTGGGTGATCTCTTGGTTTGGCATTCTTATGCTGGGAGCAGCGGCTGTGCCCATTACTCCCATCTACACGCCATACGACCTTCGCTATATCGCCAACGACAGCGGTGCCAAGGCAGTCGTCTGCACAGATACCAACTATGGATACGTCACCCAGGTTTTTCAAGAGACCGGACTCCGTACGGTGATCCACACCAACATTGCAGATCTCCTGCCCCTGTGGAAGAGGGCCTTTGGGGCTCTTTTTGATAGAGTGCCCAAGGGAAAGGTCGCTCGAGAGGAATTCTCAGTGCCTTTCCGCAGGCTTCTTCGGGCAACCCCAGAGCTTCCTAAAGAGCCGAAACTTTCAGGTGAGGAGCTAGCTGATATTCTGTACACAGGCGGCACTACCAAATCCCCAAAGGGCGTTCCCATAACCCACCGCCTATTTTTAGAGAGCTCATTAGATCAGCTTCGAGTGGCTGAGCCTCTGATTCCGTGGGGTGAAAATATTATCTTACAGGGTGCCCCACTCTTCCATATCCTGGGTCAGGTTTTGGGGATGGGACCCCTCTGCCTGTGTGGAGACACCCTTCTCCTGTTGCCCAAAGTAAACCTGGACGAGATGATGGACACCATCCAGCGTCATCGGTGTAAATCTCTCATCGGAGTGCCTGTATTGTACAGGATGATCTTGGAACACGACCGTCTGGACTTCTACGATTTGAGCTCTCTCTGTTATTGTTTCACCGGTGGAGACGTGCTCCCCACCGAGGTTGGACGTCGATGGAAAGAGCGCTTTGCTAATCCGATATACCAGGGCTACGGGACGACAGAAACCTCTGGCGGTGTCTCCTTAAGTCCTCCTGGGCGCGAGTATCCCCCCCTGGCAATGGGTCTGGTATTGCCCAGTAAGACCGTACGAATCGTGGATCCAGAGTCCCTTCAGGAGGTTCCTTCTGGAACCCCTGGAGAGTTGTTGGTGAACTCGGAGCCAATGGTAACAACCTATTGGAACAAACCCGAGGAAACCCAGGAGGCCTTTGTGGAGATGGATGGACGTCTTTGGTATCGAACAGAAGATATCGTTTCCATGGATAAGGATGGATATCTGTATTTCGTTGATCGTACTGTGGACACTATCAAGCACAAGGGCTACCGGGTCTTTGCCTCGGAGATAGAGGCCGTTCTCCAAGAGCACCATGCCGTTTTAGGATCCTGTGTTGTGGGTGTGCCTGACCCAAAGGTAGGGGAGCGAATAAAGGCCTTCGTGGTCCTCAAGGAGGACATTAAGGGTATCACTGGCTATGACCTCATTAAATGGTGCAGGAAAAGACTTGTGTCTTACAAGCTCCCTCACTACATCGAGTTCAGGGACATGCTCCCCAAATCCAAGGTAGGAAAGCTCCTTAGGCGAGAGGTCAGAAGCGATGAGAAGAAGCGGCTGGAGAAAGGAAAGTGGGAAGAAGTTTTAGGCGATGATACCTGATCCTTGACTCTTTAGGGAAGATTTAATGGCCAGCACAACAAGAGAGATGGGCACCAGGAGTAGAAAAAGGAGATATCTATGGCAGAGGAGCAAAGAGTTAGATGTTTAAACTGCTTCCTGAGGATACCGGTTCCTCCAAGAGTAGAGAAAATAACGTGTCCTAAGTGTGGAGTTGAATATGTCATTACCTGGCGTGGTTCTCAGGCTAAGATAGCCGCAACAGCTAAGAAATAAGTTAAAATAGTCTGTCAAAAAAGCCTATCTGTGGGCTTAATCATGGGAAGAAGAAGTTTTAAAAAAATAATACTTTGGAGTCTGTGAAAAGAGGAGAAAGTATGCCATTAACAAGGAAAATTGCCTATATCGATCTATCAAGTGGTAATATAAAAATAGCCTCTATCCCGGAGAGACTGCGCCGGCTTTATTTAGGCGGTCGGGGGATAGATATGTATCTGCTTTATAAATTCGTTAAACCTGGCTGTGATCCACTGAGCCCTGACAATGTGGTTACAGTAAGTGCTGGCTTACTCGGTGGCTCAGTGGCTCCGGCAGCTGCCCGGTGCCATTCAGGAGCTAAATCACCCCTAACATACGGTGTTGGCAGTTGCAATATGGGTGGCTTCTTTGCCCCTGAACTCACTTTCGCTGGGCTACATCATCTTTTGTTTACTGGCAAGGCAGATAAGCCAACTTATCTTTGGGTTCGCAACGGTGAGGTTGAGCTTCGTGATGCTCGTCATATCTGGGGGAAGGATGCCTTTGAAACACAAAAGTTAATTCGAGAAGAGTTGGGGGATGAGGAGATAAAGATTATGTGTGTCGGCCCAGCTGCAGAAAACTTAGTCAGATATGCCAATGTCCGAACTGGTCTTAAGAACACTGGTGGAAGGTCAGGTGTTGGCTGCATCTGGGGTTCTAAAAATCTTAAAGCTATTGCCGTTAGGGGAACGATGGATGTAACTAATAGGTACCCCATCGAGGCCCTAAATTACGCTGACAGGTGGCAGAAGCAGATGATGGATACCAAGGTAGCTCAAGCTCTGGGATATGACGGCACTATGTTTATCTGGAATGTAACTAATACTACCGGGTTGTTGAGGTATCGCAATTTCCAATTCAATAAGTTAGAGGATTGGGAGAATTTGACTATTGAGAGGTTTCATGAGGAGCAACATGTTGGGACCACTGCATGCTTTGGCTGTCCAGTCCACTGCCGCCATCAGTGGCAGATAAAGAAAGGACCTCATGCTGGCCTCTCTGGTGAGGGACCTGAGTATAATACTCAGATGTGTATGGGGGGCATGCTCAATATTACTAATTGGGACACTATCCTCTATGGTTCACATTTAGTTGATAAATACGGTTTTGATATGGCCGAGTTTTCTAATATTGCTGCTTGGGCCTTTGAGCTCTATGAGAAGGGAATTATAGATGAGAAAGATACTGGTGGTTTAAGGCTGGAATGGTCAAATGCTGATGAACTTCTTCCGGTGCTTTTGGAGCAAGTTGCCTATAGAAAGGGTTTTGGTGATCTCTTGGCCGATGGTCCTTATAAGGCACTTGAGAGATTAGGGAAACCGGAAGCGGAATACTATCTCTTGCATATCAAAGGTCTGGGTAATATGATCTCCGATGAGAGGGCAACCCCTGCACTTGCTTTAGGCATAGCCACATCAACAAGGGGCTGTGACCACCTCAGAAGCCGACCTGCTATTGACCTCTACCATCTTCCCGAAAAGGTTCTGGAAGAGGTATTTGATGGCGGACCAATGTCTTCTGATTATAGGTCCTATGTGGGCAAGGCAAGGGAGATTTGGGTCATGGAACGTATATTCGCTGTTATTGACTCTCTGGGAACTTGCAAATTTCATACAATCTTCTTTAGCCCACATATGCCCAGTTGGGATAACTGGTCAAAAATGATTTACTATATCACTGGGATGGAATTCACCCCTCATGAACTCAGGGACATTGGGGAAAGGATTTACACCCTTGAGAGAATGTTCAATCACCGAGAGGCAGGAAGAGATAGAAAGGATGATTATGTTCCTGAGCGCTATTTTGCTGAACCGGTTCCCGGTGGCTTACCTATAGTCAAGGGATTTAGATTAAAAAGGAAGAAATTCGAGCAAATGCTTGATGAGTATTATGAATTCCATGGTTGGGATAAGAATGGTGTACCTACCCAGAAGACATTGAATAAACTTGGCCTGGATAAAGAGCCATCCCATATGCTATAATTTTTGAATGGAGGTTAATTTAAGATGCAAAAAATGTTACTAGTGGATCATGAGAAGTGCACTGGTTGCCGGACATGCGAGACAGTTTGCTCAGCTATGCATGAGGGGGCCAGTAATCCGGTCAGGAGCCGAATCCATGTTGTTAAATGGGAGTGGGATGGGTTTATGATGCCTTTTACATGTCAACAGTGTCAGGATGCTCCGTGTATAGCTGTATGTCCTACCAAAGCCTTATCCCGTGATGCGGAATTGGGGAGAGTGGTGGTTGATTATGATAAATGTATTGGCTGCAAATTCTGTATTACGGCATGCCCCTTTGGCGGTATTGGTTTTGATTCTGTTGGTGAGAAAGTAATAAAGTGTGATTTCTGTGACGGCGACCCGGTTTGTGTTCGATTTTGCTCGACACAGGCTATACAGTTTATGGATGCTTCTGAAGCAAGCCTGAGAAAAAAGAGGGAAGCTGCCGAGAGTCTTCCCATGATAATGAAGAAATACAAGATTTACTAAGACTGATTGATGTATAAAACCTTAAGAAAAAATATATGGGCAATTAAACAAAGATTAAAAGAGATCATCCAGTTCGCCCTCCCCTCCTCCTGGCATTTCTCCATGTACCTGTAAATATTGCTGAATCAGCTCAGTTTCTCTCTTCGTATACATCAGTTCTTCATTATACATAAAGTAACGAGCTGCTTCATTGACCTCTCGTTGTTCTTCTATTTCACTGCGCAGGTTCATTGCCCCTTTGATGTAAATGACTTTCTCCTACTCATCGAGCAGCTGGTAGACTCCTTCCACTTTCGGCACATCGGCCACGTTTTCTTGGGTCAGTTCAAACCAGAGCTGTTTCCGCGGCGGCGGCACGGGCTTGGAAAAAAGGAGACGGAGATCACATTGGAGGCAGCGGGAGGCCTCTCTTTGTGCCTATTCCTGATCAAAACCCAAGGCAACCTCGGTAAAACCCCTTCGGTCTTTCACTGGTATTGCAGGCACCGCTTCTCTTGCCAAATCGGCAAAGCCCTCTATTCGTCCTATGTGTTGGGATGGGGCGTCATAGGCAAAAAGAACCTCGTCTATATCGCCATTTCCTCCCAGCTGTTTATCAATGGATGATGCAGCCTGCCTGCCTGCTCCTATAGCGTGAATAATTGCGCCAGGGGCCTTTACAGCATCGCCTCCGGCAAATACACCGGGCATCCCTGTTTCAAGGGTTGCTTGATCAACAACGATCAAGCCTCTTTGGGTAGAGATAGTGCTATCTGGATTAATAAAGCTCAGGTCAGAGTCCTGTCCTATGGCTAAAATGACCTGACCCGCTTCTATTTCTCTAATTCTATCATCAAAGGATGGTGAAAAATTACCCCTCTCATCAAAGACGCAGGCACAGCCAATGCGCTCACAACCGCATACCATCTCAGCTTCGCATAGTATTCTGTTGGGCCCGCTGGCGGGCGATCGTGCAGGTCGCCCTTCTCGATAAGATCGCTTTCGATGCCGAAGGCACCTATGAGAACGAATGCGTAAAGCGGGACGGCGTCTGGAAGATCAGCAAGCTGCACTTCTTTACCACCTTCTATTTCGAGAAGGACAAGGAGTGGCAAAACCGCATCATGGGAAAAGTTGGCGAGTTGACGGACTTTCCGCCGGATCGGCCGGCCAGCGTCGACTACGACCCCTACCCTGGCGTATTCGTCCCGCCCTATCACTACAAGAATCCGGTTACCGGTAAATAGACTGTAAAACTGCCTTAAACGACCATGGTGAATTCAAGTTGCAAGTGCACCATTTGATGTTTTCCAGAAGACTTCCTGGGGAGCCTGGGTCACAAGACTATGACACAATGCCCCTCCGCTATGCCCATCTTAGCCAGGAGCACAAAAAGAAAGCGGTTAATCTCTTGAATGGACTAACCGCTTCAAATAATCCTGCCGAAAGTTTTTGTCACAAAACTGTCACATTTTCAGATTCCCAAGTTCCGGCCAACTGCTAAGTATTTGATTTTTCTGGTCGGGACGACTGGATTTGAACCAGCGGCCCCCTGAACCCCATTTAAACGCTCTTTCAACAACTATTTTTCATAAAGCATTAATTTTATTGCGTATTTTCGTCTGCCTGCTTTTCATCTCTTCTCG
>Ga0114919_10001244_pt1 | contig 20386 bp, 21 predicted proteins | sample BlataG_FD_88682 | JGI IMG/M metagenome (GOLD analysis project Ga0114919, IMG submission 88682) | Deep subsurface microbial communities from Black Sea to uncover new lineages of life (NeLLi) - Black_00105 metaG | ecosystem: Environmental > Aquatic > Marine > Oceanic > Sediment | place: Atlantic... | reverse complement strand
CTCCCCACCATTCAGGCACTGGAAATGATCCCTCTCTCCAAGTTATCATGGTCCCCATGTTCTACTCAGGGCAGACCTCACTGCCTTTCCCTCCAGGTCCAATCATCAGGACCACGTGAGATATTGCTGAAGGCATATTCAGAAGAATCGGTAAACACTATTGTAGAACAACTGGAGCACCTCACTGCTGGGAATGGTGGCGGTAGGGCATCCAAACGTAGTCAAACTGATAATAATAGTAGTAAAACAGCACATGAACCATCATTATCATCATTATCATCATTACAACAACAGGCGTCGTCGTCCAAGTTGACTGCAAGTCATATAAAAGGTGAAAAAGAAGGGAATGTTGCTGTCTTGAAAGGTCAATTGACAGCCGCTCTTCTTGAAAACTCCAAGCTCTTGACCCAATACGATATTCTAGAAGAGCAACTTGAATCTGCAAACTCCAAACTGAAGAGTGTAGTGAACCACAATGTGCAACTGGAAAAGGCATTGGGCAAATCTGGCTGGGAAGTACAAGCACTGAAGGAACAACTCCGACAGTTAACCAGAGAGCTAAAGGCAGCCACCGAAGCAGCTCAACAAGCTGCTGTAGAGAGAGTTCGCCAGCTGGCGCATGCAGCTCAGTTAAATGAGATGGCATACGAGTTGAAGCAAGTGACTGGGGATAGGGATGCCTTGGTGGAGGAGCTGGTGAAGGTTCAGGTGGAGTTGGTTGAATTGACCCCGACTGCTTTGGAGAAAACCAAGGGAAAGCTGGAGGTGGCAGAGAAGAGAGCAATTGCTGCTGAACATGCTCTTCAAAGCCATTTCAAAGGATATGTAGTAGCTCTAGAACAAGAGAATAAGAAAAGAGAGAGGGGGAAAAAAGAGGAAGGAGAAGGAAATATTGAAGAGACAAGAAACATCAATAAGCTAAGAGAGGCCCATGCTGAGCTCAGAAGAACAGTGGAGGTCCAATCAGCATCTCAAGAGGCAACAATGTCCAAACTACAAGGAGAAGCAGAAGGAGCTAGAGCTGTTATCAAATCTCTGAGATCTCAAGTAGTGTCGTTGCAAGCAACCAGTAGGAGAATGGTGGAAAGAAGGGCAGCAGAGGCTAGAGCAGCAAAGATGGCTAGGAGAGATGCGGCAGCGCTGGCAGGTCGGCTGAAGACGGCAGAGTCGGTGTGGCTGGCTGAGAAGGAGAAGATGGGACATATTATAGCTGATTTACAAGGAGAGAAGAATGATAATGGTGGTGAGGAGAATGAAGAAGGAGGAGGAGGAGGACAGCAGCCTTCAGTATCCCCTTCTGATGATGATGTTGCTGTCGGTATGGGTAGCACAAATGAGGTCGAGGGGCTCAGAGAGAGGGCTGAAACAGCAGAATTGACCCTGATATCCCTGAGAGAAAGACTAAGACAAACAGAACACAAAGTGACAGAGGTGACAAATGCCTGGGAAGGAGTAAATGCAGAGAAGAGGGAGTTGAAACAACGGTTGGAGGCGGTGGTGGTTGAAAGCAGGAGGGCAGTGAGAGAAACGGGTAGTGGTGAGGAGGAGGAGGGGATGGCAGTGGCTGTGTCTCCAGTGTTGGATGCGTTGAAGAAAGGGAAGAAGGTGATGGTGGTTGCACCTGGGGAAGAGGAGGAAGGGGAGGGAAGAGTGGGGGGTGATGGGCTGATTGGAGCTGTGTATAGATGAAAGAGAGGGAGAGGGAGAGGGTGGCTCTCTCTGCCAGGTCACAGTTGCAATATTTTCACCAGCCTCACAGGGCTGGTATCAGGATCCATAAGACGGGAGAAGTCGGGAGGTACTGAGCAGTATATTTTCAGGTATATAATAGCTATTTCTCTTATACCAAGAAGTAACAGACGCAGTGTCCTTAAGGGAGAGATAAATTCAAATAAATTAAAAAATAATTCAAGTTGAGGTAGTTAGTCAGCTGATTGAAACAGCAGAGCTAAGGGACCGCACAAAATGGCTCAGAAGCACATGGAGTGCCCTGTTTTCAGGCCTACGTTAGACGACTTGCGTTCAAAAACATTCGAAGAATATATTGAGGAAATCGAGCCACTCTTTGAAAGAGAAGGCGTTTGTAGGATAGTTACCCCGGAAGGTTGGACTCCTAGACGTGGTGGTTATGATGACGTTGAAATAGACCTGCCAAGGTACGTTTTAGACGACAAAAACTAGCAACATCCACCCTTCAAAGCGCTGATCACTTACCCAACTCCTTTTCCGTTGATAACCCACACCTGCAGACCTATTCGACAGCATGCCACTGGCAGGCAAGGCCTTTACAGAACACTTCTAGTAGAAAACAAGAGCATGCCTCTCTCAGAGTTTCGCGACCTTGCACAATCTGGAGACGCCGCTCCTCCAAAGGATGCCGACCCAGAAACACTCGAAAGGAAATTCTGGAAAAACATCCCTCTCAACCCCCCTCTCTACGGTGCAGACGTAGAAGGCTCCCTTTTTGATGACAGGCAGAAGTCCTGGAACATCAAACGCCTAAGTTCCTTACTCAGCAGAACTCTCGCAGAAAACGGCGCCTCAATCCCTGGAGTCACCCAACCCTACCTCTACGCGGGATCCTGGAGATCCTTCTTCGCCTGGCACACAGAGGACATGGACCTCCACTCTGTCAACTACCTCCACTGTGGAGCTTCCAAAACTTGGTATGTCATCCCCCCATTTGCCAGAGACCGTTTCGAGCAGCTCATGCATGGCCTTCTGCCAGACATCTTCCGCTACTGCTCTGAATTCCTCCGACACAAGGAGCTTCTAGTGTCACCTGCACTCTTGGCCATGCATTCCATTCCCTTTGTCAAGCTGGAGCACCATGCAAGGGAGTTTGTCGTTGTTTATCCAGGGGCGTATCATGCTGGGTTCAACCATGGGTACAATTTGGCAGAGAGCATGAACTTTGCAACTAGGGCGTGGGTGCCAGTGGGGGCGAATGCTGGGTTTTGTTGCTGTAGAGGAGATAGTGTGAAGATAGACATGAGGTTGTTTGGAAAGTATATGTCACCTGATCTTAAGAGAGAGGTTGATGCTACTTATGAGTCGTCATCTGATGAAGAAGAAGAGGAGGAGGAGGAGGAGGAGGAGGAGGAGGAGGAGGAAGTGGTGGCAATGGAGGAGGAAAACAGTGAGGAAGAAGAAGAAGAAGAAGAGGAAGAAGAAGAAGAAGAAAAAGAAGAGGAAGAGGAAGAGGAAGAAGAAGAGTCTATAGGAGCACATTCCAACGACGAAAATGCCTCCCCCCAACATCAACGCGGTCTCCGCCCAGCCAGAGCTCTCAAGCCTACAGTCAAACGTAGAGAACAATTAGAATCAGAGGGCAAAGTCAAACACATCGCATCACCCTCCTCATCACCAACCTCCTCATCTCAGATCATGATGTATAGCCGTCTGGCAGCAGCAGCTGCAGCAACAAAAGGGCAGCAAAAACAACAGCGCCAGTCCCCTGCTGAGAAACATCAGCTCCGCTTTAAACTGCAGCAGCAACAAGAAAAACAAAGGCAACAGCAGAAAAAGCAACAAGATAATGCAGCAGCAGCAGCTAATGTAAGGAGGAGGCCTAAACGGCATACTCGTCCTCCAGCTAGAGTAATGATGGACAGTACCGATACTGAGAATCCAGCTAAATCAAAGCCAAAGAACAAGGGAGCAATGGTGGCAATGACAAAGAGACAAGCTCCCTGCTCTTCATCTCCTCCCCCTCCTCTTCCTGCAGCAAAAAGAAGCAGAGGAGCAGGAGGAGCAGTTGTTGTGTCTGGTTTGGATGCATCTCATGTTGTGTATACATCCAGCAAGCAGCAAAAAGGAGGAGCTGGAGCAGCAGTGCACCAGCAGCAGAATAGACCTGCTAGAAAGGGAGCGGGTAATAGATTGTTTGAAATTTTGGGTGGTCTGGTGCCTTCGTTGGCAACGGCAGCACACCATTGAAAGGAAAGGAAGGAAGGAAGAGCTGTGACCGTTGAGAGAGAGAGAGAGAGAGAGAGAGATGTACACTGATTTCATTTGAAGCAGGAGTCGTGTTGCATTTATTACTTTCTTTCATTCATTTATTCATCCATCTTATCAAGGTTATATTAGTGCTCTATTCTAGCTCTCTATGTTATTTTGCTACCAGTAATATTGAAGAAAAGGAAGCCATTTTATATTCCCCGGCAACCCCACCATTCCCTCCATCGGTCCAATCTCTTGGACTAGGCAAATTAGTATCCACCAATCTACACCACTTTTTCCCGGAAGGGGGTGGAGGGAGGTGAGCAGTTACCTCAAAATCATGAGTATTGAATGCAGCATACAAATCACCTCTAGGGCAGATGATAGTGGAGGAACTACTACCACCACTACCATTATTCTTCTCATTATTATTATTAGTAGTACCCCACGCAGCGTCTTCAACAGTATCATGAAGCGTAAATGCCAAAAATCTACTTTCTGGATCATCCCACCGATCTTCATGCCAAGTCACATCCTTTGGCTCCAGGAAATTCTCTCTCCCCAATAATGGACAGGCTCTGCGGAACTTGATGAGAGAAGAATAGTACCTAAACCACCCATCATTATTTTCGTCTGCCTTTTTAGCTGCCTCCATCTGGTCCCATTTGAAGTGAGTGAGGGCGGAATCATGGCCGTACCAGTTGTTATTTCCATCTCTTGTAGCGGCATACTCATCACCACTCAGGATCATGGGAGTTCCTTGCGATAACATGAGTGCCAGATGCATGTTTCTCATCTGTCTAGCTCTCAATGCCAGAACAGTAGGGTCAGTGGTGGCCCCTTCAACTCCACAATTCCAACTGAAATTATCATTTGTTCCATCCCTCCCCCCTTCTCCATTCAGCTCATTATGCTTGTCGTTATAAGAGACCAAGTCAGCCAAGGTAAATCCATCATGGGCAATCACAAAGTTGATCGAATGGTAAGGCTTCCTGTTATGGTTATGATACAGGTCTGCCGAGCCAGCTAGACGGGTGGCAAATCCAGGTTTCACTCCTGCGTCTCCTTTGATGAATCTTCTCACGTCGTCGCGGTACTTTCCATTCCATTCTGCCCAGATGTCCCAATTAGGGAAGGTTCCAACTTGATACATTCCTATGTCCCAAGGCTCTGCAATCATTTTAATACCTGAAAGTTCAGGGTCTTTGCTGATGGCTTTGATGAGGGGAGGGGCCGGGAGAGGGTTGCCGTGTGCATCTCTGCACAGACAAGATGCAAGGTCAAATCTGAAACCATCTACATGATATTCTTTGACCCACCATTTCAAAGAGGCTAGAATCATGTCATGTACTGGTGAATGGTTGGCATTGACAGTGTTGCCACATCCAGAGTAATTGAGCAGCTCTCCAGTTTGAAAATCTTGCTGATAGTACGTGTCAGAATCAATGCCTCTCCAGGACAAGGTATATGGATCATCATCTCCTCCTTCTACAGTGTGATTGTACACAACATCAAGGATAACTTCAATACCAGCTGCATGCAGCTGTTTCACCATTTGTTTAAATTCCATAGCAGCTGCAGTGGGACCTCCTCCGCCAGCAGCAAACCGACTCATTGGTGCGAAGAAATTCAGGTGAGAGTACCCCCATATGTTGGTCATATGCTGTCGGGGGTTGGGTATTCTTTGAAATTCCAGCTCATCCCATTCAAATACAGGGAGAAACTCCACTGCATTGATGCCTAGCTCTAACAAATGAGGAATCTTCTCAGCCACTCCAAGATAACTCCCCCTAACAGGCTCAGGCAGGCCACTGGAAGCATCAGCAGTGAAGCAACGGATGGGCATTTCGTAGATGATCAGATCCTTCATGTGGTGGTTGGGCTTTTTATACCCCGCTCCGCCCCAGTCAAATGGCTTATCATTGGAGATAAAGTCGAAGGTTCCCCGAAATTCACTGCCTCTCTGTCCATCAAACTTCTCAATGGCATCCCTCACACCAAACTTCCTTCGTCCTGATACTAGGGTGGCCCAGGGATCCAGGAGAACTCTGGAAGAGTCCCATCGGGGGATTTTACTGGTATTATTTGTACCACCATTTACCTTGTAGCCGTATACAACATCCTTGAGAGGGAGTTTGGTTACTTGAGCATGCCATGTACCATCATTAGTGTCGGTTGATTTGTGCATGGGGGCCTCTGTGATTGGGGAGTGATCAGCATTGAAAAGGCAGAGGGAGACAGAAGCAGCCTTGGGAGCATAAACAGCGAAATTAATGCCCGTGTTGGCTGGTAGAGGGGATGCTCCAAGAGGGGTTGAAGAGCCTGGTTGAATGGTGAGGGATTGTGGGTTGATTGGAGTGGAGGTGGGGGGGATGTTGAAAACAGAAGAAGCCATATCTGAGAGCTTGGAGGTTATGGAGGGGGCGGCGATTATAGGGCGTCGAGGGTGATGAGAGTGGAGATGTCTAGTGGATCGTTGTTGATCTTGAATAAAGGGTCTACTTGTCAAGGGTTTATGCTGCGTTCGTCCTATAATTGATCGATTAGGGTTCAGTTTTTTGTTGGCAAGCATGTTTATTGTTGAGCAGGAAATGTATGATATCAAAACAGTGCCTCGGCTTTATTGAGGAAGATATATTGCTGTTATGTCACTCTGCAATGATTCAATAGAGCATTCAAGTGTTGATCTGCATTCCAACAACGGGCTTGGCTATGCCCTCACCCTCCCGACAGCTGGAAAGAAGAAGTCGTCAGGGAGCATAGAAATAGCCCATTCCTGTGACTCAACAGTGTCACTTTGACATTCAGAACACTATTATTGGTCACCAAAGTTTATTTTGATCTTCATTTCGTTCGCTTATCCAGGTGCAGAGCACATGCATTTCACATTCCTTTGAGCTTCGAAACCTTTTAATTCCATCTATTACATTGCATTAATTATAGTTCAACATGGGAAAGCGTTCTAATGCTATAGCTAAAGTAGCACAGGCAGAGGAGCTGCATTTTGAGGAAATTTCGGATTCAAGTAGCGATGAAGAAGAAAATGACGACCTTGAAGCCGAACTTCCAAGTGACTCTGAACACAATAGCAGTGATGATGGCTCTGAGGAGATCGATGACGCTATAACCGACTATTTCGAAGCAGTAGCTGCTCGTCAAGACAAGGATGCCAGCGACGACAATGACGACGACGACCAGCCTCCTTCTCCCAGACCAACAACAGCCAACAACAACAATGAAGACGATCCAGCCAGTGACTCTAGTGAAGACGAACGCCCCAACACAAATACAGTAGGCCAAGTCCCTCTAGAATGGTACAACGAAGAAGAACACATCGGCTACGACAAAGACGGCAACAAGATTATTAAAAAAGGCCACCGGGACGCTCTCCAGCGCTTCCTCGCTCGTGCAGACTCTGCTGGGAGGGAGTTGAGGACCGTATACGATGAATACAATGATGAGGAGATTGTACTGACAAAGGAAGAGCTAGCTATGATCCAGAGAATCAGACAAGGCAAGTTTCCTCATACCGAGGCCAATCCCTTTGAGCCTGAAAATGACTGGTTTACTAGAAATGTTGAAGTAATGCCCTTGTCTGGAGCACCTGAACCTAAGAGAAGGTTCATCCCTTCTAAATGGGAAGAAATGAAGGTGGTAAAGCTTGTTAGAGCTCTTAGAAAGGGGTGGATTAAGAAGGATCAAGGAGATGCAGGAAGGCCGGAGATTTATCTGTTGTGGGATGACGATGGTAAAGCTGGTACTGATGGTCGTGGTGGTGATAAGACTGCAGCAGGTCTGACATATATACCTGCACCTAAAGCTAAACTTCCCGGACATGCAGAGTCATATAACCCCCCCAAAGAGTACCTACCAACAGAAGAAGAAAAGGCTGCATTCAAGCTGCTGGACGAAGAAGACCGGCCTGCCTTCCTTCCAGTTTCATTTGACGCATTGCGAAGAGTTCCAGCATATGATAGTTTCATCAAAGAACGGTTTGAAAGATGCTTAGATCTTTATTTGTGCCCTAGAACACGTAGGAAACGTATTATAATAGATAATCCAGAGAGTTTGGTGCCTCAGCTGCCCAAACCAAAGGATCTTCAGCCCTTCCCATCTCAGCTATCAGTCAAATATGTAGGTCATCAGGCTGCTATTATGTGTCTTGCTGCTGATAGTACTGGTCAGTGGCTATTGACTGGGTCAAAGGATGGCCATGTGAGATTATGGGAGGTGTCTACTGGCAGGTGTATGAAGCAATGGTGTGTTGGCAATAGTAGAGACAAGGATAATGGTGGTGGTAGAGAAGCGGTGACAGCAGTGTCTTGGTGCCCTCGTCCCTCTCTTTCTTCTCTTGCAGCTGTAGCAGTAGGAAAGAGACTGTTGCTCCTGCCCACTGGAACTGGTAGTGAGGAGGTGCGAGATCATGTTGACAAAGCATTGTCTGATGCGCTCAAGGCATATATAAATGAAGAAGGAGCCAAGGCTGTGTGGAGGCAGTGGTCTGATGGTGAGGGGGAGAAGGAGAACAAAGATGATGATGCTTCTCCTGCTGCTGCTGCAATTGAAATACTGCACAAATTCCAGCTCAAACACGTCACATGGCACGGCCAAGGTGACTATTTTGCCACAGTAGCCCCCACCGGCAACACAGCAGCAGTATTAGTTCACCAGCTGTCCAAAGCCGCCTCTCAAAACCCATTTAGAAAAAACCGAGGCAGAGTCGTCCGCGTTTTATTCCACCCATCCAAGCCCTTCTTCTTTGTAGCCTCCCAACAACACGTCAGAATATACAACCTCACTAAGCAAGCCCTCGCCAAGAAGCTCATTGGTAGCAATGGCCTCATCACCTCCATGGCCATTCACCCAACTGGAGATCACTTGATTGTCGGTTCCGAGGACAGAAGAGTCGCTTGGTACGACCTGGACCTATCGAATAAACCGTACAAGGCTTTGAGACACCATACCGCTGGTGTGAGAGGAGCTGCATTCCATAAGCAGTACCCTATGTTTGCCTCTAGTTCTGATGACGGGGCAGTACACGTGTTTCATGGAATGGTGTATGCCGATTTGATGAGCAATCCCTTGATTGTGCCAGTGAAGATATTGAAGGGGCACAAGGTGGTGGATAGTCAAGGAGTGTTGGATGTGGCTTTTCATCCTAAGCAGCCGTGGGTGTTTACTGCTGGTGCGGATGGAGTGGCGTGTTTGTTTGTCAATGCATAATAATAAAAGAGATGATGGTGGTGGTGATGATGGTGGTATGGGGAAGGGAGAAGGGAGAAGAGAGGGGAGAGGGGAGAGGGGAGAGGGGATATATACATACCTCATTCTAGAGCTAAGATGTAAATAGTAAAATTACATAGTAAAGATGCATACAAGATTCTTTTATTCTTGATATTGATTATTAAAGTTTAGGTACACAAAGACAAAGGTTGGCATCTGGATGAGAGAGGTTGCTGTTCTCTCTGGGTCTAGATCTGGGACCGTCCAAAGGTCCAACAACTTTGCATGTACACGTCTCTAATTGACACGTTTTACTATAAAACGTGTAAATTATTGGTGCATTGCCATATTGTAATTCACTTTATATAATAAAATCAACCGATTGTATTCAAACGTCGTTATGAAGCTCCTAATTACCCTAATGTTGGCCGTTTTGGTCTTCGCCGCCGTCGACAGCTCTGCCAGACAGCTCAAATGTCAGTCCGTCGCATCTGCTTCGTCGTCGTCCTACTCTCAGAATGCAGTCAGTAAGGCTACAAGTGACTCCCTTGCAATTTGCAACACGTGTCCATGCAAGGCAGATGTATCTGCATCATCCCAGGTCAGTTGATTAACCTCAAATGAATTTAGAGCGTTACTTTCCAAGGGCTCTCAGTCTTGGATCGGCAGATAATAAATAATTAGATGGACTTTCTTTCTTTCCTCGCCACTCACTACCTATCCTTATCCAATACAAATACTAATACTACCTACAGTCAATCTCATATGCCATTGCTCGCTCCATGTCTTCGGTCGCTGTCCAAGTCAAAGGCAGCGATGGCTGTACCGGGTCAGCCTCTGGAACTGCCTCCTCTTCCGCCACCGCCAAGGCCGCCTCCTCAGCTTTTGCCAACTCTATAGCCAAAGCTTGCGGAAACAAAGCTGCAGCCACTGCCTCTGCTATTGAGACAACTCTGGCCAAAGCCTCTTCAAAAGCTCAAGCTGATGTTTCAGCAGTCGGTGGTTCCGCTGAAGCATTTGTTGAAGCTTACTCCGAGTCCATCAAGCCAGCTATCGCATCTGCCCTCAGTGAGGCCATTGCCATCTGTAAGTGCAAAGGAAGCACTGACAGATCATCTGGAGGGGGTAGTGGTGCCGGTTCATTCTCTTCTGCTTCTGCATCAGCCAGTACTTCAACATCTGGCAATTTCCCACCTTCTTCATCTTCTTCTTCTTTGTTTGATGACATCAACAAACGTATGCGTAGCAGTTTCGGTGACTTCTTCGGAAACTAAACTAGGGGTGATGTTATTGTTTTACAATGCTTCATAAGATGGTGATTGATGGATTACTTAGTTAGTGAATAACCAATAGTTGACTTAATCACCACCATGATTTGATTTGCTACTATGATTCTACCCCTTTTTTCCCTCTCTCTCGACTCTCTCTTTTCCCTGTGTAACACCAATACACACAAAAAAAGTTATACAGTTAATTCAATTAAACCTTGGTAAGGCTCCCTATAATTCACCCTCCTAACCTCAGTCAGGTGCCTCTTCACCGCTGCTGGCAATCTACTGGGAACCTTCCCATGTGTCCCTACCCCCACTACAATCCTCAATTGCTGACCCTTCCTAATACCCCCTCCGCCACCTCCACTCAACAGTTGATCTAGTTTATCCAGTGCCTCTGCTACATGCAGCCCATGCAGATCAATTGTTAAGATGCCATCTCCACCACTTGAATATGAAAATGAAGATGATGAGAGTGCTTTATTTCTCTGATTAAACAACTCACTAGCAGCTGCATCATGTGCAGTTTGCATACGATGAGCATGCCATCTCCCTTTTGCACTGAGTTCTTTGGCTAAGGCTTTATTACCAGCTAGATAAGCTTGAGTAGCTTGTTCATAGCAAGCATTTCTGATACGAGCATGGTCACGGGCTTCCGAACGGAGGTTGGTGTAGTCGGCTGAGACATTGGAGCCGGTTTGGAATTGTTGGATTCCTGTAGCTTCCCAAATGTGACGAGGGGCAGCTTTTGTACTATTTGTTGTAGTAGTTGTAGTTGTAGTAGTAGTAGTAGTAGTACTAGTAGATGTTTTGATGCTATGTTGTGATGATGATCTTGGTGCACCATTAATAGTAGAACTAGAAGACGGAGCAGCTTTGGCTCGGTCTGCAAAGGAAGGCTGCCCCCACATCTGTGTACTGCTGCTACTACTACTACTACTATTACTATTCTTGATATCACCTCCTCCTCCTCCAAGGGTAGGAAACTCACTATCTACATCAAATGATACTTGCTGTTGTTTCTGCTGACTATTCTGAAATGCACCCATAGTGCCACCATCAGTACCACTATAACCCACATACTGTCCAGACAACTCTGCTTCTAATGCACTCAGTGCCTGGAAAGTAGCTCCAGGATCGTAACCTTGTTCGGTAAATATACCAAGGAGAGCTTTATTGGAATAGTGAGGGAATGATTGAGCTAGTACTGCTATAAATATATCTGGATTATTTCTGTCAATATCCCATTGTTGTTGTTGTTGTTGTTGTTGTTGTTGTTGACAATAGTATTCTGCTTCATTATCATTACCATGTAATGCATCATTGTCATCATACGTGTACTCAGCTTCAGGTTCTTCTCCTTCTTGATTAATATGTGTGTGTTTAAATGCATGTGATAAAGCATGCTCATCATTGTGGTATTTTTCTTCCTGCAAGATGTGCTGATATTGTTGTGGAATGAACTCTGGAATGTTGGTTGGATCCAACTTATTATTATTAGTGTGGCTAAAGGGGGGATCAATTATAATTGGAGGATCATAAGTACTGCTAATAAAATGAGGGTCTTCTTTGTCTTCCTCTTTTTGCTGTTGTTGTTTCTGAAGCAGCCAGGGATAGTTGGCTTTATTTAGAGATGATGAGGAGGAAGAGGAGGAGGATAGAGTAGTGAAGAGTTGTTGAGTAAGGGCATCTTTAAATGAGTGACTCTGAATAGTAGATGCAGGGATGAAGTCTTCTAATGAATCAATGAGTGATTGGATGTCTTCATTGTCTTGATGTGCAGTGAGGAGGATGTTGGAGCAGTAGGTGACGATGTCGGTGTCGGTGTGGGGGGGGAGGTGGAAGAGAGCAAAGGCGGTGCAAATGTTCTCGGGAGTCATGGTGTTGAATGGCTGTTTGGATAGTGGGGGGTGTATCTAGGATGTAGATGTCATGCATAGATGGTGGTTAGTGTATTTAGACGAGATATGGAAGCTATAATACAGAAGTCTGTGTTGGATCGGAAGTTTCAGAAATATATGTTGCCCTGAAGTAGCAGTTGCCTCCAATATGAGAATAAATTTGTTTTTGAGATTGAGGATTATGATGACGAATGGCAACGGCATATGTTCGTTTTAAATGTCTCATACATGAAGAAATGGCTCCATCTACGTCGCTCTCCGGATCCGTTCAGACCTCGCCCTGGTTGTTGTGCAGAGGCAAAATGAAGTTATAAATAGCGCATTGACCAAGGAGTGGATCACACTGATTTGCTCATATGCCTTTGAGCAGAACTGTCATCCACATTGCTGTTTATTATTAAGCACTCTCTTATCTTTGAACATCTTCGAATTCCGACTTTTAGCGTTTACTACCGGCATTCGACTCACTGCACCAGCATAGCTACACTATCAACATGAACATGACATTCCAATACATCAAACATAGGCCAACATTCCTCCAACAAGGCTGCACAAATCATCACCGTCCACGACACCCTCTCAGCCGCAATCACCCCCCACAAGCCACTGCTACCTCCCCTCCAACAACCACACCTCCATCTCCGTCATCTCCAGCAGAACTCAGAGATGCAGCTCTCTCTAAGAACATCTTCCCAGATCTCCAACTGGCCCCTCTTCAACAAAACTCCTCCTCAGACTTTAACACCCCCCAGACTTTTGATCTCGTAATTGCCGGTGCAGGCCCTTCCGGCCTCGCTGTTGCCGATCGAGTCTCTTCTGCTGGCTTCAAAGTCCTCATTATAGATCCCAACCCCACATCCCCATGGATCAATAACTATGGAGTCTGGTGTGACGAATTTGAAGCACTAGGGTTAGATGATTGTTATGATATTGTCTGGCAGAAGGCCGTTGTCTATTTGGACTCAACAGAGAAAGGGAAAAGGGAGCTCAGAAGACCATATGCAAGAGTAGATAGACCTAAACTAAAGAGGAAGTTATTAGAACAATGTATATCTAGAAATGTCACATTTCACAAGGCTAAAGTGGATGATGTTGTGCATAAACAAGGCAGATCAATTATTACATGCAGTGATGGTACTGTTATTACAGGCTCCATGGTACTGGATGCCACAGGACACAGCAGAAAGCTGATCAAGTATGATAAGCCCTTCAATCCAGGGTATCAAGGTGCTTATGGCATAGTAGCAGAAGTAGAAGAACACCCATTTGATGTACAACAAATGTTGTTCATGGACTGGAGAGACGATCATTTGAACGCTTACCCCGACCTGAAGGCCAGCAACGCCAAATTACCCACTTTCCTATATGCAATGCCATATTCTCCTACTAAAATATTCCTAGAAGAAACCTCTTTGGTGGCTAGACCAATCATCCCCTTTCCCGAGTTGAAAGCCAGGCTGGAAGCTCGTCTCAAGTGGCTAGGAATTAAAGTAAAGAGCATAGAAGAAGAGGAATATTGCGCCATTCCTATGGGTGGTTGCCTTCCTATTATTCCACAGAGAGTAGTAGGTATTGGTGGTACTGCAGGTATGGTCCACCCCAGTACTGGATACATGGTATCTCGTGTCCTGGGGGCAGCTCCTACCATTGCTGATTCCATAGTAGAGCAGCTGAGCTCAGTCTCGGACAAAGCTGTCGACTCGGCCCTGGAAAGAGCTCCCCGAACAGAAGAAGAGGCAGACACAATGTCTGCTAAAATATGGGCAGCAATGTGGCCTGTACAGAGGATACGACAGAGAGAATTCTTTGATTTTGGGATGGAAGTGCTGTTGAAATTAGACTTGGTAGAAACAAGGGAGTTCTTTTCGGCATTCTTTTCTCTATCTGACTTTCATTGGCAGGGGTTTTTATCCAGCAGGTTAGGATTCTTGCAATTGATTGGGTTTGGGTTGAGTTTATTTGCGCAGAGTAGTAATGTAGCAAGGGCTAATTTGTTGCAAAAGGGATTTCCTGGCCTTGTTACCATGTTGACTAGGTTGGCAAAGACACTAGGAAAGTAGAGAAAATATGAGTGAATGTATACATCTTGTTATTATTCAGTGTAAAAATTTACACCCACAATACAACAGAGTAGTGTGTTTCCAAAATTGTTGTTTCGTCAGATTGAAAAAACAAAAAGAATGCCTCTTCTAACGACCACTTATTATTAGTATGTTCCCCTCCTCCACCTCCATTCTCTCTCAATCAAATACCTTCTCTCCAGTAGAAAACACATTCCACACCACAGTTCCTACCAAGTACAACGCCACCGCCACCCCCCACACCTCATCCCATGTCCCATTCTGCAGAATGAATCCTGTAGCTGCTGTTCCCAGCACTCCCGCCAACACTCCTGCCGTATTAGACATCCCCAGCAGCACACCAGCATACCTGGGTCCAATATCTTGATGATTAGAGTACAGACCAGATTGTGAGAATGCATCAAGTCCTTGAGAAGCCATCATGCATGCTACCGCTCCACTCACTGTGTGAATTTTACCCAATTGAGTCAGGAAAAAGGCAGGGCCCAGAAAGCCTATCGTTTGCATCACCTTTCTGACCGTAGTCACACTCCACCCTCTCTCTACCAAAGTATCTGCTATCCATCCACCAACATTAGAAGCAATAGCCATTGTTATCCAAGGCAATACACTAAAGAATCCACTACTTTTCAAATCTAATCCCAATACTTGATTGTAATATGTAGGCATCCATGTCAGCAAGATGAAGGTTCCCCAGTTGTGACAAAAATGACTTATAATAAGGGCCCACACTGGAGGCTTGGAAAGTAATAATTTCCATGGTATCTTCCCTATGGGTTTCTGACTGGCGGTGTTCCTTGCTATATACTTCCTTTCTGCACTGGTTATCAAGGTATCTTCCATTGGAGAGGAAGACGCTCTTTTGATCCACCAATAAAACCACCCTACACCCACCACCCCAAACACGTAAAACACAGATGGCCATCCGATGGCGTGAATCATATGGGGACTGAGAGCCAGTCCAAAAACACTTCCGGTGTACATCCCCGAATATACTAGAGCCAGAGACCTGGATCTTTCTCTAACTGGGACCCATTTGGATAACAGATTATTCATGGCTGGCATGGCTACGCCCTCCCCGATGCCCATGCAAGCTCTGGCAGCCAGTAAGACGGGGAGACCAAGATGAGCAGCAAAGGGGGTCAAAACAGTAGCTAAAGACCACCATACTACACCAAACCCTAGCACTACTTTACCTCCAAATTTATCTGCCCACACTCCTCCTGCTACCTGGGTGAGGAGGTAGCCCCAGAAGAAGGAGGACTGGACCAGGCCAATGGTGGTGGATGACCAGCCAAATGTTTCTGCCATTGGGAGAATGGCGATTGACATGTTGACCCTGTCCATATTGCACAGCATGAAGGCGACAAAACATAAAGATACGATGGTCCATCTGCGCTTCCAGCCTGGGGATGGTGCTTCTGAGACAGTTTTGTAGGGAGAGAGGGGCTTGCCGTCGTCATCCAAGGAGCTGCCGCTGTCGGAGAAGAGACGGGCTCTGGGGGGGTGGAGATTGCGTGATTTAGGGGGGAGTCTATGTTTAAGTGGGTGTTTTAATAGTCTAAATGTAGATGATGGTTTTGAAGCTAGATAATGGTGTGCATGTAAGCTGTAGTAGTGGGATGGTTGAGAAGAAGAGGTGTGAGCGGTGGAAAAGGAGGAGAGAGAAGGGAGAGGCTCTTGGACGTCAGATGAAGGAATTGAACGGTTGGCAAGGATTGATATTCTCAACTCACCCATGCTTTGTTGTTCTGCTACTGGTTGCAGCACTAGAAATCGCTGCACATTGTGGACTAGGTGCTCGAGACCTCAAGCTACACATCGAATGATGCATTCTATGATCAAAATACCAGAATTTGACCGATGATTATTATATCAAAAATAGAGATGACGATGTATGCAGATTTTTCAAATATGCTATATACTATAACGTCCTTCCAATTATCCTTTATCTTTGTATGTCAATTATCATAATTAATTACTCTCGAAGTGGCAAATATAAACGTTCATGCAATAGGTTTATGTCGAAATGGTATAATATGCGAAACATCTACGCAATACATTAAGTATCAAGCCCCTACATTTTATCCATCAGTTTGTGGTAGTGGTCCAGAGAGGGAATGCATGCGACCTGCTCCTCTCGCTCCTCTACCCTCGGCGAGCTTCTTCTGTGCAAACCATAAATACAAGTGAAACAACAGGGATGAAATCTTGATGCTACTATTCTAACCTCCTCATTAAAAAGCCTATACTCAGCTGGACACATTAGGATGATGCTCAAGAAAAGCAGAGATTATGGATGGAGCTTGCTTTCTTCTGACAGGCACCAACGCCACCTGTCCGAGTCGATGATGGAGCAAAGTCTTGAAGAAAACATGAAAATCTTACAGGCCTTGCTTCAAATAATCTTTGGGTTTGAAAATCAACTCACTAATAATATCATGAAGACAGTCCAAAGTCGCTTATATCCGTGCAAGCGAGCTCCTAGCTCCCATTTCATGATACAATCAAGCTTAAAATGCACACTTCGAACTAAAACACCCCAATTTACCTCGAATACTACCACTCAAAATATTAGAAACCCAAAACATATCATCGCTATGATGATGATGGCTCAACCATCCACAGCCGATCCATCAATCGCTCCGCCCTACGACAACGCCCGAACCTCCGGCTTCCTTTGCACCAGTCTCACTGCTTCCACCATCCAAGGCATGCTTGCAGAAGCTCAGGAAGCCCAACAGGCTGGTGCTGACATAGTAGAACTCCGCATAGACTTCTTAAAAGACCTACAACCAGACAGAGATCTCCCCATCCTCAGAGCTGACTGCCCTCTCCCTGCTATCGTCACGTATCGACCCACATGGGAGGACCCCAATGCTGGGTATACAGGGCCAGAACCACCTCGACTTGCAACTCTAAAGTATGCCTTGGAACTGGGATTTTCATTTATAGATATTGAGCTCAAGGCAGCTCCTCTTTTCTTCTCTGTTGCTCCTTCTCCCCCTCCTACAGCAGAAGCTCAATCATCGGCGTCGGCACAGCAGCAGCAGCAGCAGAGGACGGGGATTATTATTTCTCAGCACAATTACGACACCACTCCAGATGAGACATCCTTGCTCTCCCTAGTTCATCAGTGTAGAGAAGCAGGTGCAGATATAGTCAAATTTGCCACCATGGCCCAAGACATATCAGATGCAGCTCGTGTTTTGACTGTGTTGGAAATGACTGCAAAACAAGGGCCTGTCATTGCCCTGGCAATGGGAGAGCGGGGCCAAATAACTCGTCTATTAGCTCCCAAATACGGAGGATTTCTAACCTTTGGAGCCCTGTCACCACAGAGAGCGACAGCTCCTGGTCAACCTGCACTTGAAGACTTGGAAAAGCTGTATAGATTGAAGCAACAGAGTAAGAAGACCAAGGTGTTTGGCATTGTTGGCAACCCTGTTTCCCACAGTAAATCCCCGGCTATTCATAATGCATCATTTGCAGATAGGAATGTAGATAGTGTGTATGTACCTCTCCTTGTTGATGATATGCCTTCTTTTTTAAAAACATTCTCTAGTCCTGCATTTAAAGACGACTGGCTGGGCTTTTCTGTGACAATTCCTCATAAAGGAGCAGCACTGAAAGGGGCGGCGGAAGCTGACCCAGTGGCAGCCCAGATTGGAGCCGTGAATACCTTAATTAGACAGGCAGATGGTGGAATGAAGGGGTATAATACTGACTGGTCTGCTGCAATATCAGCGATAGAAAGAGGATTGGTAAAAGGTGGCAAGGCAGGAAGTGCAGATCAGCCGTTGTTGGGCAAGATGGTGGTAGTGATAGGAGCAGGAGGTGCTGGTAGAGCTCTTGCTTTTGGTGCTGCTTCCAGAGGAGCAAAGGCAGTTGTCATTGCTAATAGAAACAAAGCCAGAGCAGAGGAACTTGCAGCTTCTTTAGCTGCTTCATCTCCATCCATTGCATGCTCTGCGTGTGCATTAGATGACCTTGCCTCTTTCTCTGGCGACAATCTTATCCTTGTCAACACCACTTCTGTAGGGATGCACCCCCATGAAGATGAAACCCCGGTATCCCACAGTACCAAGGTACTTTCTTCCTATCAATTGGTATTTGATGCAGTATACACACCAAGGTACACAAAGTTACTCAGAGAAGCAGGAGAAGCTGGGTGCCTGGTTGTTACTGGAGATGAAATGTTTGTAGGGCAGGCTGCTGATCAGTTTAAGTTATTTACTAATATGGAAGCTCCTGTTGAGTTGATGAGAAGAGTTGTTCTTGGTGAATGAGCGTGATGATGGTATGCAATCACAATAATATGGGTAAAACTTGAGTTTATTATTATTACATGTTACGTAGCAGAGGAATTAATTGGAGGTGAAGTTTTAAAACATGCTGTGATTTGTGTTGGGTTGGGCTCCCCATCATCAAAAGTTCCAATAATTCTAAACTCCTCCTCTCTAGGAGCAGGCTCAAATCTCTTATACACCTCCCAAGTACCATTGTACGCACGTCGAAGTGCTCCCATAATAGGATACATGCTGCTGCTCTTATACAGAAGCCGAAAGTAATAGCAAGTAGGGAACGTACGCACAAAGTCCTGTCTATCTCCTCTTCCCCGAACACCCATAACACCATCTGAAGAAGGAACATCAGTCAGCATTGGATTGATGAGAACTATGGGTTTATCTGCTGCAGCTGCTGCTTCTGACATCTCTCGTAAAAATGGTACAATGGATTGACCGTTGATGTTTTGTGGGGAGATGAGGATGAAAGAATCGGCGTCTGGTACTTCAGATGCTGAAATGTTGCCGAATTTTATAAAATCACCAGCTGGGCCCCAGTCCATCTGTTTCATTATTCTCATGACTCCATTTAGGGATAGGGGGGTGCCTTGGAAGACTCCTTGGCCCAATGGTTGTTGAACACACACCTTGACAATCTTACCATCTGCTGCGAGAGAGACGGTGAGATCTCTGACTAACTCTAATAATGTTCCTACTCTATATACGTCAAAATCAGTGTTGAGCTCCGGTATTTTGCATGTGATGAGGAGCCTCTTCTCACCGTCTTTGATGGCTGCTTCCATAGAGGTCTTGGCTTCGGAGTAGAAGAACCGACGTGTCTCTCTATCATGGGGGATGGTGTTGAGTCGGGTTGGGAGAAAAATTTGATCAACCTTAGAAGCGGAGGAGACAGAGCGGTGGGATTTTGGTCTATATCTATGCTTAGGAAGATTATAATGCAGAGAAAATAGCTGACGGAGGCTGTGACAGGAAGCTATCATGGTAGTTATGTTGAATCTTGATCACTTCCTCGAGCTTCGAAAATTATCCCTTGGAGAATAGGATAGACCAATTTGAACGCCTTGATCTTGCCCTTATGGTCCTCCTATTTCAGTAGAAGCTTCATTTGGAGATGCACGGTGGCCAAGAAAGCAGTCAAGAAGAAGGTATATGTGCACTTCCCTCAGCTTCTCTGCAGTGTAGGAGGCCATCACTAAATCTCCAAAATGCTTCGAGGGGATGGCATGAAATTGAAAAATATAAACGGAAGTTCATAATATACATTCTAAATATTGGCCTAAACATATCTCCACCACGGGTTTCCAACTCCACTCTCATAACACAAGGATTTAATTTACTTGTAATATATGATGAGTTTGAAGGCTAAAGCTTTGCTCTTTGCAGCTATTGGGCTTCTTCTTGCCCATTCTATCACTGCACAGGACTGTCTTGCTGCAATTTCAGGTAGGTGTTCACAAGTTGCATTCTGGTCCTTCCCTTGCCCCATACAACCACACACCGGACTATCAATCCCTCGGCATCTCTCTCGACACACACTCCTCACACAACCCCTCTCTCGCAACCTCCCCCCCCCCAAAAAAAAAAAACTTAACAAACAGATGACAAACTAGCTCTTGCTGGACCCAACCCCACCACACACCCCCCTGCCTTCAACGGTCACG
>Ga0114919_10001243_pt1 | contig 20399 bp, 14 predicted proteins | sample BlataG_FD_88682 | JGI IMG/M metagenome (GOLD analysis project Ga0114919, IMG submission 88682) | Deep subsurface microbial communities from Black Sea to uncover new lineages of life (NeLLi) - Black_00105 metaG | ecosystem: Environmental > Aquatic > Marine > Oceanic > Sediment | place: Atlantic... | reverse complement strand
TGCCCCACCAAGGACGATATTTGCCCGTTCTATTATTATCGCGATTTTCTTTTTCATCGCAAAATTATAACCAATGCCGTTCAGCTTGCAAAGGGGACAGACCTGCCGTGCTTTACATCGTGCCTGGCCATTCGCCTTGTCCTATTTATTACTTTATGAATAAATACTTTGTCTTTCCTGTTCAGCGAACGATGGCCGGTATAGTCGATGTAAAAACGCAGCCGGTCCGTTCTTGAAAAATGCCTGCCCGGAGCCGAATAATGCAACTGGGCAATATCCTTTCTCCGAAAGCGCTCGGCAAACAGAGTCGGTTTAAAAGCCCTCGCCAGGTCGATTAGATAGAACTGGCCGCTGTCACTGTAGAATATGTGAGAAAAGTAGAGGTCTCGATGACGAAAATCAGTTTTGTGAAATCTTTTTACAAAGGCGGCTAATTGAGCGATGAAATCTCTTCGCAGTTTCAGATTTTCAGCTGTAGCGGGGGCGTTGAAATAATCGGGCAATTTTCGCTCTAACGATTCGGCATCTGGAATTTTTTCGGTGATTATAAAACTTCTTTTCTCAAAAAACATACCCCACTGCTCGCCGTAAGAAACAGCTTTCGGGGTGTTTATGCCGGCCGCTGACAGTTTTTTTGCCCGCTCGAACTCCAAGAAGCTCCAGCTTGTCCGCCTGCGAGCCGGCAGCCAGTTTCTAAGCTGCGTTAAAATCGGAGGCCCGTCATAGCGTTTCAAAAACAAGGTGGTCGATGGTGGCGACGAAACGCTCTTTTCTGCATTTGGCGGCTCCGGCGAATTTATCTCAAATTGCAGCCGGCTGCGGAATGCGGCAAGATTATTTTTGGCCAGGCTCCGACCGGCATTAAAAGAAAACACAGCATCGATAAAGGTTAAGCCCAGTTCGCCGAACGCCGCTTTATAATCGGAGTCGATGAAGAACGATTTTGAAATTTCTATAAATTTTTGTTCGCTCATTGAGTTTAATTGTTTTCGAGTAATTTTTTTGCAGCGTTGCAAACCATATCTACGGTGATTGCCTGCATACACAGATGTTCGGATTTTCTGCATACCGGCTTGCCGCACGGAGCGCAGGGGACATCACCAATTAGCTGAATTTCATTTTCGCAGCCGGTATCCGTCCAGGCCGGGTCGTTAGGCCCGAAAAGACTGATAACCTTACGCCCAAGGGCTATCGCTATGTGCCGTGGACCCGTATCGTTCGATATCACAAGAGCCGCAATGGAAAAAAACGCTTTTAATTCGCCAAGACTTATAGGCCTCTGGGCCAGGTTGATAAGTTTGTCCTTGAAATTGCTTGAATCGCAAATTTGTTTTGCAATTTGCTTCTCAGTCGGGTCCGACGCCACGGAAACAACAACTGTTGCATTGTAGTTTTCGATCAGCCAATCGGCTGTTCGTGCAAACCTGGCGCTGGGCCAGCATTTGCTGGGCCCAAAAGCACCGCCCGGGACGATAACAACGACCGGCCCGTCACAACTAACAACTTCCGGCAGTTTGGCCTTCAGTCTTACTCGTGTCTCGGGGTCGATAAGCAATTCGAGGTTTCTATCAGTACTATCTGCGCCGAGCCAGGAAGCAATTGCAAGATAGTAGTCAGTCATAGATATGGGCTTGAACTTACCATCAGGTTTTTTTGGCGGGTGAAGTTTGTCAGTGAGCAAGAAGCCGCGACCTTCACGGGCATAGCCAATCCGGGAGGGTATCCCTGCCAAAAAAGCTGCCAAGGCCGAAGCAAAAGAATTCTTAAAAAGTATTGCATGCGTGAATTTATGTTCTTTGAATTCTTTTGCAAGCGTAAACGGGTTACCGTCCTGTTGCTCCAGCCATACGTCGTTAAAGCTGCTCGGCGATAAAACCTCACGAACCACGGGCTTGGCAAAAAAAGAGATTTTGCAGGATTCGAAATGCCGGCGGATAGCCCGCAAGGCCGGCGTGCAGAGAACAGCATCACCCATAGGAGAAGGAAGCCAGACCAAAATCTCGGATTTCGTATCTTGCATCTCGTATCTCGTCCCGTACCAATTAGGCGTAAGTCTGAGCTCAATTAGTGCGGGACGCTTCAAGCTACGCTACTTTCGCCCCTGCATTATGTAGAAGGTCAGTGACATCACCTGGAAAACCATCGCAAAACCAAGCGCAATAAAAACCGAATTCCCGGTCGGTCTCATCAGGAACCATATACTTATCAGCAGGCATAACAGCACAATAACTTGTACCACCCCGGCCATCAGTCTCATTATGGAGAACTCACGAAACATATCGGCCCGGTGCATTCGTCTGAGTTGTTCCAGAATACCTCTGAGCAATTGTTCGGTCTCCTCGGCTGGGGCGTTTTGCTCGGCGGGTGTTGTAAGCGGCTGAGTTGATTGCCGGTTTGCCGGTTGTTCCGTAGTTTGCGAAACGGGTTGGTCCTGAGGTGCTGGGAGTGGCTGAGCCTGGCTGGCCGGCTCGTGGGGCGAACGCTGATTTCTTTTTATGATATTTACCGCTTCCTTTATATTTACACCCGTGTAATCGGGATTTGGCTCACCCGGTTCAAGCCTGCTTGCATGCAAAGGACGATTTATCAGTATGGTTTTGCAGCCGGCTCGCAAACCAGCCTCAATGTCACGGCTGCCATTGCCGATGACCCAGGATTGGCTGAGGTCGATATCCATCTCCTCGGCGGCGGCCAGCAGCATCCCGGGACCGGGCTTTCGCCAGTCACTTTCTTTACGGTATTTTGCAATAACGCCATCGGGATGATAGGGGCAGTAATAAATCTGGTCTAAATATGCTCCCTTTTCGGCCAGCAGCTGCCTTAATCGGTCGTGAATTTCGCCAAGAACTTTCTCGGTAACAATTCCGCGTGCAACGCCCGATTGATTGGAGACAACAACCAGCTTATATCCCATAGCTTTAAGCTCGATAAGCGCCTCGGCAACACCAGCCAGGAGCTTTACCTGGTCGGGATGATTGATATAGCCGGGGTCCTCAATTAAGGTGTCATCACGGTCTAAAAATATCGCTTTGTTGGACATATTTCTTCGCCTCTGACACCCTGAGTGTAGCGATGGGACTTTTGTCCTACCTAAAAGGATGAGATTCTTCGCTTCGCTCAGAATGACGAACTGCGTTATATTATTGTTCGCAAAAGCTCTCTTCTACAAGGTCACAAATTATATGGTAAGCAAGCTGGTGAATTTCCTGACTGCGTGCTGTTGATTTGTCGTTGGCGCAAAAACAAATATCTGCGAGCTGCTCGATCTTGCTGTTAGTTCTGCCGGTAAAGGCCAGGACGTGAGCGCCTTTTTTCTTTGCCAATTCAACGGCTGCAATGACATTTGCCGAGGCGCCACTGGTTGAAATAGCCCACAAGATATCACCTTTCTTAACAAGTGCCTCGACCTGCCTGGTAAATACACTCTCATAACCGTAATCATTAGCAGTTGATGTTATCACGGATGTATCGGTTGTCAGCGCGACTACCGGCAGAGCCCTGCGCTCGCGGGCGAACCTGCCAACAAGCTCACCGGCTATATGTTGAGCGTCAGCAGCCGAGCCACCATTACCGCAGATATAAATCCTGCCGCCTTGTCTTAACGCACTTGTTATTGCCTCAGCGGCAGCAGCAATAGTCTCAATGGCACTTGCCTGGAGTTCGGCAATCATCTTCTTGTGCCTTTCTACCGCCTCTATAATCTGTTTTTCAGTATCTTCGTTCATCAGGATTTTCTTTCTTATACGGTTGTCATTGCGAGGCCTGCGAAGCAGGCCGCGGCAATCTCATCCGTTATGTTTTAGATTGCTTCGCTCCGCTCGCAATGACGAAAGGAACGGTCACCGCGTTCATCAGGATTTTCTTTCCAGTGACTTCATCTTTTCGATTGTTGCGGTAGAGCTTTTGCCTTCAACGAGTGGCGCAAGAACAACCTTACCGTCGTAAGACTCAACAAACTCGCGACCGACGACACCCTTCTGTGCCCAGTCCTGGCCCTTCACTAATACGTTCGGCTTTACTTTTTTGATTAAGTTAAGCGGGTCCGGCTCATCAAAAACCGCAATATAATCGACTGTTTCCAATGCAGCAAGGACAGCGGCCCTGTCGTACTGGTTGTTGATTGGCCGGTCGGGACCTTTTATTGTTCGTACCGAGCTGTCACTGTTCAGCCCGACAACAACTATGTTACCCTGCAACTTACAGAATTTCAGAAACTCGATATGTCCCCTGTGTACCACATCAAAACAGCCATTTGTAAAGACTATGGTCTCTTTTTGTCTGCGATGCCAGTCCAATTCCCGAACAAGAGAATCGGTCGAGCGCACCTTGCCGCTTTTTCCTCGATTTTGACTGACGATTTCATTGATAATCTCTTCGATAGTTACCGGTGCCGCACCGAATTTTTCGACTTCAATTCCGCCGGTGATGTTTGACAACTCTACAGCCGTTTTGTAATCACAATCGGCTGCCAGAGCTATCGCAAGCGTAGCCAGCACTACATCGCCCGCACCGGTAACATCATAAACGCTGCGCGGCCTGGTGGGTACGATTTCACTCGTTTCTTTTGTTTTAAGATACGCACCTTCCTTATCGAGCGTGATTACCACAGCTTCGAGCTTCAATTTCTCGGCAAGCTCGTCCGCGGCCCTGGTGAAGTCATCTTCGGTTTCTATATCAAAGCCAACCACTGCTGAAGTTTCTTTACGGTTCGGCGTAATGACAGTGGCACCGACATATTTCGAATAATCGCCGGTCAGACAAGGGTCAACGACGACCCTTCTATTGGCCTGGGCTGCTAACTTTATCATTTGCCTGCAAATCGACGGCCTTAGCAAGCCCTTATTATAGTCCTGCAGGCAGATGATATCGGCTTGTTTCAGTTTGTCTTTGTAGATTCGTAAGACTGCCTCATTCAGTTCATCAGAAAACGGCTCTGTGGATTCTTCGTCAATTCTCATCAATTGCTGCCGATGGCGATGTTGTGCCAGACCTATGAGTCTTTGTTTGCTGATGGTCGGGCGATTCGCTACGGTAAGCAAGCCGGCTGTATCGGCACCGGCTTCTGCCAACATTTTCTTGATAGTTTCGCCGTTCCGGTCCTCTCCTGTAATCCCAAGACAAACCGGCAGTGCACCTAAAGCGGCAAGGTCGGCAGCCACAGACCCCGCTCCGCCGCAACGGTATTCAGTTCTGGTAACTTTCAGTACCGGTACGGGCGCCTCCGGGCTGATTCTCAGCGCATCGCCGTAAATATAAACATCGAGCATAAAGTCGCCTACAACCAGAATCTTCGGTGAGCCCAGATTCGTTACCGTTTTTAGTAATTTTTCATACATTTTTAGCTACTTGAACTCGCAATTCTTCCTTTTTACCTTCGTGAGATTTTACCCGCCAATGTATCTTCAATCAACCGTGTTATTTTATCTTCGCCGCTGATAAACTTTAGCTCAATTGCCAGATACGCGAAAGGTATATCGTATCTTGTATTGCGTATTGCGTATTGCGTCCAGTCTTTCTGAGTCGTAAGTATAAAATCTGCCTCTAAATGTCTGGCTTGCTCATATATTTCAGCAATATCATTGTCTGTGTAGTGGTGATGGTCGTTATAAATTTTTGAGCCGACCAAATTTGCACCGAGTCCCTTGATTGTGCCCAGAAAAGCATCCGGATTACCTATGCCGCAAAAGGCAAATATCTTTTTGTCCTTTAGCTCTTCGATGCTGATTTTCTCGTTGCCTATGGATTCTGCACAAACAGGGGCGTGTATCGACCTTGTAATTATCATATCCGGATTTACCTGTCGCAGTTTATTTTCAAGCTGAAGCAATTCGGACTCAGCAACTTGCTCGCACCGGGTAATAACAACAGCACCGGCACGCTTTAGAGCAGTTACCGGTTCTCTCAGCAGTCCGGCAGGTAACATCTTCCCATAGCCGAAAGGCCGCATTGCATCAATTGTCACGATATCCATCTCTCTGCCTAATCGCCGATGTTGAAACCCATCATCCATAATTAGTACATTGGCACCGAACTTGTTAATAGCTTCAGCTGCGCCTGTAACACGGTCAGAGTTTATAATTATTTTGGCCTCCCGACAACTCTCGGCAAGGATTGCCGGCTCATCAATTCTCGTTGCTCGACGCTCGATACTCGATGCTCGTTTTTGAGTGTGCGTTTTATAACCTCTGGTTAATATGGCACACTGTATTTCTTTCTGCTGCAGAAGTTTGCATAGCCAGATTACAAGCGGAGTTTTGCCTGTTCCGCCGGCCGTTATATTACCGATACTTATGACAACCGCGTTTACTCGATGTGTTTTCAACCATCCTTTTGAGTATAAAAAATTGCGCAGCCCAATAACGGCTGAGTAAAACCTGGCAGCGAGCGCCAAAAAGAAACGCAAAAGCACCGCAGTCGGCCCGACTCTTTGACCCGAAATCAGTTTTCTGAAACCATCCTGGTTCAAGTGGAAAACCCTCAGTGAAAATTCAACAATTAACCAAAATGCAAATTTTCGGAGGAAGATTGAAAAAGAATGGGTGGGAGAAATTTTGCATTTTGATATGTAGTTTTGATATTTACATTCCTTCGCTGCGCTCAAGGGCAGGTTTAATTTTTAATTTCTTTAATGATGGCATCGGCCATTTGGCTTGTGCCGACAGCGGTTGGGTCGTTACGGTCCGGCTTCATATCGTACGTTACGCTTTTGCCCTCAGCGATTACCGCCGCCACTGCCGCCTCCAGTTTGTCCGCCTCAGCGGTTTTGCCTATGTGTCTTAACATCATCACGCCGCTGAGTATCAACCCTGTTGGATTGACCTTATTTTGGCCTTTGTATTTTGGTGCGCTGCCGTGGGTCGCCTCGAAGATAGCCGTTTTCTCGCCGATGTTTGCACCGGGCGCCACACCCAGTCCGCCGACCAGACCGGCACACAAATCGCTTATTATGTCACCGTAAAGATTTGGCAGCACGAGCACATCGTAAAGCTCTGGCTTTTGAACCAACTGCATACACATATTATCAACAATGCGGTCCTCAAATTCGATATCAGGATATTGCTTTGCGACCTGCCGACTTACCTCAAGCCACAATCCATCTGAGAATTTCATAATGTTGGCTTTATGAACGCTCGTTACTTTTTTGCGTCCTATCTTACGGGCGTAGTCAAATGCAAAACGGACGATACGTTCCGTGGCCTTAACCGAAATCGGCTTTATACTTATGCCGCTGTCACCACCTATCTTTCGGCTGCTGTGTTTATTTATCCAGTCGATTATTTCAGCCGTGTCATCTTCGCCTTTTTGAAATTCAATGCCTGCGTAAAGGTCTTCGGTGTTTTCTCGTACGACCACAAGGTCGATATCGGAATATTTGCTTCGCACACCCTTATAGCTTTTACACGGCCGCAGGCACGCATACAAATCAAGCGTCTGGCGAAGATGCACGTTGATACTTCTATAGCCTTTTCCGACCGGTGTAGTGATGGGGGCTTTTAACGCAACGCCGTTTTTCTTCACCGACTCAATAGTGGCGTCCGGTAGCGGTGTTCCCTCCCGTTCCATTACCTCTACACCTGCCTGGGCCACTTCCCAATCGATTCCGGCACCTGTAGCGTCGATACACCTTCGTGCAGCTTCTGCAATTTCCGGACCAACTCCATCGCCCGTAATCAAAGTTACATCAGCCATTTTCCAGTACTCCAGCAGTTTAATGAACTGTTATGCTACCTTTTAATGACAGAGGTGTCAACGATAAGGTTTGCAATTTGTTTTGTACAGAAACTCGGGTTTAATTTTTCTTGCAAAAACTATTTTGCGAGTGTAAACTTAACAAACTCCTTTGACTTTGTGTTTTAGCTGTTCCTGGGAGTGTAGCTCAGCACGGTAGAGCAACGGCCTTTTAAGCCGTAGGTCCTCGGTTCGAGTCCGAGCACTCTCATTATCCCCATTTCGTACTCACAAACAAACGTGCCTACCTCAAGAACCGACGTTTAATCCCACGTAGTCTGTTCAAGAATGTCAGCACTGCCGGCTGAAATTATTGGAAAGTTTCATTGAAAAACAAGGACCTGTAACAAGAACTTTGTAGAGCATTTTAGCTCTTAAAAAACAGAGAGGGCAGGATTCGATATACCCTCTCTGTGTAATTTCATTAGTAAGCTGTGTTTACGAATCAATTGGCGTAAATTCAAAGATTTAGATTCTTTCGTTCATTTACTATTCTTGCACTGTTTTTACTGTCTCGCGATGCCATTTAAGGGCAACTTTTCAATTACTTCTGCCCAAAGACACCACTATGATAGAATCGTACAGTCGTGTTTCATTAAGAGCTTATCTTTAATACCTCATCTTCGCAGCTTGACAACTATGTAAGGAGTTTTCTTTTCAAAATCCGGATAAATCTTGCCATTGTCTTTGTTGTCCATCACCTCAAACAGGTACATAAAATCCCATTTTGGCTGGACAGATGCCGTCTGCAGGATTGCCCCGGGCGACGAGGCAAAATATCCGGTCACGAGATCGATTTGTTCGCGTGGGATTACGACCTGATACTCGTTTTTATTTCCCGTGGGGTGCATCTCCACAGATTGGTAATCCTGGAACTGAGTAACACCACGATACCGCAAACGAACCCACTTGACCCCGGATGGGTCTCGCACCTGAGCAGTGATTGTCAGAGGGTTATGAGCTGGGGTATTGGTTATCGGCGTATGAGTCAAAACAGGAGGTTCGTTATCGCTCGTAACCATTACAGCAATGGGGTTGGCCTTACCATTTTTCGGATAAGTCGCCCGTTTGCCTGTCTGGTCAACAACCTCAATGAAATAATTTAAATCCTCGGTTACTTCCGAACCGGCTATCACCGTGCTATAAACAAAAGGCTCAGCTTGCTTCATACTAAAATAACTGTAACCGCGCTGAATATTACCGAAACCAGCTCTAACGCTGCTGACAGGGGCTTGTCCACTCACCGTTGCCCTTATGACAAGGTCTTCGCCAGGTGCGCTCCTTCGAACCGGAACATGTGCAATCGCCGGCCCGTCGGCCTCGATTACAGGTTGATATTTTTTCCTTTGCACCTGAAGTTTTTCGAGGTCTATTTTGAGCAATACCAGCTCGTCCCTCCAGTGGGGCGGCTCGCTCCGGCCCATCATCAAATCATCTGCATACACGTCTCCGGCTGCTTTGACGATTTTCTCATACGCATCGATAGCGCTGGTTTCGTGAGATATCGCATCATTGAGCGCGTTAAGGTCCCCCGTGCGGTCGAACAACGCCCAACTGACTCCCGCTGGTATTCTTCGCGAATGATATAGAGCCAGGTTTGCCAATATCTTCAGGTCCACGATGGTGGAATTGAATTCCTTGTTTCTGTTCTTGCCGATACGCTTTTCCGCCTGCGCGGCCAGTTCCCGGATATCCTCGGATGCTTGGGCGAACCACTCGCTGGTTGTCTGAGGCCAAACCTTTGCGGAATTCTGCCCCTTGAGTATATACTCAGCCGCTTCGTCCATCCCGAGGAAGATTTGAATATCGCTCGGGCGTGTCTTCGAGTATTTTGCCAGTTCTCCGCCCCGGTCTTTCTCCGGGAATCCGCTCATCGTCGGGAAGTTGAACATGGCGTAGGCAATCGTGCGCGGCAATACCTGGCTGGCACGATGGAGCGCCCGCTGTACATAAGGGGCTGCCTCTTTACCGAAGCGTCTCTCAAACTGCCACTGCCAAACCTCCGGCGGGGTCCGGGGATTGTATCCCAATCGGCCGAAAACCTGGAAGAAATGCCAATATCGCTCGAACTCCCAATCGTAGTACTGATACGGCGGTTTGAGGATGTCGAAAGGCTCTTCTAAAGGATGCGTCGCCATTTTTGTTGCCAATGGTCTGTTCACCTCGAATCCGTCGCCGTCATAGAGATGCGTGCTGGCGGCGAAGCGACGCACGTATTCCGGGTCGCCCCACAAGAGAAGCTTCGTCGTGCCCGCGTTCCAAAGTTTCCAGTGCATGCGGTATCTTTGCGGATAGCACAGGAGGTCGGCGTAGCCGTGCCTGCGGTCGAGTTGATTTCTTCTGTTAATGTGAGTCGGGTGGAACGGTAGCCCCATCTGTTCGGCCCAGTACTTGGTGGTGACGCGAAAATCGACGCCCACCTCGCGTGCCTTTTCGATCACTGCGTCGGGCAGCCCTTTGGCACGCATGTCCACCCGAACCGGGCGCTCGTTGTTCTTGATGGTCTGGAAGACGCTGCCCCAGAAGTCCAGCAATTCCTGCTCGTCGCGTGAGAGGCCCGATTCCCAATGCATCCGGAACTGGATGGCGTCCAGGTCGGGAACAAGGCGCAGCAGTTTCGCCAGCGCTGCCTTGGTGTAAGGGACCGCGTTTTGCTGCGTCACCCCGACCGGATGATGGTATTCGGGCTTGCGAGAGATATGGTCCCAGATGCCGAGCGTGAAGCTCAGGCCACGGTCGTGGGACATCTTTATGATTCTGTTCAGGGCGTCGAGGTTCCGTTGTTGCTCTTCTTTAGAGAGGCCTTCGACGTAAACGTCCGGATATCCTTCCACGTCGAAAAAATACGGATAGGCCGGGGAGTGCGGCGTCGAAGGATTGTAGCCAAGGATGAACACAAACGTGTTGAACCGGTTTTCCGCCAGCATGTCGAGGTAACGGGCCCAGTACGCCTCGTCGTAAAGGAAACTTTCGACGTATTCCCTTTGCATCGTGTAGATGGAAAGCGCGCGTTCGGGCACCGCCGGTTTTTCTCTTGTCTCGCGAACCTCTTTCAAGGGGTTATTTTTATCAGTGGACCAACCGAGCCTATCTGCCACATCCAAAAGCGCATACATCAAACCCCGGTCATCCGCTCCGCTGACCAGTAATACGTTCTTACCCCGCCACCTCGTATTTTGAATCATCAGCGATTCTGCACCCTGTGGCGGTGTAATTCGCAAAGACCTGAGCAATTTTGCCGCTTCGCCTGAACCTTCGGCGAGGCCGGCTACAATCAGAATGTCTCCACGAGCTTCCTCTACGGTCGCAGCCTGTTCAAAAGGTACGCCTTTGTCCCGTAATGCCAGTTTTGTTTTCTTCAATCCGTGTTGAACGGCAGGACCGATCACCTTGTCCGCTATCAGTGAGACCTTTACACTCCCGGCTGCAAAGACACCTTTTGCACAACCGAAGCCCGGCAAATTCACCAGTGCTAACGAGACAAAAACCATTAAGTTAAGCCATCTGATGCTCTTCATAATATCATATCCCTTCACTTTACTTTACTATTGACAACCCAAATTAGATTTCAGAACAATGTCAATATCATAACTGCTTGTCGAAGAAATCGTAACTTGTTTTTTCGGGAGAATTATATCGAGTTCGCTCGCTATCTATTGGTCGGGATGTGTGCACACATTACAGCCGTGTGACACGCAGGAAAACAAATTTGGCTGAGCTGGTTTGGCTCGAGCCTTTTTATGCGCTTTCATTAAGTAACTTTTCGGAGAACACGCAATCTTCAATTAGATGGGGCGGCCGCGGCCTCGCTGCCAGGCGTCTGAGCGGTGATGTTGAGGAGAAGACGCCAATTCCGAGTGGCAAATGTTCGCAAAATGGGTTGAAATTGGGCGGCCGATTCCGGTATTATGGGATTTATACCGTGCAGGAATCGTTCGAAGCAGTGTATATGGGAAATCTCGGGGCAGAACTTACGGACAGCCCAACAGGCACAAATCTTGAATTTCCAAGACAGTCTTGGTACTATGTTAGAAATGAGGCTTAGCTACGTAGCTGAGCAGGTTATCTGGGAGATCTCAGTTTAATCAGCGAACGTTTCCATTCGGGTTGGCTGTGTGAGGCGCTGGAGCTAAGGATTGGAAAACGAAACAGAGCGATGGTTGAACAAAAACAGGCGGGACAGGAGGAAATTCGGGCAAAGTCAGAGTACTATATGCTTTGGTGGATGAATCGTCGGTGCAACTTTGATTGTGCGTACTGTTTTCGGGAGTGGGTGGACGAGGACAGACGAACCGAGGATCCTGCGTGCGGAAAGTACAGTGCCGAGCATATCGCGCGGCGATTTGATGAGACGGGGAAAGTGTGGCACATTCGTATGACGGGGGGTGAGCCGCTTTTGTATCCGGGCTATGTGGAGCTTGCGAAGGCACTGACACGGGGACATTACATATCGGTAAGCACGAATCTGTCGACGCCGAACGCATATGAGCTTGCGGAGGCCGTCGAGAGTGAGCGCGTTCATTCAATCAATGCGAACGTACACATACTGGAGCGAGAAAAGAACAAGGACGGGATGAAGGAGTATTTGCGGAAGTTCCTTCATTTTCAGGAGCGAGGGTTCAACATTCGGCTGGTGTATATTACGTATCCTCCGCTCTTCGGCCGAATCGAGGAAGATATGAAACGGTTACGCGGCGAGGGAGTGAAGCGGATAAATGTAAAGGTGTTTCAAGGTAGGTTCGAGGGCCGGCGTTATCCACGCGACTATTCGGATGAGGAGCGAGCGTTTATAAGAGGGCTTGGCTTGAATAATTACGAACAGGAGATATTGGCGCGTCGCGTGTCTTTTCTCGGGAGCAAGTGCGAGGCGGGTCACCGGGCATTCGCCATGGACATATCCGGGAACGTAACACGATGCAGCACATTGAAGGACGAGTACGGGAATCTTTTTGAGGGGACGTTCAGGCCCGGCGAGTCGTTGCGTCGCTGTACGAAGAAGAAATGCTCCTGTGCCTATCAGGGGATGGACTTTGCCGCGGCCGGCGGCTCTGCCGTGCTACCGAATATTGTTGTGCGACCTGTACGGTTTTTCATAGCCGTCGGCGAGTGGATTGGCGGGCTAAGCAGTAAGGTGCTGAGGTGAGGGCAATTCTGGTATTATGATGATTATATAACTGAAGGCATTTTACCAAATCTCTGTCGTCCGGCGTCTTTGCGGAAAGCCCAGTGATACGGCCAGATAAAGGTCGGCAAATATCGAGTAATAATCGTCTAACCTTAACTATGAAGCGAACAAAGAAGAAATCCGGGGCAGCGGACAATGCGGGAGAGGGCAAGACAGCCATACTCGGCATATCTGCGTTCTATCACGATTCAGCGGCAGCGTTGGTGGTTGATGGTCAGATAGTAGCCGCTGCACAGGAGGAGCGGTTTACTCGCCGAAAGCACGACCAGCAGTTTCCGGAACACGCCATCAAGTACTGTCTGGCCGAGGCGAATCTTGAGCCGACCGATGTGGATTACGTTGGGTTTTACGATAAGCCATTGCTGAAATTTGAGCGTCTGCACGAGACATTTCTGGGGTATGCGCCGTGGGGTTTTCGGGGGTTTGCAAAAGCAGTCCCGGTCTGGGTGAACCAGAAGCTGCACCTTCCGCGTCAGATCCGGCGTGGACTCGACGGCGCGTATCGCAGACGCATCGTATTTACCGAGCATCACGAGTCACACGCAGCGAGTGCTTTTTTCCCGTCACCGTTTGACGAAGCGGCGATTCTTACGCTGGATGGTGTGGGCGAGTGGGCGACGGCAAGCTACGGCACGGGGCGAGGCAATCACATCGAACTGACACACGAACTACACTTTCCACACTCGCTGGGTTTGCTTTACTCATCGTTCACCTACTTCTGCGGCTTTAAGGTCAACAGTGACGAGTACAAGCTGATGGGACTGGCGCCCTACGGTGAGCCGAAGTACGCAGAACTGATCCGCGAGAAGCTGATCGACATGAAGGAAGACGGCTCAATGTGGATGGATATGTCGTATTTTAACTACTGCAAGGGGCTGACTATGACGTCCCGGAAGTTTGAGCGGCTGTTTGGCGGACCGCCGCGCCAGCCAGAGTCGCCAATCACACAACGCGAGATAGACCTGGCCGCGTCAGTCCAGCACGTAACTGAAGAGATGATGCTTCGGGCGGTGCGCCACGTACACGCCGAGACGGGGATGAAGCATCTATGTTTGGCCGGCGGTGTGACGTTGAATTGTGTAGCCAACGGGCGCCTGCTGCGCGAGGGACCTTTTGATGACATCTGGATTCAGCCGGCGGCCAGTGACGCAGGCGGCGCACTGGGAGCAGCCCTGCTCATCTGGTACCAGCTGCTGGATAACCCTCGCAGGGCCATTGCGGCAGACAACCAACGCGGCTCGCTGCTGGGAGGCTCCTACAGCGATGGCGAAATCCGCACGTTTCTCGAAACCACTAATGCCAAATGTGAGTACATCGGAAACAGCGACGTCCTTTGCGAGCGGGCCGCCGACGATATCGCTAATGGCAAGGTCGTCGCGTGGTTCCAGGGCCGGATGGAGTTCGGCCCGCGGGCACTGGGCTGCCGGAGTATCCTCGGCGACGCACGCAAAGGCGATTTGCAGACGGTAATCAACACGAAAGTAAAGTTCCGCGAGGATTTTCGCCCTTTCGCGCCGGCTGTGCTGAGAGAACACGCCCACGAGTACTTCAGCATAGCGTCCGACCGGGAGAGCCCATATATGCTGCTTGTTGCTCCTGTGCAGCAAAGCAAGCGGCTTGCGGTGCCGCCCAATGCCAAAGGTATCGATAAGCTAAAGCAACGGCGCTCTGAGATTCCGGCGGTCACGCACGTTGACTATTCGGCCCGAATTCAGACCGTCGATGCCCAGCGCCACGGGCTTTTCTATAAGCTGTTGAAGACATTCTACAGCAAGACGGGCTGTCCCGTTGTAATCAACACCAGCTTTAATTTGAGCTGGGAGCCGATAGTCCGCTCGCCCCAGGATGCCTACAAAACCTTTATGGCATCGGGCATCGACACACTTTGCATAGGGCATTTTATACTGACCAAATCCGCCCAGCCATCATACGTGTTTAGTTCGGTTACAGACGCGCCCAGCCCGGCTGACGGGCTGGACGAGCGCGACGAAGTCTTAGAAGAGCTGTTGTGCAGCCCCTGTCACGAAGCTGAGCTGACCCTCGATGGCGGTAAAGCCGTTTGTACCGAGTGCGGTCGGTTGTTCGAGAAGAAAGATGGTATCTGGTCGATGTTCTGGCCGCACTACGGTCCCGACGAAGCCGACGACGTTACCGAGAAAGTCAAGGCATTTTACGAAGAGAATCCGTTCCCCAACTACGATGGTCACGATACTCTGCGCTCGTTGGTCGAAAAGGCCCGGCGGAGTGGCCTACCGCCGGCACTGGACCGCGCGATCGGCTACAACAGCACGGTGTTGGAAGTGGGCTGCGGTACGGGGCAGCTGACCAACTTCCTTGGCATCTCTTGCCGGCGCGTCATCGGCACGGATATCTGCCTTAACTCGCTGCGTCTCGGCGAGCAGTTCCGCGAAGAACACAAGCTCGACCGCGTCCGGTTCATGCAGATGAATCTGTTCCGGTCGTGCTTTAAGCCAAAGCAGTTCGACGTAATCCTTTGTTGCGGCGTGCTGCACCACACGTCAAATCCATTCGGTGGATTTCAGACACTGCTGCCACTACTAAAGCCCGGCGGGCATATTGTGCTCGGGATGTACAACCGTTACGGCCGGCTGCTGACGGAGCTGCGCCGTCGGGTGTTCTACCGCACCGGCGGCCGAGCCAAATGGCTCGACCCGATCTTGCGCAGCAGCTCACATAGCGATGCCCAGAGACAGGCGTGGTTCTCCGATCAATATTGCCACCCTCACGAATCGAAGCACACGATCGGCGAGGTACTTCAGTGGTTTAACCGTACCGGCATTGAGTTCGTACGCTGTGTCTTGTCAACGAGGTCGGTGGGGCCCGCCTTCGGCGGGGTGGATGGCGGTAACCTGTTCGAGCCACAAGAACCTGGCACCAGGTTGGATCGGTTTTTCTTGCAGGCCCGCGAGGTAGTTACCGGCAGCCGAGAGGGCGGTTTCTTCCTGATGATTGGGCGCAGGCCCGGCGTGACCGCGGCCGCAGAAGCTGCCGCCAGTCCACCGGCGGCGGATAAAGGAGTTAGTATGAATACATGATGCACCGCTAAGGTGATGTTATAATCATCACCAAGTGGGAAAATGTTATTTTTTAAGGTGCACATATAAGAACTTATTTCGGCGTTTTGGACAGAGCGTACAGTCATGGCACTAATCCAAAGAAATCGTGAACCGACGCATCGTGAATTGCGGATATTCAGCTTGTTGCTTGTCCTATTCTTCGGGCTAGTCGGTGCAGTTGTGCTGTGGCAGGCTCGATTATGGACTATTGCGACCGTCTGCTGGACCATAGCATTACTGCTGGCGATAGTCTTTTATTGTGTCCCGTCCGTAAGACGGCCGACGTATATGACGTGGATGGCCGTGATGTACCCGATTGGATGGGCTATCACATATCTGCTGCTGGCCCTTGTTTATTATGGGTGGGTCACGTCTATTGGCCTGGTGATGCGGCTGTTTGGGTATGACCCGATGCGACGCCGAATGAATCGACAGGCCAAATCGTACTGGATACGACGAAAGCCAAACAAGAATATAAACCGATACTTCAGACAATACTGACCAAGGGGCAGCCCAATGACAGAACAAAAAGGCATGAAGCTGACTAACGCCGGTGAGCAGTTCGCCCGGCAGGCCAAGCGGGCTCCGACAGGACTGCTGAACGAATACTGGCACTTTCTGCGGTACAACAAGAAGTGGTATATGATACCGACCATCGTGTTGCTGTTGCTGCTGGGGTTACTGGTGGCGCTGTCCGCGTCGGGATTAATGCCGTTCATTTATGCAATCTGGTAACCCCCGTGGCTTCTGTCGAAGACAGAAACGGGGGTCATCCGAGCAAAGCGATAAGCCAATGAGACGAGGCAATCATAACGTGGCCGCTGAACAGCCCGGCGCTTGTGTGAAGCTGCCGGTGTGGAAAAAGCTGCTGTTTACGGTAATCACGACTGCGGTGCTGTTAGTGGCGGTTGAAATGGTGCTGGTAATGGTCGGCGTGCGCCCTGTGCTGTACGACGAAGACCCATACGTCGGGTTCTCGTCTTATATTCCTCTTTTCGTCGAGCAGACCGGGCCGGACGGCAAGACAACAATGGTAACAGCAAGGAACAAACTGGAGCTTTTCAACCACCAGCAATTTGTAAGGAATAAACCCACAGGCACTTACCGCATCTTCTGCATGGGCGGCTCGACAACGTTCGGCCGACCCTACGAAGATATGACATCTTTCTGCGGCTGGCTGCGAGCGATGTTGCCCAGAGCTGACCCATCCCGCCAATGGCAAGTAGTTAACGCCGGCGGTATCAGCTACGCCAGCTATCGCGTGGCCGCGTTGATGGAGGAGCTGGTCCGCTATAAACCGGACCTGTTCATCATATACTCAGGCCACAATGAGTTCCTTGAGCGCCGAACGTACGGTCGAATCATCAATATGCCCGGCGCGGTGCGCGGCTTGGGGGCAATCGCGAGCCGAACGCGCATCTACGCAGTGGTCAAGCAAGCCGTTGATACGCTGGGTGGGCGATCCGGGAGGAAGGCCGGCAGCCGTACCAATCTGTCCGGTGAGGTTGAGACTATATTAGAAAATTCACTCGGGCCGGAAGAGTACTATCGCGACAGCGAATTGCAGAAACAAGTGCTCAACCACTATCACTACAACCTGACACGCATGGTCGATATCGCGCGGTCCGTCGGGGCGAAGGTCATTCTGGTTACGCCTGCGTCGAATCTTCGGCACTGCTGGCCTTTCAAGAGCGAACACCGAGAGGGGCTCAGTGATGCTGAACGCAAATACTGGCAAAGACTATTCAATCACGCCAGCGGGACTTATGTGGCAGGCCAGTGGGACAAAGCGCTGACAGCAATCGATAAGGCGATAACGCTCGACGACCGCTACGCCCATCTGCATTACCTGCGCGGGTGCGTGTTGTGGGAGCTAAAGCGTTATGATGAGGCAAAAGCGGCCTTTATCCGGGCGCTGGATGAGGATGTTTGCCCGCTGCGAGCGCTGACAGAGATGCGGGATATCATCATCGAGGTCGCCGAGGAGCGAAACGTGCCCGTGGTCGATTTCATGGCCTTGCTCGAGCGGCAATCGGAACACGCCACACCCGGCGAGAACCTGTTCCTCGACCACGTGCACCCAACCATCGAAGGCAACCGTCAGCTCGCGCTGGCGCTGTTGGAGGCAATGAACAGGCAGGGCATCGTGCATCTGGCAAGCACCTGGGGCGATGCGGAGATCGAGCGGGTAATGCAAAACGTCGAAGACAACCTCGACTACAGAGCGCACGGCATCGCGCTGCGCAATCTGTCCCGGCTATTCAGATGGGCAGGTAAGTTCGAAGAGGGACACAGACTTGGGTTGCGCGCTGTACAAATGGTTCCTACCAATGCGGAGGCGCATTTCCAAGTCGCCGCCAACGCCGTGGAACTGGGCCGCATCGGCGAGGCAATCAGCCACTTTCATCGGGCACTACAGATAGAGCCGGATTATGCCCGCGCCCACTGCGGCCTGGGTATCGCGCTTCAGTCACAGGGCAGCCTTGACGAAGCGATAAGCCAATATCGTCAGGCACTGCAAATCAATCCCGACTACACCGAAGCTCACAGCAATTTGGGTAATGCGCTGGCAGCGAAGGGTAGATTGGACGAGGCAATTAAGCACTATCGTCAGGCCCTGCAGACTAACCCCAGCTACGCCCACGCGCACTGCAACCTGGGCATTGCAATGTCGGCAAGGGGTAAACTGGACGAGGCGGTCAGGTACTATCGTCAGGCACTGCTGATAAATCCAGACTACACCGAAGTGCACAGAAATTTGGGTAATGCACTGGCAGCACAGGGTAGATTGGATGAGGCGGACAAGCACAATCGGCGGACACTACAGATTAATCCTGACTATGTCCACGCGCACTACAATCTCGGCTCAGTACTTCGCTCACAGGGCAGGCTTGACGAGGCAATCGGCCACTATCGTCAGGCACTGCAGATTAGTCCCGACTATGTCTATGCGCTCTGCGGCCTGGGCGTCGCGCTTCAATCACAGGGCAAGCTGGAAGAGGCGGTCAGCTGCTATCGTCAGGCCCTGCAGATTGCGCCCGACTACACCGAAGCGCACAGCAATCTGGGTAATGCACTGGCAGAGGAGGGTAGGTTAGACGAGGCCATCAGCTGCTACCGTCAGGCATTGCTGATTGACCCCAACTACGCCCACGCGCACTGCAACCTGGGCATTGCGATGTCGGCAAAAGGTAAATTAGACGAGGCGATCAGCCATTATCGTCGGGCACTGCAGAGCAAGCCAGACTACACCGAAGCGCACAACAATTTGGCCGCTGCGCTGGAAGCACAGGGTAGATTAGACGAGGCGATTAAGCACTATCGTCAGGCGCTGCAGATTGTGCCCGATTACGCCAGGGTGCACTACAACCTGGGTCATGTGTTGGTAATGGCAGGCCAGCTCGATGTGGCGCTTGAGCATTTTCGAGAAGCGGTTCGTCTGAAGCCCGACTGGCCAACACCATTAAACGACTTGGCGCGTATCCTGGCCACGCACACTGACTCAAAGGTTCAGGATGCGAGGCAGGCCATTCGTTTTGCTGAGCATGCGGCCGAGTTGACCAAATATCAAAACCCCTCTATCCTTGAGACGCTGGCGGCGGCATACGCGGCGGCGGGACAATTCGACCGGGCCGTCACCACCACAGAAGCGGCGCTCACGTTGGCCTCTGACGCTCAGGCTGACGAGCTGGTCAATCACCTCCGCAAGCAGCTGAAACTCTACAGGCAAGCAAAATTCTGACGGCAAGGTCGCCGAAGGCGGAAGGAAACTCTCAGAGTACAACCTGGACTCACCACCAGTCTGGGACGGGATAGCTGCCGCCAATGGCCGGTTGTATGTTTCGACGAAGAACGGTAAGATACTGTGTTTAGGCGGCAGGTAGGATAAAATCCTGCTCGGCACCTAATCTGGTGATGAGATAAAGGGCAATGTGCGTTTTTCACAGATAATAAAGCTGTTCGAGGGGGTAATTATGGCACAGCGAAGGCAACTTCCAGGGGATGAAAGATGGGTAAGGTTTCAATAGGAATAGCGGGGTGGTCGTATCCGGACTGGAAGGGGATTGTATATACCGAGCCGAAGATTGACCAGCTTGAATACGTAAGCGGATTTGTTGATTGTGTCGAAATTAACAGTACTTTTTACCGGCCGCCGTTTGAGAAAACCACAAAATCATGGCTGGAAAGAACTTCAAAACAGTCAGACTTCTTCTTTACAGCAAAGCTGCATCGGGACTTTACTCATGAAGGTAAGATTGATGCCGAAATGGTAAGGCAGTTTCATACGGGTTTTGAGCCATTCCTGGAGGCGGATAAGCTAAGACATCTGCTTGCGCAATTTAGATATGACTTTGCTGACGGCGACCAAAGCCGGCAGCATTTGACCGAGATAGTAAAAAGATTCTGCG